>FUIF01016832.1_pt1 | contig 12558 bp, 20 predicted proteins | sample 1003461 | NCBI WGS metagenome assembly FUIF01 (sample SAMEA80401918, study PRJEB19352) | marine metagenome | reverse complement strand
CGAACTCGCCCAACGTGCCGAGGCGGTGCTTGCGGCCCACGGCATCACCCGCACGCAGTGCCACAAGCTCTGCAAACGGCTTGGGCAGGAGTGGGTCATCCGCGCTGCCTTCACGGTTGAGCTCGACGACGGTTCGATCAAGCGACCGCGAGGATTCCTGGGCGCTGCGTTCAGTCCCAACCCCGAGAAGCGGCAACTCACCCTGCGCACGATCGACGACATTCAAGCGACGATCGCGCAAGCGAATCAGCGCCGCGCCGCCGCCCGAGAACGCGTCGAAGCGGATCTCGCCGCGCGAAGAAGAGTGGACGAAGCGCAGCAGGAACGCGAAGCCGATCGCGCTTTGGTCAACGCCCTGCCGGACAACGTGCGCGACGACCTACGCGCCTTGGCGATGGAGCGGAATCAGCACAACTCCGTGCTGCTGACGACGTGGCGAAAGGACGTCAACTGCACGGGTGTGAGCCTGACGTTCGCCGTCGCTCGCCTGGCTCGGGAGAACGGCTATGCGGATGCACTGGTACCAAAAAGCAATCACGCCGCCTCGGGTGACGAGGACGGCGCGATCACTGATGCGGTCGATGCGTTGTCGAAAGGCGACGCGTCGATGTCCTCCTGAACGTGGCGTCAGCGTGACAGGCGCTGACGCCGCATTGTCTTGACGTCGTGAACGGTTCACGACGCGGATCGCCAACTCGGCCGGGGTTACACCCAAACAGGTGTTGTCGCGCCCCGGCCGAGTTTAACCCCACGGAAGCGCAAAGACTAGGAAAAGCGCCATGCAACGAACCTTGGACTCCCCTCCCCTATCGACATCTGCACTCACGAAGCTGCAGCAACAGATCATCACCGAAGCGCAGGAGCTGCGCGACGCACACGGCTGGTCAGGCTTCGAGCCAAACCACCTAACCAAGTGTGTCGGCCGGCACGGGCTCGACACCATCGTCGCCGAGTGTCACGCGCTGCACCTGTCGCAGGTGCTGAACTACCGACTGACGGACAGCAGCTTTGTGCTGGCAGCCTGACCATGAGCAAGACCACCAACGAACTCCGTGACGCGCTGCACAGTCGCCTTCGCCCTGTCGTGATCGACACGATTGACGACGTCGAAGGCGCGGCCGTGGCCATCGACGTCCTGGACGCGATTGTCGACAAGCTGCTTGACCCACGCGAGACGGTCTTGCGGATGCAACTGTTCCACATCGCGACCCGTGAAACACCCGTCGGGGAGATGCTTCGCAAACGCGACCTGCTGATCGGGTCACAAGTTGAACAGCGCCCGGAGGGCATCCACTACGAGCCGGTTCCAGGAGCGGCTCACACGGGTCCCGTGGGCACCGAGGCCTCTCGGGCGGACATCCAGGGGACTTCCGGGAGCGCAGTCACCCCGCCCTAATCCCAATGGGCAGGGTGACGTCGAAGTGGTTGGAAGGACTCAATCGCATCATCGGCCGCCGGGCAGGGCGGCTGCAACGGATTTCTGACAAGGCAAGGAAAGGACCGGTAAGTGCTTCAGCGCCACCAACGCAGAAACGGCAACGTACGCCGACTGACACGTCGCGAGGGGTTCACGGTCCGCTTCAGAGCGCGAAGGCAACGTCGCATCGACGGGGTCAGCGCCTTGGCCATCTTCATCACCATCATCATCGTCGTTTGGTTCGCTTACGAACTGATCAAACTCTTTACGTTCACATTGACACCATGAAAGGGCAGTCATGGTCACCAGCGCAGCAAGCAAAGCACGCAAACCCTCACCCACCAAACGCAAGAAGGTCAACGGTCGATCGACGGCCGACATTCTCAAAACCCGCGCAGCAAGCGTGAAGGTCATCAAGTCGTCGATGGAGATCCCGATCGACTGCATCACGCCATTCAAGTTCAACCCGCGCAGCCACTTCGACCAAGACGCGATCGAGAAGCTGGCGCAGTCACTGAACGAACACGGCCAGCTTCAAGAAGCCATCGTCCGCCCCCGGAAGCCGCGGAGCAAGACGCCGCTCCAACGGGCCAACGCGAACGGCAGCGGCAAGCAGAAGTACGAACTGATCGGCGGCGAACGACGCTGGCGTGCGGCGCAGAAGTCAAAGCTCAACACGCTCCGGGCCCGCGTTGTCGAGTGTGACGATGCGACCGCCGTCGAACTGGCGGGCATCGAGAACTACGAGCGCGAGCAACTCAACGCCGTCGAGGAAGCGCGCTGGTTTCGCAACATGATTGACGAAGCCGGCTACACGCAAACCGAACTGGCCACGCGACTGGAACTCAGCCAACCCACCGTCGCCCAACGCCTGGCGTTGCTGGACGTGCCCAAAGACTGGCAGGACTGGATTATTGCGGGCGTAATACCGGCCAGCTACATGCGTGATGCCATGCCGTACTTCAAGCTGCCCGGCGTCATGGAGGCGACCGGCAAGACCGTGGACAAGGAACACGCCGATGGCGAGCCGTTTCGTTCCGTGAATGAGTTCATGAATGTCATCCGCTTCGAGATCGGCGAACTGGCGCATGACCTCGATCGGCAGCGCGGGCAGTACGTCGGCAACAAATGGGTGCAGGTCAAAGCCAGACCCACCAAAGACGAACTGGCCGAACTGGACATTCACGAAGCGCCCGACCCCAACGACAAAAAGACCACGTTGCGTCTGGCCTTCAATCGCAAACTGTACGAACAGATCTTAGACCGCACGCTCAAAGAGGCGGCGGCGGGCAGACGCAACGGTTCATCATCGAAAGCCAAGTCCAACGGGCAAGCGGCCAACAAGCCGTCGAAGGCGGACGTTGCACGAAAGAAGCGTGAGCAGGCCAAGCAATACCAGGCACGCCTTTACCGTTGGGTCACATCGTGGCGGCAGGCGCGCATGGTCGAACGCATTGCCGACATCAGCGACGGCGACGTGCTTCGCTTCGTGCTGTTCTACGCACACCAAGCTACAGGCCCGCGCACGCATGATGCTTTGTCCAAGGCAACCACGACGCTGGGCGGCAAGGCAGCGTCGCGTGAGAAGCGCGGCTTCGGCTATGGCGTGGACGAATGGGCCGCGCTGGTGTCGATCGACGTCGATGACGTCCGCGCCCTGGCGGTCGACTTGCTCAAGCAATGGTTTGCCGTCGAGCCGGGCTTCACGTTTTCCTGTCATCACACCGCCGCACAGATCGAAGACATGGCGGCGTTTCTGGATATCGACATCGTTCGCGACTGGCAACTCGAGCGCAGCTTCCTGGAACTGCACACCAAGGATCAACTGCAAGCACTGGCCGACGAATGGAAGCATTGCGTGACCGGCTCGAAGTCGAAGATGGTGCAACAGTTGCTCATGGAACGGAAAGGCGCCACCTGCCCCAAGTGCATCAAACAACTCAAACGACCGGAGGGCGTGTGATGAGCGAACCAACGCCGTTCCCCGTCAGCGCCGCCGACCGCGAGCGCATCGGCGAGATCCTGCCCGACCCCAAATGCGACTGGTGGTCGGCGCAGTTCTTCCGTCTTGTGGCCAAGTCGGACATCGATCGACGCCGGCAACTGCGCCTGTCGTTTCCCGACCACGTCGACGTCGTCGAGCAATACCTGCAAATGCCAAGCACGAAGGAGGCACTATGACACGCGGCGTCTGTCAACACTGTTTCTGCACCGAGCATCGCCCCTGCATGGGCGGCTGTTTCTGGATCGACGCCGAGCAAACGGTTTGCTCGCGATGCGCCATCGACCTGGGCATCGCGGAGGAACTGCAGTCAGGCGTTTTGGTCATTGACGGCGCGATGCACCTTGACCTGTTCACGATGTGCCTGGCTGCCGGCTACGCGCCGACGGAGGAGAACATGGCCACACTCGCGGAAGCGGCGCAGCTTGCCTTCGCTGAGCAGAACGCGGAAGTCGAACTGCGAGAGGGAGGCGACTTTCGATGGCCATGATCCACGTGGGCAATGAACTTCGCCGCCTGCAGCAATGTCGCTGCGAGGCGTGGTACTACGTGCGGCCGGATGAAAGTCGGCGGCGCTCGCATTGTCCGCGTTGTGGACTTCGACGTGTCCAACTTCGCCGGCGACTGACTCGGAGGTTCTATCAACGATGAGTGAAGAGCGACGACTCGAACATCTGACGGAAGTCCACGGCGTCATCGTGAACATGTGCGGTCGCGGCCGCAACGCACGCTACATCAAGGCGTCGACGGTCAACGGCAGGTTTCACATTTACGTTGCCGGCTGCGCCACGCACACGGTCGGCGTTCCGACCGTCGAAGAAATGATGCGCCGCGGCTTGCTGTACTACCACGGCGCGTACCGACTCACCACCAAGGGACGCGGCATCATGCGGACACTGCGAAAAGCAGAACGCGTTGAGGAGATGTCGCCCGCCGGCATGGCGGCGCTATTCGATATCGCGATCAACGAACATGAAGGGCATGGTCATGAGTGAAGCGAAGCAAACAACCCCCGGAAGAATGACGCAACAGCGGCTTGCCGACATCAAGTCGTCGCAATCGCGGTGCCCCATCGACTGCGAATCGCAGACCGACACCTTCATGCGCGAGCTTATCGCGGAAGTTGAGCGGCAATCCTCTGAAGTCACCCGCGCTCAAGTTGACTTGTCAACGCTGCCAATCGACGAGCTTTACGACTGGAAGCATCAACAGATGGACCGCTTTCACGACGCGATAGAGAGCCGCTTCCGCGAAGGTCAACTCATTACCTATGCGCGTGGCGAGCACGAAGTATCCGTTCGTGTTTTGCGTGTCCATCAAGATCAGTTGTACGTGCTCAATCCGCACACCGGCAAGGAATATCACATCTACGCATTCAGTGTGGTTGCGTCCTAGAACCCCTCATTACGTCGCACACGTTTACCGGAAGTCACCCATGAGCCAAACACTCGACCACGAACGCATCAGCCTGGCAGCGGGCAGACGCCTTGCCGACAAGTGGCTTGCCGAGTTGTCGCCGCACTGCGAGCGCATCGAAGTCGCCGGTAGCATTCGCCGCAAACGCAAGACCGTTGGCGACGTAGAACTGGTGGCGATCGCCAAGCCGCATCACCGCGAGGATCTGTTCGGCAAGACCATCGACACGTCCACGACCGCGCTGCATGAACATTGCGACGCGCTGTGCAGCGCCGGCAAACTCAAACGCGACGCCGGCGGAGAACGCCAACAGCGATTCATCATCGCCCCCGACAGCGGCGACGCGTTCACGTTGGACCTGTACATCACCACGCCCGACCGCTTCGGCGTGATCTTCGCCATCCGAACCGGCAGCGCGACGTTTGCCAAATCACTCGTCACCCCAACAGAACGCGGCGGACGACTGACGAACGGGCTGGCGGTCTGCAAGGGCCGCGTGTGGAACGAAGTCGACATTGTCACGGGCATGATCGATTTCACCGAACGCGGCCGTCGCGTGGGCAAGCCGTTTCGCGGCGTGCGTCCGGGGGCCAAGCCGCTGTTCGAGACACCGCAAGAGGCTGACTTCCTCGACCTGGCCGGCGGCTGGGTGGAACCGGAGGATCGACGATGAAGGTCATTGAACTCGGTCTAATGAAAGTGTTCACACCTGACGAAGCGAAGCGCGTCTTGCCGTACGTTCGACGCATCGTCGCCGACGTGGTCGAGACCCATGCCACATGGGACGAGGCGTTCCTAACAGACGAGGGCGATCGTGCGGACGACCGCCCGTTTCATCTGGTCGCTGAACTGAGACAAGCCGGCGTCGTGCTTCGCGATTTTCAACAAGGCATCGTCAGCATCGACGTTCAGGACGGCACAGCGGAAACCGCCATGTTCTGGCAGCCGGGCATGGATGAATGGGTCAGTTGCAGGGAGGCAAGCACATGACTGACTGCAACTGCGAACGTTGCCAACCCACCGGCGCGGCATGCGATCCTGAGTACGGCTATCGCTATGCCGACGTTCCCGGCAAGCATTGCATGGGCTGCGAAGAGCCGATCGGCGACGAGCCGTATGCCCTCGATACCGGTTGGGCTCGCTTTGGCCAACTGATCGTCTACCACCAACGATGCGCCCCGCCCGCCTGCATGAATGAACAGCGCGTGCGCGTGAGTGAAGCCATGGAGTCTCACGGATGAGCAAACGAACCACCATCGACATCGGTATCACGGAGCGCGGCACGTCACTGCGCGTGTCCGTTGATGTCTTTTCCGTCGTGCAGGCGATCATTGCCAATCGCGGCCGAGGCAAGACGTGGCTGGCGAAAACGCTGTGCGAGCAAGCGCACGACATCGGCTGGCCGTTCGTGGCGATCGACCCAAAGGGCGATTGGTGGGGCTTGGCGGCTGACGGTGAAGGCAAGGCGCTCGACGTCATCGTGCTGGGCGGCAATCACGGCCACGTCCCCCTGCCACCAGAATCCGGCACCAGGACCGCGCAGGCCGTCGTCGAGTCAGCCCACAACTTTGTCATCGATACGTCGCTCATGCGTAAGAAGGCGACGCATCGCTTCATGGCTGAATTTCTGGAAGAGCTTTTCGCGCTCAAGGGACGCAAGAGCAACCAGGCACCGCTGCATCTGTTCTGGGACGAGACCGAGCAGTCGGCCCCGCAGAAGCCCGGACCCGAACAGGCGCGCGTGTTGGGCGCGGCCGAGGACTGCGTGAAACTTGGACGCGGACGCGGCTTGGGCATGACACTGATCTGTCAGCGGCCGGCGACGCTCAATAAGAACTTGCTCGACCTGTCGGACGTTCTGTACATGATGGGCATCCCCGGCCCGCGCGATAAGAAGGCGGTCCTGATGTTCCTTGAGGACAACATGGACGCCGACGAATTGAAGATCGTGAAGCAATCGCTTGCCGGCTTGCCGACGGGTGAGTTTTGGGCTTGGTCGGCGGTCTACGACTTCTTTGAACGTTGCACGTCGAAGGCGATCCGCACTTACGACAGCGGCCGCACGCCCGGCCCCGGCAAGAGTCACGACCGCGTCAATCGTCGCGAGATCGACATCGACAAGCTCGCCGCCGAGTTAAGCGAGTACGTCGAGAAGGCCAAGGCCGACGATCCAAAGGAATTGAGAAAGCAACTTGCCGCCCGCGATCGCACCATCAAGCAACTCGAAGCGGGACAGTCCAAGCAGTCCGCCGTGGCGGATCAATCAGCGATCGACGACGCGGTTGCGTCCGCGGTGGCGGATGCCATCAAGCAACGCGACGGTGAATGGTTCGACGGGATCAACAACGCGTGCAGTTACTTCGATACGATTCGTGAGGCGCGGGAAGCTGTCGGACAAGCGGTCATATCCGTTCATTCACGCATCCTCGATTTGCGCGAAATGTGCAACGACCTTGGCAAGTGGAATGGCCATCCGCCGAAGTCGGTCAAGAAGCCGCTCAAGAAATCGCCGGCAAAGGTACGGCAGACTAAACCCGCACCTGCAGCTTCAAGGCAGACGCAAGCGCCCGCGACGCATGGCGACTTCGCACCCAACAGCGCACAACAGCGCATCCTCAATGCCCTCGCGCAATTGGAAATGATCGGCATGAATGAAGCGCCGGTGTCGGCCGTGGGCTTCATCGCCGGCATCAAGCCGACCGGCGGGCATTTCAGCAACACGGTTGGTCCCCTTTCAATGAACGGCCTGATTGAACGCAACGCCGGCACGATGTCACTGACGGAAGTGGGATCGCATCTGGCCGATCATCCAGACGACATCCTGTCTCTCGATGAGTATCACGCCAGCATCCGCAACTTGCTCAAGACCGGCGCGCAGCGTTCCATTTTCGATGCCATCGTCGATGCGGGGTGGGACTCAATCACGGTTGAGCAGATCGGTGAGGCAACCGGCATCAACCACAGCGGCGGGCACTTCAGCAACAGCATCGGCCCGCTGTCGACGTTGGGCCTGATTGAGCGGCGCAGCGGGATCGTGACGCCGACGCGACTCATGTACCCGGAGGCGCTGACGTGAGCGTTAGCTGGCGACAATTTGCACGATTTTCGCGGTGGGTGTCACAACCTGTCAGTGACCGGGTGCCGTTGCGTGCCGGTTCGTGTATGATCACCACGCACCCCCATTTTGTTCGGCGATGTCTGCTGCAAAAAAGCCGACCGCCCGCGATGCTCTGTTGTCGCGAATGTCGCCACGATGGGGGTGCCATCAAGGGCGGTCGCTTGCGCTGGCCGCTGCGTGTGCGTGTGCTTTTTCGGGGCCAGACAAATGCAGTTGGTTGTCCATTCCGGGGTTCAAACCCACCCATCAAAGCGACCCCGCGTTTTCACGCGGGGTCTGTCCGAGCGGATCGTGATGCTAGCACGAGCGCCCGGCTGTCCGCATTCTATGAATCGCGGACCGCCCTCACTGGCGCTATCGCTCATCCTCATCACGATCCCCCGGTTCAATTTGAAGCATGGACACGGCGTCCGGGGGGTCACCTTCTATTTATGTCATGGAGGACCGATTGGAGATGACTCATGCAGCTCAATCAACTTGCCTTCCGCTACTGTCTACACCTCGCCCGACTCGACCGGGCCAAGGCAAAGCCGACCAAGAAGTGGAAGGACACCAAAGCCGCCCTCAAACACCTGACGGCGACCGTCACCGACGCGCAGGAACCACGACGACCGCCGACGCGGCCGCCGCGCCTGCCGGCACTCGACGACAAGCGCTATCTCGCCACCGTCGAGGCGGACGACATTCACGTGGCCGACATCCAGGCCTACGTCGATCACCTGTGCAAACAGCCCGGGCGCAAGGGGCCAACCATGTCGTTGACCCGTGTGCGCAACTGTCTGGCAGATCTTCGTGCCATGTACAAGTGGGCGCATCTTTACGAGCACGTGAAGTTCGAGGCTCGCGAGAAGGTCGCCAGCTTTCGCGCTCCGCGCGCCGGTCAGTGCAATGCGACGGTCACCAAGAAACGCAAGGCGGTTCCGGTCGAGACGTTGCTGCGCACCATCGACGCGTTCTGGGCATACGCGGCGCAGAACAGACACGACGATCGCGTGGTGGCGGCGAACATCCGGGCAGCGATCACCATCGAACTGCTAATGCGCAATCCAGCGCGCTCCGGCGAGATTGTGCAGGTCCGCCTCTGCGACATGGAGCGCGACGGCGACGGCTGGTACCTCTACACACCAGGAAGCGACAAGAGCGAGCATCACACCGATGGCGAAATCGAACCGCTGCTGCTCGACCCGCTGTGCCACGACCTGATCCTGCAGGCGTCGTTGCTGCTCGGTCCGTTCCAGGTCAACTGGCAGACGCGTACCGTCGAGCCGGGCACGCTGTTCCCGCCACCCGACCTGGAACGCGAGTATCTGCTGTACCGAAACCAACACGCGTTCGGGCAGGCCATCCGACGTCGCTGCGTCGAGGCCAATATCACGCACTGGACGCCGCACCAGATGCGTCACACCGTCGCCACCGAACTGGGCAAGCTGGGCGATCGCGAGGGCACACAGCACGCTCTGCGGCATCGCTCGGCCAAGCAGACGCAGCGTTACGACCACAGCCACCGCGACAAGGCGAGACAGCGCCTGGCGGCGTGGCACGAGACGCTCGACGAACGGAAGTCGGCGTTAAGCTAGGCTCTAATCATCGATTAGGGTATCTGCGCAATGCCGGCAGGTGGCGAGAATCGTTGTGGCAAAGTGCATCACGTATAGTACGTGATGCTTTTACTTCGCCTTCAGCTTTTGAGCTTGAAGATCACGCGGTTTGCGTGAGTGACAGGTAACGGACGAAACAGCCTGACGGATTGGACCGATAGCCATGAATGATCGTCCCCTTGTTTGCTGGCACAAACATGACGCAACGAAGCACCAGTCTAAAGGTGATGCGCCTTGCGTATCAGTACCCGCTCCCGCGGCCGTGGCCGTGGTACGAGCATGTCGGGTCCGATCTGCCCAAGGCGGTGCGTGTGTTCCATCAGTGGACGCGCGGCGGCGACGTGACGCTCACCGTCGACCAACTGTCGGAGATTGCCGCGTATCTGGTGTATTACTTCAAGGCGCCTTGTTGGGAAGACGGCTTGCAGCGACTCAGCGCCGCGGCGGCCGCGATCCACACGCCGGCCGACCTGATCGTGTTTCTGGACGACCCAAACGTTCAGGCCGTGGATCCGCTGTGCGTGCAAGCCACAGATCAGGACGCAGCCTGAACAACATCACGGGGGCGCGGTAATGGACTCGTTCAAGGAATTCTGCGAAGACATGTTGCAGAAGATGGCGAAAGCCCACGGCGTTCCGATCAAGGACTTGGAACAGTGGCAGGCCACGTTTGCAAAAGCGGGGTGCAAAGGATTCGTCTGTTGCGACGAAGTACACACATGGGCCGAGATGCCGATCGCCGGCTTCGTGTTCGGTGGCCTGTCCAGGCCCCGCGAACCGAGTATTACCCGCAGGGGACCGTCCTCGCCTACTTCGAGGATGGCAAGCGCATGGAACTGGCGTCGTGGCGTAACACGATCGCCACGGCGGCATTAGACAACGCCCTGGCCATTGAGCCGTTGCACGCCCGCGCCGAGATACGCGCGAAGGTCATCCGCTGGCGCTGCGCCCACGTCTTCCAGCGCGACGGTGTGACGTTTGCGTATTACGAGCGTAATGAACGATGAAGCTTCATCGTCGACGTGAAGGTACACTGTTGCCTGCACGCCATTGAAAGGAAAGCGGAGGCACAACACAAGGACAACGGATCATGATGCGTCGTCTGTCTTACGCATGCACGATCGCCGCGGTGGGCGTCCTTCTTCCACTCGCGTTTGATCTGGGGGTGATTGCATACTGGATGAGTGCCGATCTGGGCCCGAACGTGGGCCTGCGCCATCGTATCAGCGCTGGCGCGTGGCACAGCACTGAGTTGAAGATCGCCGTGTTCACGGCGCTGGCCGGCGTGGCGCAGGTGTTCTACCTGTTGGACAAGCGCCATCAATCGCGCGGTAGCGGCGGATCGCAGCACGGCTGATCCTTGATTGGGTCGGGCCTTGGGTCGCCCATGTACGGCTGTGGCGGACGGATCACGCGCAGCGCGGGGCCGACGTAATCGACGCATCGCTCGCAGACGCCGAGGCTGGGCTTACCGCCGCCGACGCCCAGGCCGCAGCGGCCGCCGTCACGCAACCCGCAGCTCGACCAATGTTTGCAGTTGCACTTCATGACACGCTCACGTTCGTGATTTTGTGGGAGTCTCCAAAGCCAAAGTTGTCGCCGAAGCAGTTGCCATCGACATAGCTGCCGACCGGCGACGATGGATTCCCGCTGGGAATATCAAGAGTCGCGGTGCTCGCCCCGTCGTTGATCGCCGAAACCGCCCAATAGCAGTCGTCGCCGCTCTTGACGAGTTCCAGTCGCACCAACATCCCGACAACGCCGCCGCAGGTGTTGTTGAACTTCTCGTAATTGCAGTCGCCGTTCTTTGTGACAGTGATGCTGAAGCTGCAGCTCTCGTCGGCGCTGCCCGAACACGTCGTGTTCGAGTACCAATGCTCATAGTCGAACGTCACGGTGTAGCTGGTGGCGAGGCCGCTCGGACAACTGCAGTCACCAACACAGCAGTCGCTGCACGTACCCGATGCGTTAAATACCGCGGCCTTCCCGTTGCTGGTGACGCCGCGCTTGCCAGTGCTCGTCACCACACCCTTACCAGCCGTGGCAAACCAAGCCAACAGTCTCATGAACCTTGATGACGTCATAGCGAGCATCACGAGCAGGCCTCCGCGTCTGGCACCTCGTTGATGATGCCAAGTACGAACTGCGGCGTGCCGCTGTTGTTCTTAAAGTACCCGTAGCCCTTGGTGCCAAAGGTGACAGAGCCAACAGTGGGACGTTGGTTCTCGGGGGACAGTGCGGTCCCCAACTCGTTGCCATCTAGATCCTCGGCCGTGTATGTCCAACTCGCCGCGCTGGAGTCGTCGCCATCACTGCCCGCCGTCTTGGTGACCGTCACCGGGAAGCAGACGCCAATGCCAGCCTTGAGGTGTGGGCCGCCGTCCGCGTCCGCGTCGCCGTCGCCGCCGGCGTGACCGACGACCCAGCCGGCGAAGAATGCGTCGTCGCCGGTTGCACCGGGCACGGCCTCATTGCCGCCCGGCAAGTAGACGATGCGATCGTCGACGGCCGGGATGAATCCTGTCGCTGCCAAGGGGTGTTCGTTGAGCTTCACATAGATCGACGTGTCGCCTTCAGAGGATGACGACGCGGCCGTGCCGACCTCGCGCACCTTGCAGTGCGTTGGGAAGCCGTCCGTTGCATAGTCGGTCCATTCGACGTGCGACGCGTTGTAGAGGGTTGTCACCTGCACCGTGCGCAGCTTGAAGCGCCGGCCGCTGCGGCCGCGTTGGAACGACTGCAACTGACTGATGACGATCTGGCGGCCGCGTTCATTGCGCACACCATCGCCGGACAGATTCACCACGCCGGTGAGGATCTCCACCAACTCGGTAAGAGCATCTTCGCTTAGCAACACAGCGTCGGCCATGAATCGATCGTCCGCGTTTAAAAGTCCGAGCTAGATGCGCAGACCCAGGTTCTTAAATGGCTGAGGCTTGACGGTCGAAAAGCGAAGCACCCTCGCGTCTTTGAGCGTGACAACCGTCGCGCCCTTGGGTGTGCCGAT
>FUIF01015545.1_pt1 | contig 12561 bp, 26 predicted proteins | sample 1003461 | NCBI WGS metagenome assembly FUIF01 (sample SAMEA80401918, study PRJEB19352) | marine metagenome | reverse complement strand
CTCGTGGCCCTTCGGGCCACTCGCAGAGTTTCGGACCCCATACCCCGAGTGTTGGGGCCGGTGGCTTGTTGGGCGTGGTTGGGCGGGGGTCTATAGGCCGAGGTGGCGGGCCTTGTTGTTGCATGAGTTGCAGAGCACTCGCATGTTGTTGGGGTCGTTGTTGAGGGGGTCGTTGTCTATGTGGTCGACGGTGAGGGTGCCGGGGGGCGTGTCGTGCTCGGGCACGGCCGGGGGTAGGCCGGGGCACCAATAGCCGAGGCGGTTGGTGTGCTCGAGCACGAGTTGTGCGGCGGCGCTCTTGTAGAGGTTGGTTCGGTAGGGGCGGCAGCGGGGGCAGCGCGGCCCCCGCTTGAGCACCCCGCACCTTGGGCATGGTGAGCGTGGCTTACGCGGCACTTGTGCACTGTCGGTACTGGCCGACTCGGTGCTCGAGGTGGTCGGGCACGGGGCACTCGGAGTTGTCGCACCATTGCACGCCGGGGTACGCCTCGAGGTGGCCGAGCACCTCGAGCAACGTCATGCGCTCGAGGCGTTGAAGGTTGGCGAGTTGCACGTGCGGGGCGAATGCTGCCATGCGGTCGGCTTGGTGCGACGGTCGGATCGGCGGGGCTTCGCCGTTGTTGATATAGAACAACTGGCCGTCGCGCCATGCCGACCACCCCGACGGCGGGCCCGATATGTTCGCGCAGTAGCCGCACATGAGGCGGGTGCCGTGGTTGCCGCTGTATTCGGCTAGCCACTCGGGGGTGACCATTGAGCGGCACGCCTCGCACTCGAGGGGGCCGAGGTGCTCGTCGATTTCGGCAAGCGCGCGGGATAGCTCCCATTGATTCACTCGGCCACCGCCTCGTCGAGTGGCTCGGCGACGACGGGTAGCCGAGCACGTGCGGCACCGATGCACCTCGAGCGTTGGCCGGTGTGGCACATGAACATGCCGACGCCGTTTTGTGCCGCGACTCTCACCTCGTCGGTGATATCGGGTTGGCCGTCTTGCTCCCACGGGCACGCCTCGCACGGTTCGATCGGCTCGACGACGTCGGCCTCGACGGGTGTCTTGAGTCGGTACTCGGGAATGAGCGCCTCGAGGGCGTCGGCGCACTCGGCGACGTCGCCGTCGTTCTCGGCAAGCTCGAGGTTGCGGTGCACTTGCTCGAGCGTGGTCATGCCGTACGCCCCCCTCGGTGCCTCGGGGTCGGGTGCCCCCGGTGGTACGGGCGGGGTCGAGGGTGCCGGGGGGCCTGCCGGGGGTGACGGGGCCTCGACGGCGTCGCTACGGCGGGCCGTGATCCTCGAGGGGCCTGCCACCGTCGTTGGGCCAGCGACGCGCATGATCGTGACCGTGCGGTCGGTCTTGCCGGTGTCTCGGTCGGTGTGGTGGTGCACGGTGCTCACTTCCCACACGGCCCCCTCGGTGTCGAGGAACCGATCGCCGGGGTTGGCTCGATCGAGGTGGTTCGGTGTGAGCGGGCGTGCGCCGATGCCCTCGGGCGGGCCGAACACGGGCGGGTCGCCGTGGTGACTCAACTCGTCGTCGTCGACGGTGACGATCGGCTTGCCGAACACGGTCACGTGCTCGTCGACGGCCTCGGTTGTGAGGGTCGACCCGACAACGTAGTGACGGTCGATGCTCGGGCGCACACTCTCAACGAACTCGCTCACGTCGACGCCGTCGACATCGACGCTTGGCGGCGGGGTCGGCTTGGGACCGCGGCGAGGGCGCACGAGGTCGCCCGCACCGGTGTCGAGTAGGTGCGCGGCGTAGGCCAACGTCGGTTGCCACTTGTCGAGTAAGTCGGCCACGGTGAGCACGTACGGGTCGCTGACGCCGTCGAGGTCGAGGCTGAACACCGTCGAGTCGAGGTCGAGGGGCAAGTCGTACCGCGGGGTGCGGGCAACGAGCCATGAGTCGTCTGTCGGGGCCTCGGCGATGCGGTACCGGCCGGGGGGCAGCGTGGCGAGCTTGTTGATCAGCGCCGCCGCGTCGGGGCTTGCGGTCGTCGTGTAGGGCCACTCGACCTTGTCTCGAATCGTGAACGTGTGTTGTTGCATTGCGGGGGCCTTTCTCAGTAGGTGACGGGGATACGCCAGCGGGTGCGCCACGCGCGCTTGGCGGCGACGCAATGGCATTGGCTGAGGCCCGCCAGTGACGGTATGGGGTGGTCGGCGCGGGCCTCTTTGAGCCGAGTCGCCCCGTCGGGTGTCTGTAGGTGCTTGTGCAACTGGCACGCACGCCGGTCGAGCACGACGCCGTTGTTGGGGCCTCGAGTGCCGCCCTCCCACGTGACGAACGTCGAAACGCTCATGCCGTCCTCGAGCACCTTGATCGAGCCGACGTCGCGGGCGTCGAACCCGTGCAACTCGAGCACATGCGTGATCGTGTCGCTGAGCCTCGACGTCGAGGGCACGTTGCCGGGGTGTAGGACGTAGCCGGGACCGCCGAGCTTGCGTAGGTCGAGCGGTTCGGTGCCGAGCCGCCACGTGTACAGATAGTTGACGCCGCGCTCGTGAGCGTCGGCCAGCGTGGGCCAATTCGCGAACGTCATGGCGACGACACCTCGTTCGGGTCGGCGAGCCACATATACCCGTCGTCGCCGGGGCCTTGCCACTCGAGGCCCGAGGGCGGCGGCACGAACATGGCGAGGTCGGGCGACGTCTCGAGGTCGTTGACCTTGTAGGCGGGCGACCCGCAACCGGGGCACTCGGGCATGTACCACCACTCGCCGTCGAACACCTGCTCGAGTTTGCGCATGACTCCACACGGGCACACGAACGCGCTCATTGCTCGCCCTCGAAATACCCGTCGTCGAACTCGTCGTCGAGGATTTCGGCGACGCTCGGTACCCATGAATTGACGACCGTCCACGCGTGCACCGCGAGGTCGGGGCCGTACGAGTCGATCAAGCTCTTTGGCACGCCCGCCTCGAGGGCGAGTTGCTCGTCGCTCTTGTGGCGGGGCTTGGCCGGGGGCGTGGGCACCGTCCACTCTTGGTCGCCGTTCGCGAACCGGCGATACCTCATGGTGTTGCGCTGCTCGGGGGTGCGTAGGTCGATCTGCCGTTGCGCGATCGACCGTTCGTACCGTTTGCGGCGCTGGTACTCGCCCTCGAGGCGCTCAGCGGTCGACCGAGCCGCCGCGAGAGCCCTGCGGGCGTCGTCGAGGGCGTTCTCACGTTCGGTGCGTGCCCGGTACCGCGGGAACGGCGACGGGCCGGGGTCGAACATGCCGTACTGCGCCGGGGGCACCTTGTGAGCGGCCCGAATCTTGACGGCGGCCTCGATGAGCTTGTCGACGGCGTCGATACGAGCCGTCGCGGCGACGAGTTCGGCCTCGGCGTCGCTGATCACGTTGTTGATTCGGAAAAGCTCACCCGCGGTGATCCCGAACGTGTCTCGTGCCGCTCGAGCACGGGTCAGCAACGCGCCAAGCTGCCGAGCACGGTCGAACTCTTGGGCGCGCATGTCGAGCAACTCGGTCGTCGTCTGGCGGCCGTGAACCCGCGGCATTACAAGCCCTCGAGTTCGTGCTCGATCGCCTCTTGGCGGGCCGCCGAGTGCGCCATGGCCTCGGCGTCACGGTCGGCCTTGTCAGCGAGCCACAACCCGCCATACGAGTGCGCGGCGAACCGAGCGAGCCGCTGAGACGCCTCGCGGGACCGCGACGCGTAGGTCACGGATTGCACGACGCCGCGGGCGTCCCGATCGAGGTGCTCGGCGACGGCGGCGAGGTCGGCCGGTGGTCGGGGGCCGAGGTACACGTCGTCACGCTGACGGGTGGCGACCTCCCAATTCGGCGCTCGAGCCGTCGACGTGTACGTCGTCTCGATCGAGATACGCACCCCGGCCTCGTGCACCTCGCGGGCGTTGACGACGTAGCGGCCGGGGAGCGACCGCGCGTAGTTGTCGGCGTCGCTCTCGCTTGCGAACAACTCGACGACCTCGCCCTCGGGGTCGAACTCGTGCTCGACGGCATACACGGTCGTCATGAATTCACCGCCTGCCACACGTTCTCGTATCCGCCGAGGATCGGGCGGCGGCGCACCACGTAGGCGTCGCCGTCGGCCTTGAGTCGACGTAGCGAGTTGCGGATCGCGCCCCGCGTGTACCCGAGCCGGTCGGCAAGCTCGCCGACGGTCCAACCCTCGCCCGATATCTCGAGCAAGTCGGCCACCGAGTACACGACCCGCAAACCGGTCGAGTACATGATCGAGGCCGTGCCGTCGGGACCGCCGACAAGCTCGAAGCCGCGCCACCCGTTCACCCCTGCGCCCCTCGCTCGTACGACGTGTTGAACGCGTAGGACGTCTCGAAATCGCGGGTCCATCCCCAACGGTCGAGCACGTATTGCTCGAACTCGCCTTGATCGACGGTGATCGTGTCGTCGACGTGCGCCTCGAGCATGGCGAGGGCCGTCTCGTACGCCTCACCGTGATATTGGGGCTTTGCGACGGTGAACCGCTTCGGGTCGAACGCCGCGTACTCGGCGATCGTCGCAAGTCGGGCCTCGAGGGGCGCGCCCTCGAACCGGTTGCTGATCGTCGCCGAACGGGTCTTTTCATCGTTCACGTGGTTGTAGTACTTGTCGATCCACCCGATGAATGCCTCGAGGTACTTGGCCGCGTGGTTGGCGGCGTTCTCGGTCAGCGTCGCGACAAGCTCGTCGACGCTCATAGTGATCGTTCTCATTGTGTTGTGTCCTCTCGATGATTGGTGCGAATCCACGTGTTGGCCGCCTCGATGCACGCCGGGGGGTGTCGATCGAACCCCCAAGCGACAAGACGATCAGCACGCCACTCGCATATGGATAGTTCCCACTTGAACGGCAACTCGGGGTCGGCCGTGTTGGCGTCGATCACGAGGTGCCACCCCTGCCCGCCTTGGCGGTGGTTGCGCCACCAATGCCAAACGTGTGCGACGGTCGGCAACTCGAACGGTGAGGCGACGATTGCCCACACGGCCGACACGGCAGCAACCCAATACGCGCCCGCCGCCGCGGCGGCGATGCACACGAGCACCGCCCACGCCGACACGATGCCGTGCCGCTCCGCGTGGCGGTGCCCGTAGCTGGCGATAAACATGCCGAGGGCCATGAGGGCGAGTTCGATCATTGCTCTCGAGGCCCCTGCTCGGTCGGGGGTTCCTCGGCCGGGACCGCTGCGGCGACCTCGACCTTGGGGCGGAACGTCCACTCGAGTGTCGAGCGGCGGGCGATGCCCTCGACGGCCGGGGCCATTTCGGCAAGGTCGCCACCGGACTCGAGCAACGTCGGGATCGGCGGCAAGTGATCGAGCGGGCAAACGGGATCTTCGACGACGAGCAACCGCACGACCGACGTCTCGTTGTCGAGGGCCATGCCGACCAGTTGCATGCACGGCGGCAACTCGAGCATGGACACGATCACTTGCGGTGCGAAATCGAGCCACCCCGCACGCAACGACACGGGTGCGCCGTTCTGGAGCGCATGCAACACGTCGTCGCCGTGCGCCTCACCCGAGGCGAGGGCCTCGGCCGCCTCGGCCTCGCGGCGCTCTTGCGCCTCGCGCTGTAGTTCCTCGTACACGTCGACGATCGGCTCGTCGGCCTCGCCGCTGCCGTCGCCCTCAATGACGGCCTCGGTGCCGTCCGGTGGCACCTCGACGCCCTCGTCGGGTGTCTGTTCGTCGGTCATTGCTGACCCCTTTCTGTCGGTGGCTGATCGAACGATTTGCCACTTTCTGTTGAACTTTCGCCGCGAGCTCGAGCGGCCGGCGACACGCTACGTGGGAATTCGTTCGGTGCGGCGTACTCGAGGCCGCCGCTCACCCGCTCGATGAACCCGTGCGAATCCCAATCAATCTCGTGGCGTGCTCGACGGTCGGGGGCGATTGTCGAGAGCACCGCGTCGAGGTTCTTGTACGCCTGCCCGATCAGCTTCGCCGCACCGGCGAGCCACACGCGGCATTGCCAAGGCACCCCGGTGCATTGTCACGAATGTCGCCGACGACGTCGAGCCACTTGCCGGTGGCGTCGGCCAACTGCGCAATGTGGTCGATGGTCGCTTGCTCGGTTCTCACTCGTCGGCCTCGAGGTAGTCGGCAATCTCGTCTCGTTGGTCGTCGCTGAGAATCGACCCGTGTTGCTCGAGCACGAGGCGGCAGCGGCGTGCGCCGAGTTCGGTGATACGCACCTCGCGGTCGTGAGGCTTGAACACGTGCCGACGCCGCAACGACGCGAACCCTGCATTGGTCAGCGAATAGGCGGCCGCCGCGGCGATCGTCGGTATCGCCCGCACCTCGGTCTTGTTCGACACGAGCAACCACTCGTCCTCGAGCGCCAAGAGCAACTCGAGCGCACGACGCTCACCTCGAGGCGGCGGTGCGAACACCCCGCGGGTGGCGGGCGGGCGAACGGGTCGTATGTGTCCGGTCATTTGAGGTTTCTCCAAACCTTGGCGGGCGCTCGGCCCGTGTGAATCGTGTCGACGTGAACAAGCTCACCCGCGGCCGCCATGAGCGCCACGAGAGCACGCACCGTCGACTTTGACTTGCCGGTCACGTCGGCCATTTGCGCGATCGTGAGGCCCTCGTCGATCGTCGCACGGCGAATGCGCTCGGCCGTCTTGCTCGTCTCGAGTCGATGCGCCACTACGCCCAACCCCTCACCTTGTAGGCGACGAGCGAACCCGCCACGGCGACGTTGAGCGAGTTCGCCACCCCCTGCATTGGAATCTCGACGACGTACTCGGCAGCGTCGACGAACCCTTGCGGCACGCCCGTCACCTCGTGGCCGAGGATGATCGACCCGTGAGCCGACGGCGGAAGGTCGGCGAGTGCGGTCGAGTGGTGTGCAAGCTCGACGACGAACCACGGCCTCGGCAACTGACGCCCGATCGTGGCGGGGTTCGAGTGGTGACGCCAACACACGTGCTCGAGGCCGGTCGTGTTGCCCTTCTGCAACGCACGCATGGCCCCTCGCTCGGGACCGCCGACGACGAGACACGCGCCGACGGCGTCAGCGGTGCGCAAGAGCGTGCCGAGGTTCTCGCCTTTCTTGGGCCACGGGCACGCGATCACGAACCGGTGGTCGCAATCTCGAGGCCCGCGCTCGAGGCGTAGCTCGGTGGTCGTCTTGACGGTTGGTGGTGGCATGACGGCGGTCATTGGTCGGTACCTCCCTCGATCATCGTGAACGGGTGCGCGCCGGGGTCGCCCTCGTCGGCCGGTATCCACCGGTCGCCGATCCACCGCAACCACCCGCGGGTGATCGTCTGGCGGGCGAACTCGGCTCGAGTTGACTCGAGGCCGTGGCCGGGCACGGCGACGAGGTCGCCCGCCTCGTTGTACAACTCGGTCGGCGCGGGTGCGGCCGACTTGGGACCGCTGACTACTGACCAAAACGAGGGCCACCCGCGGGGGAGCTTGCAACCGGCGTCGAGCATTTGGCGTAGCTCGTCGGCGGTCGGTTGGCGGCCGAGTGTCTCGACGAACTCGCGGGCGTATCCGATGTTGTTGCGCTCGTACGATCGGGTGTTGACCGCGCCGGTGAGTTCGGCCCACTCGTCGAGGGCGGCGCGGGCCATGTCGAGCACGGTGCGGTTTTGCGAATGCGTTTTTGCGTCGGCCGCCTCTTTTGTGGTTGTGGTTGTTTGATCTGACTTTGGAGTAGAGGTGTTGCGCTCACGCAACGGGGGTGGTTGCACTGACGCAACACTGTCTGTTGCGTGAGCGCTACTAGCTATAGGCGTTTTTGCGTCGGTCGGGTCGTCCCATGCGAGCACGTAGCGGTTGGTGACGTAGCCGAATCCGTCGGCCTTGCGGCGCTCGACGTCGACCGCGCCGACGGCCTCGAGCTTGGCCGCGGCACGGGCGATCGTTGTCTTGTGGATGCCGAGCCGCTCGGCGAGTTCCTCGAGGGGCTTGCCCTTGAGTTCGCGGGTGTGCCAGTCGGCGACGAGGGCCATGAGGGCAAAGAGACGCACGTCGGTGCCGCCAAGCTCGGGGTGCACGATCACCCATTCGGGCACCATGCCGTACCGCGTTCTCGAGTCGGACCACCGAAAGGTCGGGGTGCCGTCGGTGTCGGGCGCTACCATGTCGCCCAACGAATCAGTTGACATCTGTTCGTCTCTCCCTCCGAGAGTATCGACGGGGCGGCACCTCCCGGCCGCCCCGTCGCTCGTGTTACTACCCCTCTTGCTCGAGCGGCAGCTTGCCTTGTATCTGGACGGCCGCTTTCACGAGGCCCGCGATCATCTTGGGACCGTCGCCGTTGGTGATCGAGGCGCGCACGGTGATCGTGTCGGGGGTCACGGTCGCTTGCATCGAGTTGGCGATCGGGAGCTTGACCCGCTCGACGCCGTCGACGTCCTCGGTTGGGTAGTCGGGCTTGACGACTGCGCCGTCGTCGGCCGGGGTGGCTAGGTACTTCACACGGTGCCTTTCTGTTCGTGTGCTTTGAGAGCGAACAACCCGCCGAGGCCGAGCAACATGAGCGCCCACGAGAGCGGCCCACGTGCGCCAGAATCGCCGCCGAGGCCGGTGGCGGGCAATGTGCCGCAATCGACCTCGAACGGGCCTACAACGTGCGCTGTGAGTAGCACGACGCCGTCGTCGGTCGCGACGCCCTCGGCGGCCTCGCCCTTGACGAGCCACCCGTCGGCGACGTCGATGTACATGACGTGCGGGGCGTCGTCTATCTCACCGAAATCGAAAAGGGCGAGCTTGGCGATCGGGGTGCCGTCGGGGTCGACTCGCTTGACGCTGCCCCACGAGCGGTGGCCGACTGGCATGTGCACCTCGACCCGCATTTGGTCGGTGCCCCAACATGCGAATTCAAGCGACCCGCCCGCCACCGGTGGCAGCGTCGACGACGTCGTCGACGGCAGCGAGGTACTCGGTACGGACGACGACGGCACGGGCGTTGTCGGGGTCGAACTCGAGGGCGGTGACGTGCCGGTGGTAACCGTGCTCGAAACCGTCGGGGGTTTCTGCGTGGTGGTGGTCGTCTCTCCAACCTTCGTGGTGGTCGATGGTTCACCGCCTTTCGGGGGCTTGGGGCGAGTGGTCGTGTCGGTCGTGCCGCACGGATCGTGCACACGGCAAACGTCGGAACCGGCAGCGTCGTCAGCGGCCGCGGGACTTGGGACCGCCTGCCATGCGATGAGCACGGCGGCGACGAGGGTGAGGGCGGCGAGGGTGCGGTTCATGAGTGAGCCCTTTCTTGCGGGGGGCCGTCATTATGCTCGCTGGCCGCGTCGGATACAACGACCTCGGCGAATTGGGCGGGGTGCCACAACGGGCCTCGGCGTTCGGTGATCGGTTCCTCGGTCATGGTGCCGCGTTGGCGGCGTTGGTGGATTGTGACCGGGGCGACACCGAGCCGGTGTGCGACGTCGGTCGTGTTCTCGAGTTCGCCAATGAGGCGGCGTAGCTCGTCGACGCGTATGTATACGTGGCCGTCGGGATCGACGATCGCGCCGTGCAATTCGATGAGGTGGTCGGTGTTCATGGTTGGTTGTGCTCGCTTTCTAGTGTTGACGGGCGGCGGCGGGTCGGGCGTGTTGCGTGTCCTCGCGGGCCTCGACCCGTCGCCACCTATTCGCCCTCGGGGTCGGGCAGGGGGAACCGCACGTTCACTCGGCGCACTTGCTTGTCGTCGTTGATCACCGGCACTTGGTTCTTGTGCGGGCCGGTGTCCTGCAATGCGTCGAGGATCGACTTGGCGTAGTTGTCGATATCGCCTTGGAGCTTGCCGCGCACCCGCGCCGGTTGCACGGGGTCGACGCTCACGAGCACGACGTCGTCGGCGACGACGATCGACACCTCAACGGGGGTGTCGCCGAACGAACCGAGTTGCTCACGCAACTGGCGGCCCGCGTCGTGCTTGTACGCGGTGTAGCGAGGCGGATTCCAACCGTGCCGCTTGCCGCCCCTCGAGGTCGCGATGCGGGGCCGCTGGAACGCGATCGGGCGGCCGGTCACCACCGCCGACGGGGCCGGTTCGTAATCGCCGTCGTCGATCGAGTCGAGGTCGACGTCGCCGAGGCCCAACTCGAGCAAGCCATTACGGTCGCTCGGCCAGTCGACTCGGGGCACCTCGAGGGCCTTGTGCTCGCGGCAGTAGAACCCGACGTTCGTCGCTGCGGTGCAACCGGGGGCGTCGCACATGCGGTAGCCCTTGGGCAACTCGTTCAACTGAGCCACCCCTCCCGCGTCGGTGTCGACCACCGAGCGCCGTTGAGGTCGTCGTGCATTCCGTCGTGGCCGAGGTCGAGAGCGCACCACAACGTCTCACCCTCGTAATCGTTCTCGGCGTTGCACACGGGCGTCACCTCAGTGAGTCGACTCGAGGCGACGGTTTCGGTCGGCTTGAGGGACCGCCCGCCGCAATGGCCGCACGTGCCGAACGCGCGCTCGAGGCCGATCAAGTCGCCACCGCATGTGGCGCACGGGCGGGTGCCGGGAACTAGCTCAGTTGTCATTGGTCGAACCTTCCTCGAGTGCGAGTTGCTCGGTCGGGTGAGGCGGTGCCTCGGTCTGTAGGTCGGGGGCCTTGTCGGGGTCGGCTTGGCCGAACCGGAGCGGGGGCCACTTGTTCGTTGCGATCCTTGAGGCGCGCCAGCGAATGGCCGGTCGGCCCGTCTTGGTGGTGCCGTCTCGATCGACCTCGACGACGAGGCCGAGGCGTACGAGTTCGGCACGTCGGGACCGCACCCCTTGAGGGGTCATGTGCGGGCGGTGAGCGTGGTCACGGGGCACGCCGCCGCCGAGGTGCTCTTGGCCGCACAAGACGCATGTCGCTTGAACTGAGCGCACGACCATTTCGTCGGTCGCTGGCTCGAGTCGGGCGAGGTGCGTGAGCACTCGCCATTGCGCCTCGGTCGGGTTCTTGACTGTGCCCGCGGCGACGGCCGACGTGTCGGGGTCGGTCGACCTCGATCGAGGCTTGCCGACACGCACGGGGTGCAACTCCCAACGGGTGCCCTCTTTGAGTCGGTGGCCGCCCGACTCGATGATCGCGTCGAGGTGGTCGCGGGTGCCGAGCACTCGGCCGACGTGGCGCACCCTGACAATGATCTGACTCATGATTTTTCCTTGCTGCCGTCGGCGTATCCCGCGTCGTAAGCGTGGGCGGCGAGGGCGTCGGCGGCCGTCTCGGCGTCGGGGAACTCCCCGAGGTGTTGGCCGCACCCACACCCGATTGAATACCAACCCTCACCGTCGGGTGCGAACCCCGTCGATATGTGCATCATGATCGGGCCTCGAGTTCGAGGCCGAGGTACGAGGCGAGAGCGCGAACCCTGCGGGCGGCGCAATCGACGGTGACTCGGCCGCCATCGTTCGAGTGCCAGTCGGGCAACGGGTGGCCCTGCTCGAGCGCGTACATGTCGGCTCGGTGTAGCAACTCGAGAATGTCGAGCACGCACGACTCGGCGTGCTCGAGTTGGCCGTCGGTCAGTTGAATCGTTTTCATTGGGGGGCCTTTCTCCCACGGCGTACCACCTTGGCCGACGGCGGCCGATCGGGGCACGCTGGCGTGCATATCACAATGCCCGTTCCACGGGGCAACTCGAACTCGTCTGCCAGCGCCGAGTACCTCACGGCGAGGCCGATCGAGCATTTGCAGAATCCGCACACGGGCCTCGACTCGGTTCGTCTCACCATGAGATACCGACCGTCGTGCACCACGTGACGCACCGAGGCTCGAGGTAGGTCCACGCCTCGGCCGCCTCGGTCATGGTCATGTCGGCGAGGTTGAACCCGTGCGACTGGAGTAGCTCACCGGCCGAGCGTTGCAGCGGGTGACGCATCGGCTCGAACCGACCGTCGGCGGTGGCGTCCTCGAGCGTGATCGGCTCGGCCATTAGGACGCCTCGAGGGTGCTTGCGGGGGGCTTGGTGGTCATGTGCCTCGATCCTTTCTTGCGGGGGCACCTTGTATAAGCAGACTATACACGGGGGTCGTGACTCGGCCGCGGCAATCACGTAGATTGTCGGCCGGTGCTCACTTCCCCTTTAGCTGCCTTGGCGATCGCCGCCGCGCTCTCGAGCGGCCCCGTGATCGACCTCCCCCCTCATGCGCTCGAGCCGAACGCTGAGCGCGGGTTCGATCGGTACTTCACTCACGACGAACTCGAGACGATCGTCGACGCCGGGGGCCTCACCCGCGAGTGGCTCGACCTCTACCGCTCGAGGCGTGACGTCGGGCCGACCGAGCGCACGTTCCGAGGCGTGGGCAACGACGTCGAGCAATGGCGGTGGCTCGTCGAGATTTGGTTCGCCCCTGCCGACGTCGAGCGGGCGCTCGACATCATGGCGTGCGAGTCGGGCGGCAACCCCAACGCCAAGAACCCGACGTCGACGGCGTCGGGCCTGTTTCAACATCTGCGGGCATGGTGGTCGGGCGAGTGGGGCACGCACGGGCCGTTCGACCCGTTCGACCCTGCCGAGTCTGTCGAGGCGGCCGCCTATCTGCGGTACGACACGCCGGGGGGTTGGTCGCATTGGAACCCCTCGCGGCATTGCTGGGGCTGATCGAACGAATTGCCACGTAGCGTCGAACTTTCGGCGCGAGCTCGAGCGGCCAG
>FUIF01015948.1_pt1 | contig 12562 bp, 29 predicted proteins | sample 1003461 | NCBI WGS metagenome assembly FUIF01 (sample SAMEA80401918, study PRJEB19352) | marine metagenome | reverse complement strand
ACGTCAGATTTGCATGATCTGGTGAGGTTTGCTGGACAGCATCAGCCGATCGTCGGCGACTCCGGCACGGCCACACGAGCATCGCTGCCTCTGATCGGCACTACAATGGCGGGCGGTGGCGGTGCCGGCTACATGCTGACGCAGTCACCGACTGCTGCGGTAACCGGTGCGCTTGCGGTTCCAGCGGCCGTCAAGGGTGCGCAGGGTGCCTATCTGTCGCCAATGGCGCAGCCGTTCATGACATTCCCCGGACTGCTTGGCCGATCATCTGGCGCTGCCCGTCAGATGGAGAGGCTGATGCAGGGCGCCGGCGCTGGGGCGGCTGGTCTGATCGGTGCTGACAACTGAGGTCATCGCCTCGTTCCTTGCGCCGTTCGCGTCCGTTCTCCTGTGGTCGTTCGCGCGCTGGCTCAGCCGTACCGTTCCCGCCACCATTGCACAAGCCCGGCGATCTCTGGCGGGTCGTCGCCGAAGTCCGCATACACCTGTCGCACGCGCTCGAGGTCTTCGGGGTAGTCCACGGTAAAACGCACGTCTTCGTTGCCGCCGAGGTCGACCAGCACGTTGTCGTGTGACCACTGGCGCAGGTGACCACTCACGTTGTCGTCAACGGCCTGTTCGGGTGTCATCTGGCGCAATGCCCGTTCCATTGTTTCGACCGTGACGACTTCGCTGCGCACGCCGCGCGGGTGGTTGACAGGGGCGACGTAGCCGGCGCCGGTGGCTTCCTGAATCGCAAGCATGGCCCGAATCAGCGCGGGCGACGTCAGCGGGTTGTCGCCCGTGACTCTCACCACCACATCGGCGTTGTGGTGCATGGCCGTATCGTGCATGCGCCTTATGACGTTGCCGGCATCACCCTGATACAGATCGATCTGCCTGCCCATGCAGTAATCACGAATGTCGGTGCTTGCATCATCAATGCACACAACGACATCGACGGCGCTTACTGCATCAGGAATCATTACGGCTTCCTTCGGATTACCCATCACCGGAACAGCCGCAAACGGAACGTTGGTATCCATTGCTTTTTTAATGTCTTCTGGACTGACGCAGTTCACATCGAAAAATATCGGTGGTGGCGTCAGGCTGCAGCCAATTCCGTTTACGCGTTGCCACACACGCTCAAACAGCGGCTTGCCGCACACGTCAGCCATTGCCTTGCCAGGCAGGCGCGTCGAGCCCATGCGGGCGGTTATGCAGATTATCGGCTTCACGCCACGGCTTCAAAATGTCCTGATTCTTTCAGTTCGGCATACTTGGCTCGCAATGCGTCAGCGTGCGCGTTCTTTGCTGCTGCTTCCGCTCGCAACCGATGGATGTTGTGCTCGAAGTCTTCGGATGTCATCTGATTGAGCGGCACGTAAACGCCGGCATTGTCGCCAGTGCCGGGGTAACGGTCCTGCAGCTTGTCGAACATTTCCGATTGCTGGTCGTTGGTTTCTTCGTAGGCCGTGCGCAACAGTCCGCGCGCCATCTGGCGGAAGTGGAGTTCCGCAGCAAAACGTACAATCTCCGGCGATTCCGTGTCGGGGTCGCACACCGCCATTGCCTTGCGAGCGAGGATGGTCGGTGATACGGGGAGATCAGAGTTGAAGGCAGAAAGCGCGTCGGATAGAAGTCGTGTAATATCGTCATGTGTCGTCATCTGGCACCTCGAAACGGGAAAGGTAATCGATGACCAGCGGCGCTACTCTCAACACATCGCGTCGCATGGTCTCGGTCATCTCGCCCAGCATCTGTTCCGGGGTCGTGTCGTCAACGGTTTCCTCGAAGTCGACAAGGCGGCCCCACAGCCACAGGGCGAATGGGTGCATTTTACCCGTAGCGCCATTGCTTTTCCGTTCTTTCGGCTTGATGTGGCGCTGGATTATTCCCGTCGTTGATGCCGTTTCGGGTTGCGCCAGTTCCCGCTCAAAATCATCAATCGGAACGTCCGCAAGTGCCTGCCAGTTCGCAGACTGATACTTGCTTATGCCCTGCTCAGAAATGGTCGGCCGACTCGACCTTTTTTCTGGACGCCCTCGCTTGCTGGTTTCCTTGAGCAGTTCACCCGCCTTACGTTCGGCCCGCAGCCGGATTGCCTTGGCCTGATTCTCGGCGTCCATGTTGCGCGCCTGCTTGGCGTAGTTCTCCAGCGCAAGCGCCTTGTCGCGAATATCTTTGACTTCGTCAACAGCGTGCGCTTCGGCGATTGCCGAACACATGGCGTCATAGCGAATCAGTTCCATTGGTAGCTGGTGCCCACGTAGCACGACCGGCAAGGCTCCCCGCCATCGGGATTCCTGGCCATTTCGCGCAGTTCGTTCATGCGATCGCCGTTCCAGATTTCCAGCAGTGACTGTGTCGGGTAGTGGCCGACCGGGAATTCGTCGTCCCACGATGCGCAACAGCCGTACGCCGTGCCGTCGTAGCCGATCACCAGTCTCTGATAGGGATGCCCGCACAGGCGCCGTCCTGTGGCTTTCTGGCTGCCCAGCATCAGAGCACCGCCGTCCTCCGTTCGCGTCATCACGGGCTTTGTGAGCGCTTCTACGCCCAATGCGGCCATGTCCTGCTGAAATTGCGCGACCTCGTGCTCATTGTCGCGCTGGACGACCATCTGCACGCTGATCTGCGCCTTGCCGGGCACCGCCGCAAGCATGTGCAGATTGGCCAGAAACCGGTCCCACTTCGCCCCGACCCGAATCCGTTCGTAGGTCTCTTTGGTCGCGCCGTCCATGCTCACGATGATCAGCGTGCAGAGTTGCTTGAGAGCAAACGCACGGGGCAGGGTGAGGCCGGTCAGATTCGTGTTCAGGCGGATATCGGTCATGCCCCTGGCCGCCCACAGCACGTCCTCCAGACCTTTGTGGAGCATCGGTTCGCCGCGGAAGTTGGGCTTTATGGCGGGTATGCCGAGCGCCCTGATTTCCTCCACCAGTTTCAGCGCCATATCGGTCGGCATCATGCCCATCGAGGCACGTTCTGACCATTTCTCGTCACCGAACGGGCACATGATGCACTTGAGGTTGCACTGTTTGGCCAGTTCGATGTCCACGTGCAACGGGTGATCGTGCAGCCTGCCGGTCTCGGCCTGGCGCCACAGGGCGCGGTATTCGGCGTAGTTCATTCGTTATCCTCAATCCACTCGTGCCCTGTTACATCGCAAAGCAACTCTTGCAGGTCCCGGCCTTCCAGAAGACCTTCACGTAAATCATCAAACGATGATTCCGGCATCTTCCACTCGTTGCCGTGACGGTCTGTCATGTACATGCGAATACTTTCGTCCCCTTCAACTCTGGCAGCAAAAAATGCGCGCTGATTGCGTGTCGTGAATTTGTATTTCATCGCATTTCGTCTTCGTAGAGCTTGTATCTGTCGCCACAATGTTTGCAGACGTAGGTTTCACTTTCCATTCCCTCATACGTGCATTCGTATTCGTGTTCACATTTTGATTCGACCAGCTTCCCCCTGAAATAATGGAGTGTGCCGATAATCCCCTCCACAAGCCCGCAGAAGGGCTTTGGCAGGAGATCGCTGCGTTCCATGATGGCAGGCGCCACGTCGCCCGGGCGCGCTCTGGTGTGCTCCAGGCGCGCGCCCGTCTCGAACCGGATGATCTCGGCCAGGTCGTTGATGGTCGACCGATAGCCCGTGCAGACGTTGACGATACCGATTATCGGCTCTTCGGCGCTCCGGTCAGCCAGATACAGGATGGTATTGACGACGTCCGACACGTGAATAAAGTCCCGTTCCGTGGTGCCGTCGCCGTAGATCGTGATGCTCCCCGTGGTAAGCGCATCGCGACACATGGCGGCCACCACGCTGGTCTTGTCGTCGCTGCCGGGCCCGTACACGTTGGAGAACCGCATGCAGAGCGATGCCAGACCGAAGCTCGACATGTACGCCAGACACATCGCCTCGCCGGCCTGCTTGCTTGCGGCGTACGGATTCGGTGCCGGGTAGACGGCAGCGGCGGCCGATGACGCAAACAGAAAGTAGCGCAGGTTGCTTTCCACGGCGCGCTGGAGGTAGACACCGGTGCTGCGGATGTTGCGGTCAAACGTCGTCAGCGGATCGCGCAGGGACTGCGGAATGCCGGCATCGGCGCCGAGGTGAACGAACACGCCATCCTCGCTGTTGAACAGGCAGTCAACCGGTTCGGGCATGGGCGACACCATGCGACCATCGCTGACAGCCTGCCGCATCAGTTGCCCGCCGATGAATCCGTCTGTGCCGGTGATGATCATCGCCACGTCACCTTGGGAAGTATCGCCTTCGTATCGATGTTGTCGGCATGCTGCCCGACAATCTGAATCATTTCCGCTATCACGTCATCGGTGAGCAGATGCGGTTCCAGCCCGAGCTTGCGAAATCCCTCGTTCGATGCGTGGTAGTAGTGCTCTTCCTGCTCTATGCGCGGGTTTTCGATCTGCGACACGTTGGCCGAACCGTGGACGCGCGCCACACGCTCGGCGAGCTCGCGCACGCTGAACGTCTCGGTGAACTGGTTAAGCACCCGGAATTCGCCGAGCGGCGGCGGTGACTCGAGCGCCAGTTCCACACATCGCAGCGTGTCGCGGATGTTGAGCCAGCCACGCGTCTGTCCGCCCCTGCCGTAGACGGTCAGCGGCATGCCGGCCACCGCCTGCGTCACGAACCGGTTAAGGCACGTGCCGAAGATGTGGTCGTAGTAGAAACGGGTCTGCGGCAGTTCGTCGGTCGTGCATCCGTACACCACGCCCTGGTTGAGATCCGTTACGCGCAGCCCCCACACACGGGCGGCGAAGTACAACATGTCGGAGTCCATCACCTTGGTGCAGTGGTAGAAGCTGCCGGGCTGTTTGGGGAAGGGCAGACGGGCTGAGCGCACAACACGAATGGCATTGCCTGCTTCAAGGCTGCCTTCGATGTCTTCATGCAGATACCACCCGTCCGGGATATCGACCCCAGGCGTTCCCCATTCGCCCATCGTTCCCAGTTTCACGATATGGCACTCGGGATTCTCACGCCGCACGCGCTGGATCAGATCGTAGGTGGTGCCGACGTTTGCCCACAGGGTCGTGAAAGCATCCGCATCCGAACGCATCGAAAACGGTGCGCTGGCCTGCTCGGCGTAGTGCACGACCGCATCCACCGCTTCGATGGTGCTGATCGCGACACGTGATGCAGCGGACTGCTGGAAGAACGGCGGGTCATCGGGCCCGAATAGGGGATAGACACCACACTTCGGCATCCACTCGTCGTGTTTGACGTTGCTGTCAATCGACACGACCGTGTGGCCACGGGCGCGCAGACAGGCTGCGGTGGCCTGTCCGAGGTAACCGTTGCCGCCGAGTATCAGCACTTTCATTCCGTTTCCCCTGTTTTTTGAGAGTAGTCGCACGTGCACTCCGGTTTCTTCATCCTGTTGTGATGTCCGGTCAATTCCCATGTTCGTACTGCGCAATGACTGGTGTGATCCCCGTACCTGACCAGGTCGGCTTGCAGAGAGCGCAGGCGTTCGGCGGCATCTCTTATATCGTCGATCCAGAGAATCTGTGCGGTGTCATGGCGAACCGTTCGAAGGTACTGCATGAGACGCTGCGCCAGCTCTTCTGTCGGTGTGTCAGTCATCACTCATGACTCTTCTTTCAATGACTGAAATGCGACGCCGGATTCTATCCACCTTATCAGCGAGAGCAGCGTTGTCGCCCAAAAGTGCACGAAAATGCCTTTTGCGATCTGAGTCGGTGTACCCTGGTCGGCCTTTCTTTGCTTTACGCAGATCGTCGTTTGTATGAAACCGTATTCTTGACAATTGGTCGGTCCAGAATTGGTATTCCAATAAATCGTCTTGTTTGCTCATTTTCTCTCCAGGGCGGCGCGGGAATCTACGATTCGTCGCTCAAGCAGGCGAAACGCTTCTTTCCACTCTCTATCAGTAAGCACGCGATCCATTCGCAACTGACGCAAGTCATCGCAAACCATGGTCAGAATGCTACGCAACTCCCGGTTCTCGTCGCGCAGGGTCTTCAGCGCGGCGCAGGCTGTCGGCTGTTTCGCGCGCAACAGGTAGGCGGCCAGGTCGTCGAGTTTCTGGTCGAGGGTTTTCATTTCAGGGCAGCGCTGAGTTTGCGAATGTGGTGCAGGTGGACAATCAGATGCTCGCCATGCCATTCAGCGGCTTCTGCCATTGTCGTGAACTTATCAATAGCACCCCGCAGCCGCTCGTTCTCGGCCAGCAGATCGTCGTACTCCTGCCGGAGTTGCCGGGCGGTTTCGCGGTTCTTTTCTATGGCTTGCGCCTGTTGTTCGTTTTTTGTTCTCAGACGGGTCGCGCGTTCATACCAGTAATCCATGCCGCTTTTGTAATCGGAGGGACTCATCGCCTTGCGCAGCGGGTCGTCCACCAGATCCCACACGGCAACGGGAAACCGGTGCCCGCACGTGTGGCATATCGCAAACCCCGGTGGCGTGGTCATCACGGTTTTCCCGCAGTTGGGGCATTCCCGCTCAACGTTTGGCGGAAGGTCGTCCACAATCTCACACGAGTTGAGCAGCGATTCATGCATCACCTTCTGCTCTTCGGTTGTCAGATGGCGGTCGTCCGGCGTGCCGCGTTTGTCGGTGTCACTCTCGCTCATTGCTCTGCTCCATGGTCGCGAAAATCTTCGAAACTATCGCGCAAAACCATGACGCCTCGTGCGCATCAGTTCTGTCAGGACCAAGGTCAACTGACTGATGGGCAACAACAAGCCTTGGCTGATATTTGCCGCCCGGCAACTCATGCACCGTTGTATAGTTGATGTAAATCGCCCATTCGCGCTCATTCAAATCAACACCACAAACCGTCCTCACTTTCTCCCCTCCAGCCGCGCGGCTGCTCGTGACCACGCCTCAACTTCGGTTTTGCCATAACCAAGGTCAACGAACCCCGACAGCATGTTGCCCGGCAGATAGACTGCCCAAAGAGGAAACTGATTCGGTCGGCGTTCCGAAATCGCCTGTGGGTAAACCTCGCGCACGCGCTCTTCGGGGCTCATGCTCGTCGGTTCCAGGCTGCTACCACTTCATCGCGTGTTGGTTTGCCCATATGGATGTCGCAAATCATGCATTCAATCCACCAGGAACCTGGATGGTCGGGCATCCACGTAGCGAAATGATGCTTGTGCGCCTCGATTTCGTAGTCGACCGGTTCGCCACCACAAAACGGGCACGGCAACGGCTTCGGCCGCTCGGGATGCTGGTCAGTCGGCATGATGCCCTTCCTGCTCTTCTCCGATCCGTTTCAATTCATCACGCACGATTTGACGAATGCGCTCGTCGAGAATGTTAATCAAGTCATCAATGGCGGGATAGTTGTTACCTTTAAGGAAGCAAGCTGATATCTCAACTCTGCACGTATTTCGCTCATCCAATCCTCCGTCAGTCGGCCGGGTCAGTAACAATCGCCGTCATGTTCGCGACGTTCTTCGCGGTTGGCGAACATCAAATGTGCTTGCTCCAGTGATATCGCGAAATCCATTGGAACGCGAAATGTAAACGGTTCAATCAGTTTTCCCGTGCCCTTCTCAACTGTGGTAGGAAGTGTTTTTTCCCACAGCCAGTAACTACCGAGACAGCCGCCTGATGAAGTTGTCCAGCCGCGCGCCCGCAACCAATTGCTTTTCATGTCTCCCACCTTCGTTTCAAGATGCTCAATGTCCTCGTATCTCTTTTCGACCATATCTCTACTCCGGGTCAGGGTGTGGGGTGGCGGCGCTCTTTGATACACGCACGTACAGTTTCGGGTAACGGCCATGCATCTTGTGACTGCTCCAATCGTGAAACCGCACAGCCCACCCCGCATCGAACGTGAAAAACAGCAAAGGATGCGCAATACAGTTATGGATAAATCGCCACCACATCAGCCTTTGTTTCTCAGTATTTGTAATCTATGCAACGATCTGCCCGTTGATCCGGTAACAGCCCCGATTCAACTGCCTTGTTACCCTTGCGGCATCGGCCGCTCTCTGCGAAACATCATTGGGGTTGCACGCGGGGCATAGCATCACTTCAACAGAGCGAGTGCGGTCTCGCTTCCAATCGTCCTGTTGTTTAACTGTCGCCAGGCGAAACTTCTTGCCCTTGAATATCTCCGAATCACAGCCGTGACAGGTAGGCCGACAGCCCGCCGCGCAAAACAGTCGCCACAAACGTACGGTCATCTTGTGCTCTACATCTGCTGCCAGCGATTCCGGTGTATCACTCACCACTCACCCCCTGCGCTTCCGCGCCCGTTGTCCGTCAGACTTCGACATACTGCGATTCGTAGAACGCCCGCGCGATGTACCACTGATCGGTATGATCATTCGGATTGCGCGCCACCTTGCCGGGCAGTGCCTCGCCACGGTCTACGGCGTCCAGTTCCTCTACGTTGTCGTTCGACAGATTGACGCCGAACTTTGACCGATCCTCACCGGCCACGTAGTCGCGAACCTCTGTCGTGCCTGCCTTGCGTACTGTCTTCCAATCGTTCATGTCGTTCTCCAGTTGAAAAAGTGCCAGCCGTTCTTCTGTGGCGTCGCGGTCGTAGTGATCAAGGTTACTGATTCGAAGCCGTAGTGAACTGGCATTGAATCGTTTCGTTTCGCCGCCGTCGAGAAACACAGCTAGTCCGTTCTGAATCCGAATAAACCTCACTTGCCCTGCTTCCTCAGTTCCGCGGCAACCCGCCGCATGGTCGCGATCACTTCCTCTTTCGATTCGGCCTCGTTGTCGTTCCAGTAGGGAACGTTGGTGTGGCCGGTTGTCACTGAGATTGCCCTTGATAATGAACGTATGGCATCGAATGTCTGCAAAACCATGATCGGGCAATAAGATTCCTGCACGTCATCGCCGCCGCGATACCAGCCGAATCGTTCCATCTTCGAAGCGCCCTGCTCCAGATCGTCCGAGGCTTTCATCGTCGCACGTACACTTTGTACTGCGTTGCGCCATCGGTCGGTATTTCGCGAATCTCTTTCAGTTCCACAAGCCGATCGATGCACGCCAGTAGCATCCACGAATCTCCGCCGATGTTCTGCACCGCCTTCTCAAGCATGACGGCGCCGGACTTAATCAGCAGAGCATCGACACGATCACGCACGGCCAGGAATTTCTTCTGGCCTTCATCGGTAAACAGGGTCTCTCGTTCTTTCTCGTATTCGTAACTCATTGCTCCTGCCTCGCGCTCGGGTCATCACTGATACCCATTGACTGCTTCGCCGCTGACCACTCGTCGGATTTCATCACGGCGCGCTCAGCCGTCGTCAGCATGCCGCCATTTGACGGCGCGCGCCACACGGTCGCCATTTCCTCGCTCGACAGCTCGTGCCAGGCTTCGACGGCTGCGTCAAGCTGCCCGCCCTCGATGCACTGCTTGATAACCACGATTGACGGCAGCAGATCCCGCACGGCGGCGTTGTGCTTGAGCAGTTCGTCGACCGTCACCTTTGGCCGCCCTGCGTCGTTGTCCTCGCCTTCGATCGTGACACCGGTCACACCGATGAACGTGTAGCGCTCGAGGTAACTGTTTGCCGATGCCCGCGCCTGAATCTTGTTCTTTCCGCCGCTGTCGTCCGGTTCGGCGCTCATGCTGTTGCGCTTGCTATGGCCGTTGTCGTGCGTCAGGATGCAGTCAACCCGCATCTCTTCGCGACTGTCGTTGAACTCCCAGCGCCATGAGAATCCGTGGCGCGTGAGGTATGGCCGACAATGGTCCACCAGCACATCGAGCGGCGCGTATTTCGTGTTGTGCGCCTTTGACTTGCGTTCTTTTGGCACCGGCGGCAGTTCCATCTGAAAGGCCGTAAACGCGGCTGAAAACTCGCGTTCTGCGACCCGGTCCTCATGGCGGTATATCATCGCCTGCGCCCGCTCCATGGCGTCCACGTTGCCGGTTTCGATGGCCTTCATCATGTAGGGTTCCATCGGGTTTACTGGCGCCACCGCCACCTGCTGCCCGCCCGCGATGAGGTCTTTCTGTTCGGTCATGAGTCGTCACTCGCTTTGATGATGATCGACGGCAGGTCACTCTTGGATTGCTCGATTGTCCCGATACGTGCCTCACCGTATGCGATCAGACACTGCATCACGTACTGCGCCAGAACAAAGTCTGGCGTGCTGAAGCCGTTATCCAGTCCGTGCACGTTGATCAGGGATGTCAGTTCGTCGATAAATTCTCGGTTGCTCATAATGCCGCCTCCAGGGTCCACGCGATCACGAGAATCAGCAGCACGACGCCGACTGATACCTCAGCCAGACGGTCTGCGAGCCAGCTTGTGAGGTGGTTTCGGTTCATTTGCTTGTTGCCTCGTCGATTTCTGCGATGCATTCCGGCGTGCTCAGATATTGATGATCGATCGCCGCCTTCACCATCCATATCGATAAATAGAACGTCGCGGCGCTGACGAGGAACCCACCGAAGAACGCCAATGCAATCTTGCTCATCAATGGTTCCTCGCGTAGAACGGGTCAGGGCAAGAGCACCTGTCACGACTGCCTGCGCCGCACACGTGACACCACGGCGTCGGGTCGTAGTCCGGGTGATCTTCGTTCAATTCGCCGCATTCCGGGCACACGTCCGCATCGTGGCGGGTCTCGCACCAGCGGCACTCGTACTGGTCGGTCATGATGCGTACGCCGCGACGTTCAATGCCGAAAGAATACAACCGGCCGCGCCAACACCGACAAGCAACACTTTAAGGTCGTTGCTCAGTTTTGCGGTTGCGGCTGTAATCAACACACCAATTGCGCTTCCGAAACAGTAAAGCACTGTCCAGAAAATCAAATATCCGTTCATGCCCATTCGTCCACCCGCTTGAACGTCACCACGCCGGTAAGCGCGCGGCGTTCGTACATCCGTTGCAGGTCGTTCCGGTATCGGTGCGCCTGCAACCGACTCGCGCCGATCGGCACCACCGTGCCCTGCACCTTGTCCCACACCGAGTACGAAGGCACGTCGCCCGGCTCGTCGATCACGTGCGCGTAGGTGCGGTCAGCATCAGTCATCATCCCTATGCTCCATCCAATCCGAATGATCGCGACAAAGGATTCGCGACACCGGGTGCCCGAGATCGTCAACCAGCCGCAGTTTCAAGCCGGTGTTGGTGCAACGCTTGCCCGTGGCGGGGTCGTGGTAGTCGCACTGGCCAATCGTCCGATGACGTTCTCCGGTCACCCGGTGATCTCCCCGTCAGCAAGGATCTGGTCAATCATCCAGTCGTAACCGGCAAACCCGGCAGACTGCCTACGGAGTTTGCGCGCCTCCTGCGCGTCAACGATGCGTACTGTTACGCAAGCCGTCCAGCCATCAGACCAGCGGTGAATGTAAGACGATCCCTCAACGATGCGCTGTTCACGGGCTGCCGCGCTTTTCGACCGCCCGAGGTTGCGCACGCGAAACCAGCGGCGATCTTCGCCAGACCACCGACCATCCCACGAGGGCGGTGACGGCATTGTCAGTTCAAAAGCAATCATAGTTTCCTCAACTCGTCGTTCACCGCGTCGGTGAATTGCGGCCACGTCCAGCCATTGACCTTGCAAAGCACTCGCAGCGTTTTCTCGGACACTGGCGTATTCCAAACACGAGTTCGATAGCCCGTCACCGTCCGCGCCTGCTGGCCGGCGTGCGTCACGTCTTTCCACGACACGATAAGTCGGAAAGGACCCTGGTTGAAAAGCAGTTCGCCGGTCATGCTCGTCGGTTCCATGATTCGATTGCTTCCTCGTAAGTAAGTGACGCTGGACCTTGCGCACCACAGCCACCGCACTCGACAACGTAGTATCGAGTTTCGTCGGCGATATTGCCCTCGCCGCGAACGAACACATTGGTGTTCAAGTCGCCCTTGTGCTTGAAAGGGCACGGCTTCGGCCGCTCGGGATGCTGGTCAGTCACGGTCGGTACCCCATGTCTCGCAACCATTGCGGAAATGATCGTTTCTCCTGTCGCAGAAATTCTGCGTAAGCTCCAAGCAGATCGCCTTGTTCGTAGCAGTACCCAAGTTCACCAAGGGACGCCGACAAATTGTCGCAACGCTCGCACATCTTGCGCGTGTAGAAGTCACCCTCGAATTTCGCAGCCTCGTATCGGTACGTCTGGCCTGGGGCGATTCCACCTTGGCACTCATCACACAGATGGTGCTTGCGAGCCGTTCTGTCGCAAACAGAAACGAATTCGGCGTAACCCTCCGCGAAATCACAGCAATAAAGACTCACAACGCCTCCCGCGCCTCGTCCGCCCGCAACTCGTCGTAGTGCTCACGCGCCGCCTCGTGCGGGTCGTAGGCCATCTTGTTCACGTGCTCGCGGAACGCCTCGGACTGCCAGAACGGACCAAGTGCCTTGATATGAATGTAACGGTCAGCCATGCCGGGGTATTTCACTTCCACACGGTAATCCTCAACGCCGCCCGGATGGCCGATGTCCGGCTCAGGCTGCGACCAGCGGTACTTGACCAGCAGATCGAGTTCAACCTCGTTGTCATGCTCGTCTCGCAACAGCCACGACGTGCTGAACTCGCCCCGGTCGATGTATGGCGCGCGGTAGCCGCTCATCGCTCCACCTCGAACAGATGCAG
>FUIF01013698.1_pt1 | contig 12566 bp, 29 predicted proteins | sample 1003461 | NCBI WGS metagenome assembly FUIF01 (sample SAMEA80401918, study PRJEB19352) | marine metagenome | reverse complement strand
ACCCCCAAGATAGAACTCTCAGCGATGAGATGCAACTTCTCGCCGTTCTCATCTTCAATCTCCAAAGGGAAAGGCACAGTGTGGATCACACGCTGGCCGACTACCGACATGTTTTCGATGATGGCACCTTCGCTATTTCGAGCACCACAACCAACACCAACGATGATGGCATGTTTGATCATGCCTTCTTCTTCCTGAGCTTCTTCTGGGATGATCAGCCCTGAGTCAGAAGTTAGTGGTCGATCGATCGGCTTCAGCAAGATGCGGTCGCCGTATAGGTCAATCTTCATTTAGTTTCTCCAAGTTAGAAATTATACCGTCAAGACTCTCTCGAAGGATCTCACACTCCTTGAGAGCTTGATCTAAATACAGCTTATTGAAACTGATTGTCGGTACAGTCTCACCAGACGTACCACCGATCCCACCCGACTGTGATTTAAGGCCACAAGAAGCAAGCTCCTCGATGTCAAGCGCATCAAGCGCACCTAACTCATGCAGCTCTTTGTGTATGTCACGGATCTGTCTTAGATCCTGAGCACAAGATAACTGCTGACGTAGTTCTTTGATGCGATTACTCACGCGATCTCGATCGTCGTTACAAAGGTCGCAGATAGAACGCCCCATCTGCAAGGGAACATTACAGCTCATACACCGGCTCATGCGTCACCTCGATCTTTTCGCAGGCAGCAGTGTTTGTACTTCTTACCACTTTCGCAAGGGCATCGCTCGTTTCGACGCGGCGCTTTCGCGGCTTCTTTTTGCTTCTGTTGCTTCACTGCTACCAGTGTATCGTGTAAATCTTGCATGGTTAATTACCTCGTTTTACCAAGTGCTTGCCTTGTTTGGCCAGCTTCAGGATTTCTTTTTTGTACTGCACCACCTGCTTACCTTCTTGGTTGATCTGCAACCGGGTCTTTGGTAGCGCACCACTTCTTAGACATTTTATCAGTGCTTTGATCGCTTTGACTAGCATACCGCGACGATGGCGCTGCGGGCGGTACATGTGCTTACCACCATCAGGATCTGCTAAAAATGCTAACCACTTTTTGTAAGCTCGAAGCGAAACTTTAGGGAGCAGGATATCAACCATCACTTGAAGCGATACACCTGCACTCTCTCGTTTCGACTCCAACAGAGCGACTAACTCTATTGGAGTCTTATCATCGAACTCACTCGCTGGCTCATGCCCAATCGCCGAGTATGTCTTTGAGTTCGTCATCTAAGCTACCTTCTGTGTTGCCATCTGGAAGTGGGATTTCTGCATCAGGATCAGGTAATGCCCCTGGATCTGGAAGCTCACCTGGATCTGGAAGCTCACCTGGGTCGGGTAACGCATCAGGATCTGGAAGCTCAGCTTGGACCGGCTTAGTGTTCAGCAACTCAGCCACGACGCGTGCATAAACATCATCTTCAACATTGCGACGACGCTGCCATAGGTCTTTGGCTGATTCTTTTTGTTGCTTGAATCAATGCGCTCATCCCACACACGGCCAGTCTTATCAACTTCTACACTGGCACTATCAGTCGGCTCAGGTAAAGCTCCCGCATCGCTTGAAGTACTTCCCGCTGATTCTTGAACGACACTTCCAGCTGATTCGCTACTATTATCGAACACGGAAGCGTGGCTGGCACCATCACTTTTAGCGGTGGTAGATTCATCGACGCTCGAATCTCGTTCCTCTGCTGCAGCTGGTGCAGCGCTAATTGGTCGATCAAAACTTCCACCTACGACGATTTCGACGCCGCCATCAATGAGTGATACACGAGCCAGCTTCAGCTCGTTACCTTGTTGGTCAATTACTAATAACTTCATCTATTTATACTCCGCGTAACCATGAGCGACTAATTTTCTTCGGTCCATTTGTCGCTGTTAAGGAACTGCTCAAGTGTGAATCCTGCCGCCTTCTTAGTCAGCACTAATTTTTTCTGTGCTGCAACGGCTTTTCCATCGACAGGCTCTTCCTGTTTAACCGGTGCAGATTCAGTGTTAGCAGGCGCATCTAACTTGGCTGGGATATCTGTTGGCTCAGGATGAAGAAGATCTTGCAGCTCATCTGAGGCCGCACGTTCAACCGCAGCGTTATAGGTATCAGCATCAAGAAAACCATTAGCTTTGAATTTCAGGCGTGGGTATTCTTCGTCCGCATCAAAGCTGAATTCCGTCAGCACAGCTGTTGGTGATACGTTATTCTTCACCAGCTGGCGACCATAAGCTGACAGCGCTTTCAGACTCATTACTGGCACTTTGATCGAAGCTGGCGCGGCGTCGATGTTATCAGCAGGCACTACGATGATTCGCTTGTGCTCACCGCATGGGCGGATATCTTTACCTTTATCGTTCTGATCAGCACCAAATACGCTCATCGGACATGACGCACAAGCGCTACAGATAGGCTCATCAATCCAACCATCAGGCGTCACACCATTTGCACTTGAGCACGTTGGTGGTGAGTCATCGTCATTGCCAGTATACTTCTCAGCGTAGTACGCTCGTGCGTTGCGTTTGTTTGGTGGGTCGATCGCCAAGATAACCAAGCTAAGAGGCGCGCCGCGCTGAGCCAACGCCACTGGGTCGTTATCTTTGTGCATCAGTGTAAACGTAAATCCCTTCAGAGAAATTCGAGCTATCGAATCACTCGTCGTGATCATTGCCGCTGCGGTTTCGTCAACAGCAGCACCTTGAAGGTGAGCGGGTAGCTGACCCTGTTCGAAAATACTTACTTCTTGATCTGACATTATTTTGCTCTCACTTGAGTTTCAATGAAACGATCACACTTGATGCCTTCAGGTGTTAGACCGTCGTTGTCTTTCATGTATTGCAGTACTGCTGGTTTTGACACCGACTTCGTGAAAAAGTGCCATGGGAAATTATTTAAAACTGTCTCGTAAACAAATTTATCTACACCAGCACACTCGCCAGCCAAGAACTCACGGAACTCATCGATCTCCAACACACCGACACGTTCACCGGTTTTCTTGAATGCTGTACCATGTGACGTCTTCATACTGTCGAGTTCATTTTCGTTCAGCGTCAAGGTCAGCCTAGCCAGAACTTTCTGCATCTTTTCATCCAAGATACCAACTTCATCTTTGTGCGCCCGTTCCATCTCGGCTTTTTTATTTCGCATTTTAACATACACCTCGACAAGCTGATCCGCGTTAGGTGCGTCTGATTTTTCACTCATGGTTTTTACTCCGGCGGTGAGGCGTTTGATCGCCTCGTCAATTGAAACTACGTCTCGCTCACAATCTACTTTAAATAAAGTTATGTGATGCTGCACACCGTTTGCGAGATAAGGCCATTCAGGATCGAACGGACCTAACCTGCTCACGTCTAACCCAAGATCTTCGAGTCTGTCGATGAGTTCTTCGTATTCAACTTCGTTATCAGGTAGTCTGATAATCCAACTGTAATCGTCTGTATTCATGTCGTTAACTTCACCGAATCATTTGGTGAAGTTACTATCGCATTTTTATATTTTGGTTGTCAATAACTCTTTCAGTAAACCTTGCATATTTTCTTTCACATCAAGGCGTTTGTAGATCGCATCTTCTACAGGTGAGCACGAAGCCTGGATCAAAGTCTGGCCACGCTCTTGGCCAATGCGACGGATACGCCCATTAGCTTGCTCGTAGATCTCGTTGTCGTCCACTGGTGCCCACCAGAAGATCATATTCGCTGCTGTCAGTGTGATGCCGTGTGCCATGGCAGCAGGGTGAGCGACGATGACTTCTAAGTCGCCGTGCTGGAATTGGTAGAATGTTTTATCACGTTCGCCTTTCCCAACATCGCCGCTAATTAAATTAACTGAGACTTTTAACTTTTCGAAAAATTCTTTTAAGAACTTCAGCACGTGCTTGAACGGCGCATACACAATTAACTTTCTACCTGAGTCATAAAACATCTGCTCAAGTAATTCTAGTTTTGATTTGCATGGCAGCATGTGAGTGTTGCCAGCTGCATCGTACACAGCACCACACGCAATCTGCACAAGCTTCATACGCTTGACGCCTTCGTTCACCGCGACGATCTGACCGTCTTCTAGCTCAGCCGCGAACATAACTTTTAATTCGTTATACGCCTTCGATTGTTTTGGCTCCATCTCAACTTTCTTGAGTAGCGTCTGGCACGGTGGCAGGTCGATGCAATCTTCTGTTCTAAATAGAATTGCCGGTGCTACCATACTGTAAACTGTCTGCTCCCAATCTTCTTTTGGGAACCAGTGGGATGGTCCTGCTTGGCGCATGACTTTATCACGGAAGCGACTGGAAGTATATTGGTACTCTAGATGGGCAGACGATTCGAGCTTGTGCCCACATATTCGTAGGGCAGTTCGGCATCGGTGATCCAGTCATCCACCAGATACCACGATCACCAAGGCAGCGCTTGAGTGCTTCGTAACGGTCGTTACCTTCATTGCGGAACTGAGCACCTTCATCGAGTATGATTAGGTTAATGCCATCACGCCCGTCAAGCTGGCAGCTGTTGATGTACTTTTCATCATGTACAATATCCCAGTCGCAGATTGTTTTCAGGCCATCGTGATTGATGAATGTAAAAGTCCACGTCTTTTGCGAGTTCACGTTTTCTTTTTCTGGTGTGCCATGAACGATCGCGTATGTTCTGTTAGGAAAGTTTTTAAATATCTCGCTGGCCCACACCGTCGAGAGCGTCGAGAGCGTCGCTGCTATGACGACTTTCTGTAGCTTGCCTTGTTGCATAAGATAATCAGCCGCCCAGAGCGCGGAAAGGGTTTTGCCTGAGCCGATCCCGTTGAGACAGAATGCACGCCAATGGTTAGCGAGGAATTCCGCCGTGCGTGCTTGGTGCGTGTAGGGGCTGTGTAGCCCTGGCCAATCATATTCAGTTCGGATTGGCGACATGCACTCAAGGCCAAGCCGTGCAAGTAGGTGGCAATTATCGAGCGTATGTTTAAGGGCAACATAAGGTTTACTCTTATAAATTATTTGTTTTGACCCGGCAGATTAGCCGGAGTGGTTTGGTCAGTTGGTTCAACGAGGATTGCCTCGCCTGGAAAGACGATCGCTGTCATGACTTGGCACGCTCCCTGAAAACTACACGTCCACCTTCGCTGCAAGTGAAATCTGCATCATACTTCTCTTCTTGCTCTGATACCCACTCTACGAAACTATCGTCGTAGAATACATTAACAACAGGGTGTCCAACAAATTCTTCTGGTGCATGGAGTACTATAAAACGTCTCATTCTGGTTTCCCATCCTCCACCCGACGATATTTAGCAGTCCATACGTAATCACCTATTTTAGCTACATCATCAGACCCCCACACTACCAAAGAACCGCCGTGAGCAGCTGCGATCTCACCTAAACGTAGTTCTTGTTGAGGTGATATTTTACCTTTAATTGTCTTCGCTTCAATACCAACGAACACGCCTAAAGTGTGCCCGACCATCTCTTCTGTGATCTCTGTTGGAATGCAGCAGATAAAATCTGGTATGCCGTGCTTGCCCATACCGTTCGACACTGGTACGAAATGAAAGTTGTCAGGGTGGTTTTCTTTTAAGTACTTACGGATCGCATCTTTCACACGCCCTTCTGGTGTTTGTTTAGCCATACCATCACCTACTGAATTGTTGCATCACTTGGAATTTCGTTTTCATCTTCTTCATCTACCATCTGAATGAATTCTGTAGCAGCTTCCATACTCTCGAACGCTTCAAGGCCAGCGACGACAGCCAAGAATACTGGCTCACCGTCACCGTCTTTCGCTTCGACCACACCAGATAATACTTGCAGGTTACAGTCATTCATACCAACTGCTATTTCTCTTACTAACATTTTTTCTTCTTTATGTTCGGACATTATTTGTCTCCGTAAGGGCATTGTGCCGGTGTTGCTGGGCACCAGTTACACAAGTAATTCTTGCGCGGTGGCCAGCGGCCTTCTTCGTGAGCAGCAAGAATTAAATCCGCACGCTCTTCGAAACTATTCCAAATCTTCTGGAACTGATGACGGTGATAAACCGCATCACGAATTTCATTGTGGTCCACGAAAATAAAAGCTGTGTGAACAACTTCGACTTCTGGATAAAGAATAAAAACAGTCGCAGCGTACAGACGTAATTGGTCAGGCTTATCACGCACCTTGCCGGTCTTCCAATCGTAGATGATCGCCTGCTTACCATTCACACCCAGTACATCTAACTCAGCACGAAACATCGTTCTATCTACGTTGAAGTAGCTGGTAGGTTTGAAGTCTTTGTCCCAACTGATCTTTCTTTCTGGCTGCACGTCAGGGAACATTCTTAAAAATATTATCTATAATCGGCTTCACATGAGCCAAGTCATCTGGCAGTACCTGACCAAGTAAGGCATTCTCCAAATCTTTATGAACTCGCTTGCCTCGCTTGGTAGTTTCGTTCTCAATGAACTTAAAGTTGCTGGCCTTGATAATATTCTGCAACTCAAACTTACGCGGGCATACTTCGAAGCACTCAATACGGCTCCAACTCCACGCGCCTATAAAATTTGCCATAAGGCTACCCCTAATAATACTGTTACAGATAAAGTAATAATTACATTGACCTTCAAACTTATTAATCGTTCAACTTCTTGGAAGTTATAATGGTTCATCTTCACCTCGTACATGATCAACAGCTTTACCTTCTACAAGACTAAGGCCGCTAATGTACAGACCTTCTTTAGGTAAGTTAAACACATTAGCTAAATAATTCACAAGTCCATACGACCCATCTAACTGCTGAAGTAATAGAGCTTCTTCATTGTTAACTATCGCATTTAACTCCTGCCAGTTATCTCCTCTATCTTCGGACCAATTGAACCTCAATTTATATTCATCTGTCATAACTCTCGCATCTCTCCCCAGTTAGGACCGACTTGGCAGTCCCACGGTAATTCAATTGGTAACTTGACGCCCCACACTTCTTCGTAAGGCAGCTTATTTAAAATCGCACGCATCTCCAACAAACGAGAGTCAGGCATATCAGCATCAACATAACCGAACAACGCATCATGTAGATCAAACGCATACTCAAAGTCTGGTGCCTTTCTGGTCAGCACTGCTACTGCTAACTCTTTCATATCCGCACCGGTCCCTTGAATTGGGAAATTAATTGCGCTGCTTTCGGTGCCCCACTTATAATCACCAGACCAATGCGTCAAATAAAAACGACGCCCGCCAAGTGTCTCAGCGTAGCCTAGTTCTTTCGCTTTACGAATAGCTGATTTCCAGTATTCCTTCACACCTGGGTATAACTTGTGCCACGCTGTCTGCCAATCTTTCACAGTCCAAAAGTCCACGTTCATACCATACTGCACACGTGCTTGGATACGCTGCTTTTTCACACCGATGCGATACTGGTTCGATAAGTTATTAAACTTACCTTGATAACGCTTACCGCCGCCGCCAACGATCGCTTCGTTGCCTGCCTTCTTTAATTCGATGAACTTCTCATAACTTATACCAGCTAGATCAGCACCTGTAAACGAGTGAATATCTTTACCTTCAGCGAACACGCTCAGCATCGTAGGGTCTTGAGACATGACCGACATGATTCTATTTTCTTGGCCTGATGCGTCGAACTCAACTAACTTTTTACCGGGCGGCGGCATGACTAATCTGCGAAGATCTTTCGGACGTGGCCACTGGTGCAACGCACAACCTACTTTATATTTTTTCTGTAGTTTACTTTGATACGTCATCCGACCGGTGTAAGTAGAAAATACTTTTGGTATTGGGTGAAGGTAATTACTGCCAAGATACTCTGCGGCTGACTGAGGTGTGTTGATGAACTTCGTGAACTGGGTATTCAACTCTGACCAACGTAACAGCTCGATGAATCGATCGTCATGATCAGCCAGATATGTGAGCGCTGCTTTATCTGTTGATGGGCTACCTTTATCTGTGAATGCTTTGCACTCGAACCCCCACGTCTCGTAAATTAGTTTTGATTTCTGTTTAGGAGAGCGGAGGATTTTACTGGGTGCCCACTGCACTTGACCTGGGTTAAGTAGTCCCAACTGACCTTCGATCGATGCCATCTCTTCAGTGATGCCTACGCTCATCGCCTTGCACTTCGGCACGTTGACGTTCACACCTCGTACATAGGACTTGGCGTTGGCCCACAAACATGCTCCCTCAATGGTCGCTGAGCGCTGCTGCTTGGCGTTCAGGGTGGCGAACGTACGATCGAATACCAAGACAGTGGCGAACGCGTCGAGCGCAGCACGCTCCGTCCAGTAAGCTGCATCTTCACCTGCGACGATATCTTTGCCGCGCTTCTTCATCGCGACGAATGCGCCACACCAAGCTAAGTCGTTGAGCCAGTATTCGGCAGCGGCTCCGAGACTCCAAGAAAAGGCTCCCATCTCAGTTCGCTGGGAATTTTTGGACCACTTCCAGACGTGCATGGCGTCAATATGGTTGAAGTCGTGTAGGTCATGTCGGGATGCGTGCAGAAAGGCCAGATCGAAGATGCCATTGAACCAGACAAGGCTTGCCTGCTTTGACCTGAGATCTTCCAGTAGTTCATCCATCGCACCTCTTGAATAGGGGATTGTCTTTGACTTACCCTCTATTGTAGCAACAGACACATCTGTAATGATAGCCTCACCTGTCAATACTCTCCATGGTTGCAGAGCGTATTCTGGATGATCAGGCACAAGAGACTTGGTTTCGATATCGATACCGGTTTTCACAGCGACCCCAGCATATTCACACAGCCGACGTAGCAAGCGACTGCTACGAATACTGTGAATGATAAGGCCAGAACCCACGAGCACAACGTACTTGCACAGTCTTCTAGCTTCTCAACAGCACTAAATAACTTTCTCAGTTTCATAACTCAGTCACCTGTGAGCAGTAGAATTTATATACGTTACCGTCTTGGTCCACCACCTCGAACGTGCTGCCTGCTGAGCAGACTTCAAAGATACTTCCTTGAACATACGCCAGCGCTTCTGTTAGGTTAGCGTTCTGCGTCGCTACTTCCACGCAAGTTGGTTCTTCTGCCTTGCAGAACCCTGCTCCGAATATGCACCCGCTTATCCAGATCATTGCCACACCTATAAATAACCGCATATCAAATACCTTCTACTAGAATTTTTTTATTTCGTGCTGCACGACTTGGTAACTCAGTCGCATATTCGCTGTCGAGTAAAGCCTCTTCAGCAGCTGTATAATCTTGGACACACAACGCCGCGAGAAGTTCCTCAAATCCCATTAATCCATTAATGCCCATGTTATAGGCCATGTCCAGCAAGACAATCTGAACATTTATAGGTAGCTGTTTGTAGCAGGGAAATCTGACTTTCAATCTGAGGTCGATAGCCCTGACGTCAGCCTCTAATCGGTAGAATGCGTCGCCTTTGGTCCACTTTATGTTGCTATAATTAACTAGGCTTGGCATCCGTGCTTCGAGGTTGTAGCCGTAACCTATCGACCAGATGCCTTTGCTGTCTTGGTAAGGCTCAGACTTGAACCCTTCATTTAACATGATCAGCTGCATGACTGTGAAAAATAAGAGTGAGTTCATAATGTATAATCTCCGTTATGCTTAGGGCGGAGTTTTATCAATTTATCTAGATCTCTATCTGAGTAACCTCGAATATCACTAGGCATCACTAGGCACTCATTAGGGTTGACGCCGTATAAGCCCATTAGTTGACCAGCACTTATCCAGTGATCATCATCATCTTGTTGGCCGTAAACGTACCCTGGCATGACTAAGTACTTTTTCATATCATCGCCTGTAACTGGGTAAATATCTCCAATGATCGACGCTCATCACCTCGCGCGTCCATAAGTTCTTCTACCAATTCTTGCAGCTCTTTGTGATCTCCTTCTAATACCTGCATACGCAGTCGTAGTTTGTTATATCCCTTAACGACTTGGTCGCGTTGGTGTTTAGCTTTCGAGTAAGCTTCTGGCAGCGATTTCTGAGTGGGTACTTTTATATACCCTTCATCATAAAGTAACTCCATTAGATCCCAAAGTGCGCCATCTGACGTATCTGCACTTACACGGCTACTTAGATTTTGGACTACATTCAAGAACTCTTTTTTATCCATCTTCTTTACCTATATTAGAAATGTCGAAGTCTGGCGATGTCACCGTTTTGTAGTCGTTAAAATGCTGCTCCATCGTCATCATAAGTGATTGAGTATCGAACGACCTATCATGTCGGAATACCTGCATCATATCATCATAAACTTGAGCTTTTATCTCTATATCCGATGCACCTGTTTTAATCCATGGCATATCAACCCCCAAGGTGTGGCGATAATTGTTCAAGACGCTTGGCCGCTTCACCCAGCGTGCGACGCATCATAATAAGACCGTCACTCTCATCACCTGGATCTAAGCTGCGGATCTCTTTCGCTACATCAATACCTTGCTCGACGTAAAAGATCGCCTGTTCTAACCGACGAATTAAATCAGCGTCGAACTCGGCTTGCGTCGCACGCCTCGCTGTTAGGTTTACTATGTTATCGGTCATTTTTTAGATTCTCCAACTCTTCTTTCAACTCAGCATTGTCTTCTTTCAAACACCTCACATCTTCGTCCCAGTTGTATATCAAATAGTCTTTCGTTCGCTTCTTCAGTTGCTCGTAGGTATTGTTGTCGATACATAAAATTAAAGGTTCACTCATCCTCTATCTCCACCAACTTAAGCAAGCGCTTTTCATGCTCTACTATGTCGATCTTTACGTTAGCTATTTTCGATTCACCTGGAAACTCAACGACGAGTTCGCAGCACACTGCACCTTGCATAACAAGGGCTGCTGATGCTACCTCCAAAATACCTTGACATCACTTTCGGTACTAAGCACCGACTCAGTTAGCACGTCAAATATCTTGTCTTTCAGTTCGTCTTTATCGGTCATCCTCTCAACCTCTGCAATGTTTCAATCATTAAATCCAAGTCATCACCCTCGAACCGACTGGCTACTACTTCAGCGACGTCGCTCAGCTCCATGTCTTGTATGAGGCTTGTACCATCAATCTGAGCCAGCACTGCGGCCTCGCCTAACTTCTCAACAAAGTCACGGTCCTGCTTAACGGTGGTCATCAAACGACCGCGAATTTTAACTGTAAAATAATCGCCTGTATTTGGTACGATCTGATTATCAACTTCGATCTGACCAGCGACATCGAACTCAAGTGGTTTGCTCATTTATTACCTACCGCTTTTTGTAGTTGATCGATTAGTTTAAGGACTGACTCGTTCATCATCGATTTAATCTTCAGCATACCGGCCATCTTGTTCGGCGCTGCTGCGATGGTTGCGTCGACTTTCCATTGGAGCTGGATCAACCGACCGCGTCGCTCATCATCCACAGAATTATAAATCTCTGCAAGTTCACGTTCCTTCAACTCATCTAACTGATTTGAGTCCATCGCCATCAGCTCATCAATCGGTGGCAGTGACATTATTCAAGCACCTCTTCGACTCTGTCTTTTACGTTATCGCGGATCGCCTGGGCAGATTCTTTTACTGCGATGGCTTTCTCTGCGTTGTCGTCGACGTTCTGATTAATCTCGTCTGCTTCAGCACGGATCTGCTCAGGCGTCGATGAGCAACCAACGAATGTCAGTGTCGCAACGACACCAAAGAAGATTAGCAGACCAAGCGCGACGCTGCCGTGTGGTGTCATGTAGCTGAAAAGTTTATTGTCTAGATCTCGCAAGTTTTTTAGCTTCATCGTATTTACCTTTTAGTACAAGTTCGTTTACTTTTTCTAAGTGAGTTATGTGATCGTAGATCGGCTGCTTACTTCCACAGCCAACCGTACAGCACATTGACAATGCTTCTAATGCTTTTGACCGTACCTCATTCATTTGGTTCCCCGCTAATTCTTCTTTGTAAGGACTCGCTGTCAGGTCAATTTCTCGGTTGCATTTAACGCAGAATCCGTCAGATTCGCGGTGCTCTTCAAAAGTCATGGCTTTATCACAACACCAACACATTAAAATATTCCCTGAGATAAATATACCTGTCATCACTCTTCTCCACTGTTTATTATTTCTAAATTCGCACCTGGGTTTTGGCCTAAGCTGGCTTTCCATGCGCGTTCCATTTCGTTACCTAACGCAGCTGGTTGTGCATTACGCCACTTCTCAAAGTCACGGACGATGATCGGGTATTTCTTTCACGCCGTTCGCTGTACCATAAGAAACTCTTACTCGTTTAGTATCTCCCTCCCGATCGCAGCAGTTGGTTAATAAAAACATTTTGATGATCTTCTTGTCTTGGTGGCTCAGTCTGTCGACACCTAGTTTATCCTGCACAAAAATCTCAACTATGTCCGCTGGTATCACTGACGATATAAACGGACCCTCACGGTCTTCTATCGCATCAGTTAACATTATTTCTATCTCATGCTTGAACGCCTCGACCATCTCAGCTTTCGCTGCTGTCATCGCTGGCGCTGCTGTGATGCAAAGATCGCCTAAGTCATAATTCGTCAGCCACTGATACAAGTGAGCAGGTCCATCAGTGTGCAACCACTGAAATAATTTTACATAATAATTCGCAGCCTTCGCTGGTGCTTCAACACGGTATAC
>FUIF01015250.1_pt1 | contig 12581 bp, 14 predicted proteins | sample 1003461 | NCBI WGS metagenome assembly FUIF01 (sample SAMEA80401918, study PRJEB19352) | marine metagenome | reverse complement strand
GCTGTGATCGGCGAGATTATCGCCGTTATCGCTATGATCAGCTCCATGTATCCGCGTCCTAGAAAGTCATCGGCGTCGTATCAGACGCGCCGGTGATGCTGTTCTGCTGCATCTCGTACATTCCCATCGGAGGATACGCCGCTGTGATGCTGGTGCCAGTGTGAACCTCAGCCGTGTACTCAAGTATGAATGCGCCAGCCGCTCCGCTTGAATCGCCTAGGTTTCCAACGCCGATCGCAAATGGATGGATCCACCGGCAGAACACTTCACCAGAAGCAGGGCCCGCGACATCTACGTAATGCTCTTCTGCGGATGCAAGACTGCCACCAGCAATGTTCGTTTGCCAGATCCTGAACCGGCCAGTCGTACCGGATGGAACATCGATCTCCGCTTTGAAGACAATCGTGTCGTGGTTGAGATTGTAGATCAGCGACTTGGAGAGAATCACGCGTCCGTCGGCTGCTGCGATAGCCGTCGCAATCCGCGGTACCCGTAGGAATAGCAGCATGCGGGTACACAAGACCCTTGAGCTCATTCGACTTGATGTGAACGAAATTGCCGTCTTCATCGGTCATCACCTGGCCGATAAACGAATCGCCAAGTGGTCCGCCCGCGTAACTGGAAAGTCCGATGTAGACATCGGTCTCATTGCGTTCCACGCGCTCAAGCTCACTGAGTCGTCGTTCAAGATCTTCAATCTTCTTCAACAGATCTGGGACGTCAGGAACCCCTGGCATTAGAACAACCTCGAATCAACTAGTTCAACGGTCATCGTATCGAGCTGATCCTCGTCCACGTCAACCGTGTATCCGACGATCCGGTACTTGCGGTTGATGTCCAGATAACCAAGCTTGCCGATGACTGTTGCGGTATCTCCTGCTATGAAGGTACCAAGACCAATCTCAGGATCGGAAGCGTCGATCTGGACTGTGACCTTCCTCGTCACAATGCTGTGGTTCTGCAAATCGATGCGCGCGTGATCAAGCATTGTCTCTGGTCGGATCACGCCATTGTGAGGAAACGTGCGCTCGTACAGCGGGTATGCAGACAGCGCGCCAGGATTCGAACGCGAGCGAATGAGCTTCGCATCGTCAGATGAATTGTGCGCGTGTGATCGGTTGATCATTTCCCACGCAGAACCTTGACTGGAGAGCATCGACACGTTCTTGCCTGCATCGAACACCAGGCCGTTGTCACGACCACGACTCGGGTACGAAAGCGTGAGCTGGTGATCCAGTCCAGTTTCTTGAGAACCAGAGTAGTCGATCGCGAAGTCGAATCCGTCTTCAAGCTCTGCCAATTTGCGAATGAGCTCAGAGATCTTGTGGAGCTCCTTGCCCTTGTACGTCCGAGTCCGATTGACCGATGTCGATGATCCACCAACCGTCGTGCCGATGTCGCCGCCTGCGATCCCGTTTGACCAAGTGATGAGGTTGCTGACGATCGTCAATGCGTCAGTGTTGGAATACGACAAGTCGACATTCAGGATCCGCTTCATGTAGTACGACCAGAAATCGGACGCCATGAATGATACGCGGCGATCATCGAGACTGATGTCGTCATCCCACAGAATCCCGCCCCACCGTGGCACCCCGTTGTGAAGCACCCAAATGGCGGTATCGCCGAGACCGAGATTGGACATCGTGATCTTGTTGTCTGTCTCGTTGTTCGGCTCACGAATGATGACGTCGCCAGAGAAGTTCGACGAGCCGTTGATCACTTGTGAGAAGCTGACGGAGCTGAAAGGAATCTCTTCGCGAACAGTACCGGTCAAGAGGTCTACAGCGAGATAGACATACTTCTGCGACATCAGTCCTGGAGTCGCTCGATCAACCGAGCAATGACAACATCAGCGCCTGCAGTATCGTTCTGCGTGCGCACGTCGATTCGTTGAAGAAGCGCCTTGATCTCCGCCAACTCTGCCTGCATCCGAGGAAGTCCTTCCTCAGCCAGAAGGTGGAGCTGGAACTGTTCCTTCCTCGGCGCAACCGACAGCCAGAATTCCACGCCGTCTTCGTCCGGCTCACGCAAGGCGAACTTGCGGTATGCAGCGCGAATCTCTTCTTCGGTGATAGCCATCTCAGGTGGTTCCTCTTTCTGTGTTCCGTTCATGAGCTCATCCCAGATCTCAGCAGCTCGTGCGTTGATGTTGGGAATCTCTCGTATCAAATACTTACCACAGCACGCGGTCGATGCACCTGGAGCTTCCTTGTGAGGACCGGTGATATCAGTCCGCCACCAACCCTTGATGAGACCGTGAACGACTAGGTTCGCGAGCTCTTCAAGAAGTTCTGGAGTAGGACGCTGTACCTCGAAGTTTCCAATGGCGCAGAGCCCGTGACTCTTGGAGTTTCGTCCTCGGGTGTGTCCACCCACAACCATAGCGCCTCGCCCTTCGAACGAGACACCATTGATTGCCGTAAGGAACGAATACGCGATGTCAGACCAGTCACGAACATCCATGTGGAAATCTTGAATTGCTCGACAGTCGTCATCGTAGACTCCGTTCCCATTTGCGTCAAGAGCCCCAGCAGTATGGTGCAACCACAACTCATCTGTGGGTTCAGCAATCCAGTTTCTGTGACGAGGCTCGCGAGCTCCCCATGCTTCTCGTTCGATTATCGGCACGCATGTTTCCTTTCCTAAGCAAGAACCGCGACGCCCGAAAGCCAGAGTGAGTCGGTCGTAGCCCACGTGAATGGAGCCGTCGCCGTCACCGTCGCAGTATTGAAGATAATCCGCGTGGTCAACACCTGGTCGCTTGAATCGCCGGCGTAGCACACGCCTGAGTAGAAGGTACCCGCAGTGTCGTCGCGAGCGACGGCAGCACCAACCATCTGGAATGAACCAGATCCGCCGTCAAGCGTGAGTCCGCCAGGGACATCAAACTTCGGACTGGTGCCCATGACTGAAGTCGATCCCATGGTGAAGTCGATCCACCAATAGAGCAACTTGCCTTGCACGCTGTACTTGCCTGATGCAGTTCCGTTTCCGATAGTCAAACCAGACGTCACAGTTGGCGTGAACGTCGTGATCGTTCCCTCGGCGTCTCCGGCAAGTCGTGACCACGCGGTATTCGTGTACTTGTACACGTCACCGGTATCGGTCTCGTAGATCAGCATTCCCTCATACAGCTCGTCAAGTGGGCGATCGGTCGAAGTACAGAGAATGAGACCAGAGGGGAGGACAGCGGTTCCGTTGTCATTGTCACCGTACGTGTCGAGCTTGCGGAGATCGGTGATGTTCCCGCTAGTGATCGTGGTTGCGGCGGCCGCGACATCGACAAGCGCGAGGACGACAGCATTGTCCGGAATGCTCGCGGTATCTGGAACCGGCGACGCATCCGGCGTGCCTTCGACAACGAAGAACGTGGCGTCGTCGCTTGCGCCTGATTCAGCTGAATCGCGGACGCGCAGGCACACGAGATCCTTGCGAGCGTTGGTCGGGTCAGACGTCGCAATCGCGACGTTCTCAACGCCCTGATTGTAGCAAAGGTACAGACCCTGGTACGTCGACTCTCCACCCTTCACGAGAGCGTGGCCATCAGCGACGTCAACCGACATGTTGGCGCCGGCTCCTCGCTGTGACACAGCCAGGTCATCCTCGTACATCACACCCGGCCGTCGGCCGTATGCGGTCGTCAAGTGGTCGCGATGCTGCTCAGCAGATGGTCCGTCATTCTGCAGATACAGAGGTCGAGATACGAGAGTCATGGTGAGTCTATCCTACCCTTTAGACGCGCGAGTCCCGCCACTCAATCGTGGCGGTAGGCGTCCCGGTGCTTGATCCATTCAGTCGGATTTCGTTGTTTCCTGGCTGGAGTGTCCACCACTGGGTGGAGTCCTTGACCCAGTTATATCGAGATGCGGTTCCGTTCAAGAACACGGTTCGCGCGTAGAAGTCGATCACGACATTCTGTCCCGCGTCCGGTCCGTCGGAGAATTCCAGCTTCTTGCCCTGCGTCACATTCTCCAGATTGAACGACGTGAACGGTCCATTGACAGTTACCGTCGGACGTGCTTCGAACATACCTGCGTTGTTGATGTTCGTACCGCTCGTTCCCGAAGAACCGTAGTTCAGGTTATACGTCAGATTGTACGTCAAATTTCCAGACGCGGTTGTCTTGGTCAAGACTGACGAGTTGAGCGTATTGCCAAGGATGCGGGGGTCAGGGACGAAGTAGTCACAGATGAACGTGACGAAATAGCCCAGCTGATAGTCGTGATTGACTGGGCTCGACGCACGTCGGATACACCGACCTTCGAACCGGAACTTGCCAAACGACGGGAGCTGAACGACGAGCGGTTCGTCTGTCTCTGTGAGAACCGTGAGCTCAAGCGCCTTGTCGAGATTCGTGGCAAGCGTGGCTTCTGACGTGCCCCATACCTCGAATTCCACACGAACCGTGCGCGGTCCATAGAATGCGTCGGTCGCGAACGCACCGTGATCGAGAGGACGATTCAGTGACTTCTGCCGAACTTCGGCGCCAGAGAAGATATCGATCTGGCGGACGTGGATTGTGTTGGTATCGCCGGTGACGACGCCGTTGTATTCCAACTCGTAGTCGAGCGTGATCAAATCGCCTGCTGCCATCACATCCTCCGTGCTCGGAATTCGAACGACAGCGACTTAGCGATCATGTCAGGACTTGCGTTCGTGGTTACGTTGAAGTTCTCGATATTCACACCAGCACCGCCAGCTTCCTCGCTGACGATCTCACGCATCTTCGATTCAGGCGAAACAATCTCGCCCTCACCAGGAGTGTCGCCCACGATTGCGAGTGTGGGACTCGTAGCGAAACCGCCACGAGCGAGGCGCGGGATGTCAGGTGGATTGATGGTGAACGATCCACCGAACGGCAGAGGAATCGTGAATTCGAGGGCATCATTGATCTTGTCGATGACGTTGCGGTTGATCAGGCTCTTGACCTTGTTCACAATTGCCGAAGCGAAGTCGCCAGCCGCTCCGACCAGTCCGCTGATCCCGTCCTTGAAACCGTCGATAACCGAAGAACCGAGATCGACCGCGGCGTTGAAGACGTCTGATGCAAGACCGGTGATGAAGTCGATAATGACATTCAGCCCGTTCTTGAATTTGTTCCAGCCCTCGTCCCACTTCTCCTTGGCCCAGTCCCACACGAGACCGAAGAGCCCGGAAACCGCGGTCCACCCTGCCTTCAGGATTTCCCAGATGATGCGGAGTGCTCCGCGCACTAGCGCGAATACCGCATCCCACAGACCCTTGAGAACCTGCAGAAGCCCGTCCCACATCCGGCCCCAATCGCCGGAGAACAAACCGGCGAAAATCTCGAAGATCCCGCCAATCGCTTCGAAGATCCCGCCGAGAAATTCGATGACGAAATCCCAGAGAGCGACGAAGATGTTGATGATGTTCTCGCCAAACAGATCCCAGATCCCGCCAAACACCATGGCAAAGAATTCGGCCTGAGCGACAATGAAGTCGAATGCCGACTGGAACATCTCCTGGACCTGGGGCCAGAGAGAGGCGAGGTCTTCGCCCATCGAAGTAAGCGTGCTGACGATTGCGTCGACGATCGCTTCGCCGTTCTCGTCCCACCATTCGTTGATCGCGTTGAACGCATTGCTGATCCCGGTCCCGATGGAAATGAACGTGGACTCGCCATCGCTGTTCCACCAGTCGGTAACCGTGGTGAATGCAGCGGATGCGATCTCGCCAAATCGCTTGAGACCAGCAATGATGGTTTCGCCATGCTGCGCCCAGAATGCGCCGAGCTCATCGAAGAACTTGAGAACCAGTGGAGCGAGCTTGGAACCAATCTCGATCTTGAGATCTTCTGCCCTCGACTTGAGCAGGTCCATCTGAGCATTGAAGCTCTGGAGCTGGTTGTTCGCGATCTCGTCGGTCGTTCCGCCGGCACCGCGCAAAGCCTCTTCGTACTCGCGAATCTGGTCAGAAGTTCCGAGCAACGTCTGAAGTGCGGAGACCGACTTGTCGGAGAACCCGAGGTTGAGTAGCGTTTCCTTCTGCTCGGCATCGCTCAGCCCCTCAAGCGCGCCTTCCACGTCGCCGATGATGTCGGCCATGTTGCGGAATTCGCCTTCGGAGTCGAAGACCGCAATGCCCAAATCTGAGAACGCGTCCGCGTTGGCAAGTGCCTTCGTCTGAAGGTCTCGCATGACGATACCGAACTGCGTACCGGCTACTTCGCCCTTGATACCCTGATCGGCAAACGCAGCAAGAACCGCGACACCGGCTTCAAGATCCATGCCGACAGATCGCATTGCCGGGCCGGCGCGGTTTGTCAGCGCAGACGAGAACTGCTCAACAGACGCGTTGGCAAGCGTGTTCGCACCGACAAGAACGTCGGCAACACGCTGCATATTGTCCAGGTTCTCAGCCGCGTCATCTACCGAAAGACCAAGTGCGGACTGCGCATCGGTAAGTAGGTCCGTGGCGAGCGCCATATCGAACATACCGGCCTGCGCGAAGTTCGCCACTTGTGGCAACGCTGCGAGGGCCTGCTCTGCATCCAACCCTGCAGACGCAAGGAAGAAGTACGATTCAGCTGCCTGTTCAGCTGAGAACGTAGTCGATGTCGCAACGTCACGAGCGGCCTGCGCCATCTCGTTTCGCATGGCGTCGGACACATCGCCCATGATCGCAAGAGACTGCGTCATGGCCTGATCGAAATCGCCAAATGCGCTGATGCTGGAAAGCGCAATGCCGGCGCCCGCAGCAGCGACCGCAGCCACCGCAGCAGCACCGGCAATGCCGATCTTGCCCAGCTTGTTGCTGACCTTGTCCGCAGCGCGAGAGAAGCCCTTGGCGTCGCCGACGAACTTGACTAGGATCTCAGCGGCCACGACGTCCCTTCTTCGATCGGCGAGCTTCGCTCTGCATCAACTCTACCATCTGGTTATGGAGAGCGATCGGGAGCTCCCTATACTCAGGGTACGTCAGCCGCCAATAGTGCATAAACGCTGCTATGCGTCTGAGCTCTCTTCGTCGAAAGGGGTGTCTTCTTGATCGACAACCTCCAGCTCCAACGAAGCCATGTCGAAGTTGCGCACGTCCTCAAACGTGAGTCGCGGATCAGTGCGTCGCTCGCTGATGTAGATCATCGCGACCATCAGCTTCATCGGAATGCCGATCTCGACATTGGGATCAGGATCCTCGCCGCGAGCCTCAGCTTCAGCGACAGCAGCCGCACGAGCGCGCTGCGCCTTTCGCGAATAGTCACGAAGAGCCGACATGGGTTCACCAGTCAGCTCCTCGAAATCCATCATGTCGCCGAGCGTGAGATTGTTCATCTCCATTCGGATGATGCGCTTCTCGACCTCTTCTGCCATTCTGTTTCCCTTCGGTTAGAAGAACCGGCGTCCGATCGACCGGCCCCACTTTGTCACACCACTCTCGAATTCGCCCAAGATCCCACGGATATCCTTGTTGATTCCGCGAATCATGAACATGTTCGGCCTGATGTTATGTCCCGGCCAACCCCAGTGAATCGGCCCCGCATGCGGAGCTCGAACACGAGAACCTGCCTTGATTCCTACGAACTTCTTCCTTACGCGCTGACCAAGAGAACGGACGAGTCGTCCAGACCGGTAAGGCGCTTCCACTTCAGCGGCACGCTTTGCTCGATTGGTTGCCCGTCGAGCTGCGGCGTCGTCGAGCTCCACGGGATCGGTTCGCCGAAGCTTGTCCAAATCCCGTGAGAGCTCTTCAACTCCATCAACGTTCCCGCCAAATATCTTTCTCGGGTTGAAACCCGCCATGGTTACGGCGAGGAGTCGCCATTCTCCAGGGCGATGGTGATCGTGGTCGCGTCGTTCGAACCCGAGCCGGCGACGAATTCCAGCGTGTGCTCCAGCAGTTCAGGGCCAGAGACGTTGGGGGTTGAGCCGTCGAATCGGACGTTCATCGTGATGACGAGCGAACGATCATCCGCGGCGCGATCAAACGTCAGAACCATCGCAGCCTCGGTGCCATTCACGAAGCGGTTGTAGTTCGTCAGATCCTCGAAATCCGCGGTGAGCGAGCCAGAGTACGAGCGAATACCCGACTCCAGCGGCTCCTTCGGCTTGTCGCCCTGAGCAGCGCAGATGAAGTGGCGATCGACCGCGAGGGCGTTGTCACCGTCCAGCGTGAAGCTCTTGACACAGAGCTCGGTCCCAGCGATCGTCAGCGCGCCCTGCGTGAAGACGAACGGTTCGAAGTTGCCAGGATACGAGGCGGTTGCGAGCGACTGACCCGTGTCCTCATCCTGGCCGTAGAAACCCAGTCGCAGCTTGAGGAAGTCATTCACCGCTGCGGAGAACGTCCAGTCGGTCACCTTGCACCCGAGATACGAGAACACGCGGTCGGTGCCGTCGATCCCAGGACGGTTGATCTGAACCGTCAATGACTTGTCCGACATGTCGCCAGGAGTGAAGGTGTGCGTGTACGGATCCGAGCCCGCGGTCGAAACTCCTCCCAGCATGTGATCGAGCAGAAGGCCAGAACCTTCGGCGCCGAATTCCATGTTGACATCGCCTGTCACACGACGCGTGCTCGTCGCGAAGGTGTGGAGCGTACGACGTCCCGCACGAAGTCCCGCGGACTCGATGCGATCGATCTCCAGCTTCAGAGTCTCATCGAGAAACTCCGCAAAGCGAGTCGGCGTGGTGTACGTCCCGTACGCAGATTCGGTGACATAACCGAACTGTGAATCAAGACCGGAAGAATTGCCCATTACTCAGGCTCCCCATCATCGTCGTTGTCGTCAGCCGGAATCTCTTCATCGGCGACGTCATCAACCGGCGCCGGAGGAGCCTCATGGCCAGGCAGGTACTCCCACTCGCCATTGTCCTGCTCGACCAGATTCCGAGCGACGTCGTCCGGGATTTCCGGCTCTTCATCAGCGTTGGGCACGCCGATTGCGTACTGAATGCCTCGGACCACGATGATCCGCGGCAGCTCCTGGGTGCCCGTGTACTTGACCTTAGCCATGCGATCGATCCTATCAGGATAGGCGGAGACTGACTGTCGCGTTGACCGCCAATACGGCGCGCCAACCCTTGAGATTCGCCTCCTGAGTTGTATTCAGAACGAACTCATTTACTTCAATGACCAGGGTGGGGAGAGCGGTTAGACCGATACTCGGGTCATCAGCAATGAGATCTTCGAATTCCTTGAACAGCGCGAGCACCGCGGTCTTCGCGTCCGTGTTCTCTCACCAGGGCGAATTGACACGAAGTCGAGCTGTTGGATATACGTCTCCTGCCGAGGCTTTCTCAGCGCCTTCAACGTCGCGTACTGATGCCGACCTTCGATCACGTCGCCGATGATCGCGTAGTCATACCCCGCGGTTGACGATGGATAGCCGTCGTATACGTCTGCAATTCGACCTTCGAAACCGATCGATTCAGTTGTATACGCCGACTTCAGTTGCGACTTGATTGATGCGCCGATGACAGCAATCTGTGACGTCGTTGCCATCAGTCGAAGATCCAGCCAGGCTGCTCAGCGCGATACCGCATGAGAACCGAGTCAACCTCAGGCATTCCCGTCGGCTTGTCTTCTGACGCGGTATCGAGATGGAACATCGCCCATTCAGTCTGCATGAGACGGGCGCGATCGGGAATCGATGATTCGTTATCAAGGAGGAGATGGCGCGCGAGCTTTCGCGCAGCACGCTGTAGATCCAGCGGTGCGTACTGCTCGCCCCATTCGTACTTGATCACGCAATTCTGACCAGCAGGAATCGCCTGCGTGAAACGCGTTCCGTCAGTGATGATCCGCCCACCGTCATCCACGGACCAGCTCGATGTCGTCTGAGCAGTTCCACTGATCGTTGCCGCGATGATCCGTCGCGACGAGATCTTCGGCAGAAGAACGAAATCACCGCCATTCCCATCGAACACGTAGCGGCTATACGACGGGACCCACGCATGCTCACAATACTGCTCGATGAAATCCTCTGCGATATCACGAGCGTCCTTGAGCTCCTGGTTCGTGAACGTGGTCATGTTGGATAGACCAGGTTCACTACGCAGCGACGTGAGCGTGAAGTACCTACCGCCGACAACGTTCACGTAATCGATTTCGGTGATCGTGCGAGAATCAACCGTTGCAGTCCACGTGATCTTGAGCTCGTCAAGCTCGTCGAGATGCGTCGCAGCGGTTAGCGCAAAATCGTATTCGCCCGTGGTTCCGTTGTTCGACCCAATTGTTCCGCCAGTGAGAGACGTTCCGTCTTCGCGCTCAACGGTGACGGTGACGTTGCCGGTGGCATCCGTCGCGGTCTCTTCGTCAGCGCCATAGAAGACGTGAGTGAGAGTCAGGTCGTTGCCTTTGACGGCGCGGTACCTGATCATCGTGTTTCGCGAGGACGCCTTTCGCTCGTGCCTTGAAGATGGCGGGCAACTCGTCGAAGGCGTTCTGAATGTACTCAGGCGCCTCAGCGAGTTCGTACCACTCGCCCTCTTCGATACGGCCAAATCGTCCGCGATGCTCTTGCACGCATTCGATAAACTTCGGAGTGGCCATGGTGGTTCCTTTCCAATCGAGGAAGGAAGAGCTCAGACCGCTGGCCTGAGCTCAACCCACCTGGATCAGATGACGCGCTTCTCGGTCACCAGAACCGCGCTCAGCACCGAGGCGGAGATGGTGCCCGACTTCGTGATGACGACCTTCACGTACCGCTTGCTCAAGCGGTCGACGTTGATGTCGTACACGAGCACACCGGCGCCGGCATCGGCGACAGCGGCAGGAGCGCCGGCGGTGAACACGTCGGCCGAGGTCTCAGCCGTGAACGAGCCGCCAGAAGTATCGGACGACGTCAGCGACACGGTCCAGTCGCCGCCGCCGGTGATCCCCTCCAGATGGAAGATGACCGACGCGCGCTTGACGCCGCTGAAGTCGACCGCGGCCGAAGTGGCCGTTGCGGTGGTGTCTGCCGGAGCGACGAGCTCGGTGTGATCAAGCTCGGCGCTACGGTCTCGGGAAACTGCACTCATGTGTCCTCGCTCCTATCAGGCCTGGACCAGTGCCTTGTAGGCATTGGTGTCGTCTGCGACTGCGTCCATGCGGTTGTACGCGAACCAACCAACCTGCAGGAAATCAGCGTAGCGCTCGTCCAGTCGAACGGTCGAGAGACCGCGGACGTTTCGAACGACGTAGCCGGTGTTGAAGTCGCCGAACAGAACGGTGGTGTTGCCGGTAGCAACGGTAGCCGCCATGTCCTGGTTGATCGTGTACGGATGCCCGTGGATGGTGTTGGGCTCGCCGACCTGAACCGACGGCTCCCACAGCGGGCGACCGAGACCGGAACCGCCGCTGTCGTCGCGAACCTTGCGGAGGTAGGCGAGGACGCCGTCGCTCAGCATGAAGCCAGTGGCGGTGGCGCGGTAGTCGGGATCCACGGAGTGGATGAGATCGATGATCTCGTCGAAGGTGATTGCGGTCGCCGAGGCCGTGGTCTTGCCAGTGGTGGCGGCGGTGACGATGCCCTGCGGCTGACCGACATTGGTGCCGGTGGTCTGGTGCTCGTTGTGAATACGAGCCAGGCGCATCGCCATCTTCCGGGCAAGGAAGCCCTCGATGTCGATCTCGGAATCCTGCAGAAGCTGGTAGCTCACGCGGATCAGCTTCGAGGTGTAGAGGTAAGCGCCCAGGTTGCGCAGACCAAAGGTCACGTCCTGCTCGGAGATCTGCGTGTTCTCCGCGAGGATCGCGCCCTTGTTGCCGGTGTCGTCGTTGGTCAGCCAGGGCAGGTCGTTGCCTGACCCCGTGGTGATGACGTTGGCGACAGCTGCCACGTTGCCGAAGGCCAGCATGGTCTCGCTCACGCGATTCCAGAAACCCTCAGGAACGGTGTAGCCGCCGGCGGAACCGGTGCCGACGCCCTGCGCGCGCTCTTCCTTGCTGACCTGCTTGCCCATCAGGATCTGTCGCTCTTCGGGCTCCAGCCCGTGGACGCCGTCGCGAATCCACTTGGCGAAGACGTCGTTGTAGCGGTCCTCAGGCTCGCCGGTCTCCTCGACACGCTGCTCCACGACGCGAGCATCGCGGTAGTCAGCGTCGAGAATCTTCTCGGCGCGATCGATCTGCTTGTCGAGATTGGCGAGATCAGCCTCCAGCTTCTCCCACTTCTCGTCCTGGTCAGCGCTCCACTTGCCGCGCTCATCGCCACGGGACTCATCACTGACCTCATCGAGCAAGGCCTTCGACTCTTCCCAGACGCGAGCCCGGCGCTCCTTCAGCGCCTTGATCTGCTCTCGGTCCATTAGATGTTTCTCCCGTTTGTGATATGGGCCATTACGCGCACTATATCAGGCGCGACGCTGGCGAAGCGAAAGGCTGCGATTACGAGCCTTCAACAGAAGGTCGCGCTGCTCCATTTCATCTTCCGCCATGCGTTCTAGTGCTTCCTTATCCGAATGAACTTCGGCAAGGAGAGCTCGGATTTCGTCTTCGTCCACGTGCATAGTCCGCATTCCACCAGTGGCGGAAGGGTATGCAGGGAACGTGACAATACTCGTATCAAACAACCGTTCGATCTTTGTGATCTTGCGGAAGTCCATGATTCGTCCATCGACGTCGATCTCACTCCACTC
>FUIF01002289.1_pt1 | contig 12592 bp, 21 predicted proteins | sample 1003461 | NCBI WGS metagenome assembly FUIF01 (sample SAMEA80401918, study PRJEB19352) | marine metagenome | reverse complement strand
TTCTTCAACGCATCCGTTCAGGGTACCGCAAGACTTGGTAGATCTCTTGTCACACTCAAGCCACCTAAGGCTCCTGACGGATCATCCCGCGAGTGGTATCAGAGAATCAACACCGCACAGAAGATGGCGGCTGGACTAACTGTATTCTCGGCGATGCTTGCCCAGGTGGGTAGAGCTATGTCTGACGAGGATGAGGACGGCACCCTGTACTGGGACAAGATTCCAGATTACGTCAAAGAGAGAAACCTTGTCGTCATGTTTGACGGGAAGAACTACTTCAAGATACCGCTTCCCTACGGATTCAACATGTTCGCCAACTTGGGGACAGGTATGGTGGATCTCGCTGCAGGGGCTAAGTCTTGGGATGAGACGGGATGGTTCTTGGCCAACTCGTTCCTCAGCTCGTTCTCCCCTATCAGCTACGGTCAGTCAAGAGACCTTTACACTTACGGAACCAAGGCTGTCGTACCTACAGCGTTCAAGCCAGCGATTGAGGTGGCGACGAATGAGTCGTACTTCGGTGGCCCAGTGTATGCAGAGCAGTTGCCATTTGGTGCCCCTAAGCCAGAGTCGCAGATGTCGTTTAAATCACCGCGTGCAGTGCAGGACTTCTTCACATGGATGAACGACGCTACGGGTGGATCTGCTCAGGTACCAGGCGCTGTAGACATCAACCCTGACAAGTTCTGGCACATATTCGACTACTTCGTCGGAGGAGCTGGACAGTTCGTGGGCAGGACCGCCTCTACAGCTAGAGAGGCAGTGGTCAAGGCTACTAACGACGAGCTTGAGGTTTCGTTTAATGATGTTCCGCTCCTGCGTAAAATATACGGTGAGCCCTCCAAGTATTACGACATGGAGAAGTTCAAGGAGCGAGAGGTGGTAATCAAGCAGCTCATGAGAGAGGCGAAGGACCCTAAGGTAGGCGCGTTGGTGAGGTCGATACAAGGGGGTTGGAACTCTCGACAAAGCCATTAAAGCGGTAAACAAGAGGCTGAAGCTTATCAGAAAAGCTAAGCGGGAAGCTAAGGATATTAAGGATTACGCTGAAAGACAAATAAGAATACAGGAGCTCATGGATATGGAGCGCAAGCTTGTCATGAAGTTCAACAAACTATACGATGATGTCAGAAAAGAAAACTAAGATTAGAGACACCAAGCTCGGCGCTTGGCTTAAGTCAAAAGCCCCCAACGTACTGGATGCGGTAGGGGATCTCCTACCCGATAGCGGGGGTCTTGGGGTTGTAAAAAACCTTATCGCCAAGGAGCCAGGCGTAGACCCAGCTGAAGCTAAGGCTGCTATTGATGCAGAGGTGCAGTTTCAGAACAATGTTACTGAGAGATGGAAGGCAGACATGGGTAGCGACGTCAAGCTCGCGAAGCTTATCAGGCCCGTTACTTTGATCTGCCTCATGGTGATGTTTATGGCTACGATGGTGGCCGACAGCATGGATGCGTGGCCATTTAACGTGAAAGATTCGTATGTATCTTTGCTTGAGATCTTGATGCTCACCGCCTTCGGCGCATACTTCGCAGGAAGGACGATAGAGAAATCTAGAAAATGAGGTTTATAAAAGACACCGTAAATCCGCCAGCAGATCCGCCAGTAAATCCGCCAGCTGGGAGAAGACGCCTATTCAGGCGTCGCGCAAGACGACCAGGTAGCCTTGTGGGGTTTGACGAGATAAATCCAGAAACCCACAAGAGGTTTACTCACAGTGGTCTACCAATGGCAGACAAGGTGTTTGACACACCCATGACTGATAGAGAGATGAGGGAGGCGCAACTTGAAATGGAAGCTGGGAGCATGCAATCTGCATTCATCGACCCTGAACTTGCTAAAGAGGACTTGTTAGATCCTACGCTTATGAAAGAAGACGATCCACAAGCAAAAGGTATATCGAGGATAAATTGTTTGGAGACGTTGGTTATACTCAGGTTTACGACAAAAAGACAGGTAAGATGAGACCAGTAAGCTCAACCGACGATGCTTGGTCAGCGGCCACCACAACAAAATTAGCCAAAGCCTTCGACCCAGAATTTGAGGGTTCAGCAAGGCATTCTGACTACATAAGAAGAGGCTTTCAGGGTGAAGGGAACTACGAGGCGGGCAAGATATCTAAAAGGACTGATTTCAAACCAGGGGATATACTTTTCCAAGGCAGGAAGGACAAGGCGGGCAATCCTCTAGGCCCTCAGACATACAGAGAATTTAAAAGAGACGCCGCAGGTAAGGGCGAGTACGGTAGCCAAGGTGGTTATGGATCTCACACCGACATCATTACGGGAACTGGTGTAGACGAGAAGGGTAGGAGATACTACAACGTGCAGGGGGGTAACGCGAGCGACGGCCTTAGAATTGAAACGCTCTATGCCAACGAGCTTGCAAAGAGATACCAAGGAAGATTAACGCAGTAATGAGGATCACACTTTTTTTATTGGGCATGATACCGACTATACTGTTTGCTCAGCAAGGTTGGGTGGTCGTCACTCTGCAGGCAGATCAATACAGTGGAGAAACTAGCTGGTTGATCAGTGACGAGAGTGGGTTTGTTGGTGAAGAATCTCCAGGTGTTATTGCCAGTAACTCGTTCAATCAGCAGGTTGTATTCTTGCCAGCGGGCGAGTATACGTTTACCATATTCGACAGCTTTGGAGATGGCATCTGCTGCGGCTTTGGTGAGGGCTGGTTCTCGCTTACAAACGCATGTGGTGTAGACACAGCAGTGTATGATTTTAATACAGCCGAGCTAACCATACCGTTTGAGGTATTGCCATGTCCGCCCCCAATTTTTGGGTGCATGCAAGAGGGCGCTTTAGATTACAACCCATGGGCTAATGCACCAGGCCCGTGCTCTTTTCCCCCCGAACAATGTGGGGATGGTGAAAACAACATTCTTGTTACTGTTACTCCTGATACTTACGCTGGCGAGATCAGTTGGGATATTATGACGTTCCTGACGGGACGATTGTGGCAGATGGGTCAGGGTACACAGTGACAGGTGTGCCAGTTTTGGAGGCTGTATGCCTCCCAGTCGGGACAGAATTTAAGGTAAATGTCTACGACACTTTCGGTGATGGTATGTGCGGCAGCTGCTACGGTGGAGTTGATGGCAACTTATCAGTCACCACTCTCTGCGGAGACACCCTCTACTATATAGGAGACACAACACAGTTCGAAAGTGTTGGAAGCGACATTCTTACGGTGGGACTCTGTGTGCCTCCTATCCCACAGGGATGTACTGATCCGTGGTTCGTTGAGTATGACCCACATGCTGTGATTGATGACGGGAGCTGTGAAACAGAAGTAATCTACGGATGCACAATCCCTGGATCAATCAACTACAACCCTAATGCCAACACACTTGAAACAGAAGACAACTGTGACTTTACTCTGACAATTACAGACGGGGCAGGTGACGGCTGGTTTGGCAGCTGGATTGGCGTTGTTCAGGGTGACGAGATCTTTGGCCCATTCACCATGCATCCAGATGATGGGTTTGAAAAAGAGATTCAGATTCCCCTATACTCAGGAGAGGCCATCGACGTAATGTTCTTTACGCAAGGCAATGCGGAGACCACAGCAAACCAATGCGGGTTTTATTTTGACGGACCGTAATGGGACATTCATGGAGGGGGGTACAAATCCATGGGCTGATGCAATCAAAAAATTCCCCTACAAATACATTGGAACACCCCTGTGTGACAACTTCTGTGAGCCTGTTGTAGTCGGATGCACCATCAGCTTTGCCTGCAACTACAATCCAGAGGCAAACATGCCTGACAGCTGCACCTTTCCAATCGAGTACTACGACTGCACAAACCTCTGCATCAACGATGCGGACGGGGACGGTGTCTGCGACGAATTGGAGATTGTGGGGTGTCAAGATCCAACAGCCTACAACTACAACGAAGACGCTACCGACGAGGGCGTGTGTGAGGAGGTGGTGTTTGGTTGCACTGATCCGACTCAGTTTAACTACAACCCAGAAGCAAACACTGAGAACGGAAGCTGTATTCCTTTTATCTACGGATGCATGGATCCCCTGTCACTGAACTACGACGAGGATGCAAACACTGAACTAGATGATTCTTGCATTGACGCTATTGCTGGTTGCATGGATCTCGACGCATACAATTTTGACCCTGATGCTAACGTTGCTGACAATGACAACTGTGTGTATGATGCGGGCTGCGTAACTGGACCAGGTAATCCATATTGGCTAAACGATCAGTGCTATGCGTGGGTGATTGAGGTGGACCCGTACTGCTGCGAGACAGCTTGGGATGCGGTATGTATCCAGCAATATGAGTATTGCGGAGATCAGGTGTCATCTATAGACCTAACACCGCTCAGCCTTGTTGAAGTATTCCCAAACCCAACAAGTAGTTTCGTTAGAGTCTTGGCTCCAGCAGGAACAAAGGTTAAGGTGTTAGACGCCTTGGGCAGGGAGGTTTCACTCTCTGGAACAAATCAAGTCCACCTACCGACTCCAGGGGTGTATGTCTTAATTGCTGATTACAACGGAAGGGTCACAAGAGAAACAATCGTTAGACAATGAAGCACATTTTAATTGTCATTCTTGGCCTGTCGTCTTTGTTTGCTAACGCTCAAAGCGACTTATACAAGAAGACCCTTAGGCGGGCTACGTTTTACGCTGCTGTCAACGGAGGCAACTCTGTATCGGATCAGGATGTGTACTCAGTGTCATCTGCCCCTTGGTCACAGACGTAATTGAAACACCATTTGATTACTCCCTCACCTTGGGTGTCAGGAAGATTGCTCGATTTGGTTATGAGAACAGGGCCAACATATTCTATGACGGTACCGAAAAGACTTATGGTGACGCGGCAACAGTCGGTAAATACGACGGATTTGAGTTTCTTGCAGAGGCAGACTGGAGAAGGCAACAGGGAAAGAACTTTCTTGACCAAGACTACTTTGTGAGATACGTTGCTGACAACTGGATCGTAAAGGCAGAGTGGCTGCAGGATGGATTTGCTGACGTCAAGTACTTTGAGGCGTCACAGAGAGCGAGGGTTAAGCTTGGCAACAAGCTGTCCCTGAATGCTGGTGTGGTCGAGAGGATCTCAGAGCCATACGGATACGACCCTTTAAGGGAATGGCTTCTAGATAACGACCAGATACATTACACTGCGCTTGCATTTGAGCAGGGTTATACCGCATCCGTTGAGGCGGGAGAGTTTTACAATCCTGACGGTGAGCTTGTGGCTAACGATCCAGCCGTATGGGAGCAGGTGGTTATACCTCAGGTCCTGAATGATTACGTATCTCAAAAAAGATCTGAGCTGCCCAGCCAATGGGTGTACTCCGTTGTTGTAGGGTTTGATTTCTACCACTACACGAAAGACTTTTGGATTCACTCATGGGGCAGCCTTATGCCCTACCACTTGAACACTGACGGTGAGTACTCCTATCACAACTTTGTCAACAGCACTCAGTGGGTTGACATGGGGGCTGGGTTGGTGTTTGGCACTAAGTTAAATAAGAGCCTTGGCGTGTTCGCTGAGGGGAGATACAACAGATACTGGAACAGAGAATGGCACGACTTCTCTGTTGGACTCAACTACATACTATTGTAATGGCACAGCAAATTGGAGAAGACACTAAGGTTACGCTAGATCTCAAGACTCTTGGGATGGTGGCAGCGGGGATAGGCACAATCGTGGGCATGTGGTTCGCACTGCAGGCTGACATAGCTGAGGCCAAAGAGTTACCGCTTCCTGCTGAGCCAGAGATCACCAGAATGGAGTTCGACATGAAGGATCAGCTCGTGCGTCAAACCATCATGACGACCCAGGAGGATGTCACTGAGATCAAGGAAGACATCAAACGAATCGAAGAGAAAATAGATCAACTCAAATGAGAAATGAAATCACTTGCCGCTGTATTATTTGCGCTGTTCTCGGTACTTGTATTTGCCACTGTAACAACAGCTGAGGAGCCCATCTGCCTTCTGGTATATGCGTTGTTGAGTTTAACGCAAGCTTTAATGCGTCCAATACTGTGCCATGGATTGAAAGTCTAGAAGACTGTAGCACGGGAAGGGTAGACATTGTGTCTGCTCCCGACCTTCAGAAGAGGCACAAGATTGTGGTGGTTCCAACAATCGTTGTTTTTAACGAAGGTGAAGAGATCACAAGGTTCCAAGCCAACATCATGATGTCAATGGAGGCGTCTCAGGAAGACGTTCAAGATGCCGTAGACGAGGTTATGCTTAACGACTTTTAAACCCAAGTCACCTTAATCGTGAGGGCCATGTCCTTGAGATCGTAAAACTCCGATCGCACCATCTTTTCAATGATCGGGTAGAGGTAGCAGTGAGCCACCTCTTCCTCGCTTGTTTCTGTAAAGATTCTTTGAAAGCCATTCTCGTTAATGCCTGCGTCAACGTGAATGAACTTAAAGTCCTTGGAGACCACCGCCTTTACAATCTGGTGGTACTGACTCTCTGGCTTATAATCTCCCATCACTTCAGTATTGGGGGCTGTTGAGACAACATCGTCAGGAAGTCATACATGTCAATAATTCCGTTGCCGTTGAAGTCGAACGCACCTACCTGAGATCCTGCGCTAACAGATTCTCCGTAGTACTGCAGCAACAGCAGCAAGTCCATGATGTATGTAGACCACATACCTTGGATACGGTATATGTTAAAAATAGTTACGGAGTAACAACTTTTACCTTCAAGGCAAACACATTGGGTGTGTCTGTCTCAACAAGGGTGTACTCCATCCCTCTGTAATCGTAGTAAGTCACGCCCACTGCAAGCTCGTGCTCGAAGTGTGACACTGGGTGAGTACCATCCCAAATGGTGGGGATGATCAGATCACAGCTGTACTTTTCTGGTTGAACGAGTACGTTCTTTGGAGTCGTCATGCATCCAGCGAGAAACAAAGCTGGCGCTATGTGCAATAGTTTCATGTAGCGAAGCTACATCAGCACAGTCTCAAAATCAATGTGACGGCGTATAATGATACTTATGTATCACTTTGTTTTTTGATGATCGAAAACCAGTCTGGATCAATCTCCTCTATAGGTCTATAAACTCCTGATTGCAGTGATCATTGATCTCTTTCTGCTGTTCTGGCGTGTTTGTCACACAGACATTTGCCGCCTGGTACTTGGCGTTCTTCTCTAGGAGAGCGTCGATTTTGCGCTTCAATCTCTTGTGGCTATTAGTTTTCATGGACCGATAAAGATAGTCAATATCTTTGATCATATTCCCATACTCGGTACGACATTAACGCCTTGATATCGTGCAACTTAAGCATCGTGATAACGTCTTGCCTGCTTCGGTGTACTTTTTTAGGTAGGCATACCTTTTGTCATCCACCTTTTCATTGCCTACATGCTTCTCACAAAAAAAGGCGAGCTCATCGCGATCAACGATAGAGAACCCGCCCTCTTCTGGCATATCAAAAGCAATAATTGTAGCCCCTCCGTACAGCCACCCTGGGTCTCCGTTCACATTCTTGAACTCCACCCATATCTCATCTGGCAGGTTGTTTCCTTTTACATCAACCCCCCATCGCTTACCGTCTCTGTTCATGGCAAGCCAGTAGTCTATGTGCTTGTGCATGTCATCCTCTTTCTTGGCATGACCTACAAGCAGGCCCTTGTTTCTGGCGGCCCGTGCGAATCTAACTTCAGCAACCCTGCCTGTGGCGTTAGAGTACCGCCTCCTCTTATTCATCAAACTCCTCTCTGTATTCTGAGGCAGCCGTCCTGATCGTGTCGATCTCATGATTCACCCACTCTCGAAAGTCTTTGATAAGACTCTCTATGCCCTCTTGGTTGTGAGTCGGTATTCCATCATCATGAATGCTCTCGTAAAGATGAGTAGCAGCCTGATGAATCCGATCGCAAGAACCGTGTATCAATCTACTCAGCTCAAATATCTCCATCCTTGATAGATTTTAGGATTTCCTGCACAGCATGATCCACTTGCCTGCTGTTCTTCGCTAAAAATACTATGTAATCTGACTGAATACCAACTAAATACCGTAAAAAAAGCTTCCACCGCATCGGAAAGTCATGGTGAGACGGTAAATATCCCTTGGTTTCTATGATCCACTTGTGGTTCTTCCCCACAAAATCAGGCGTATACGTAATGGGGAGGACGACAGATCCTGTTCTATCTGCCATGTCCTTCCCCTTTGACGTCATTTTGAAGTACTTGTTCGGGAACCTGAATCGGTCCATCAATTCGAACTTGTGTTCTTCATAATCAAAATCTAGCCGTATTCACGTAACTGATCCGCGCAATACTTTTCAATCGAGCTTTTATACCGTCCGAGCTGTTTTTTTTTGCGTGTACGCTTACGAGGCGTTTTCGTTTGTCGCTTCACATTGGGAAGGTACACTCAATTTTCTGAAGAATCCACTCCTGTTGATAAGAAATCCGTAAATGCAGGCATCGTTCCCTTCTGCTCAAACTTAATCGACTCAAACAGAGGCCGTTGTCTGGCCCACGAGAAAAAGCCTGTGTGGGAAAGATTCATGACAAGCTTGTATGGCTCGTCTAGCGGGGTAGGTCTACCGCCTGTCTCCGTCTCACGGACCTTTCGGACGTGCAACTCGCTCAGCTTACGTATGTTGTGGTCTGCCGATTGAACCTTTCGGTGAATCGTCATGAAGCAATCCGCTCTATTTACGAACTTTCCACCGCCTTCTGTATCCTCAGCATACGGGGCAACAGGTAACCCATCAGCCCCCTTACGGCGCTGTGCCTCAGTAACGGCGTGCATGTTTAGCCACACGGCCACGTTGTTGGACTTGCTGAACGTCAGAAACTCTGACGCCGCCTCGTAGTGGTAGTCGTGTACGCCGATGGAGGTGTTGCGCATATCCAGTTTCAGGCTGTGTAGGGGTCGATGAAAGATCGCATCGACCTCCTGCTGTCGCATGATCTTCTCCATGAAGACAATGATATCTGAGTAGGAGTACACACTTTCGTTGCTGATAACGACGAAGTGCTCCTGCACCCAGGCGTATGCTTTTTTGCGCTCGAAGTAGTTCATGTCTGCGACCTTCTTGTCCATTGAGAATTGCATGAGCTGCATCTTCACGGATGCGGTCCTGTTCTCGCTGGAGTAGATGATCCACTTCCACCCGTGCCTGATGGAGGCATTGGCGATAAGGTACAGGGCTGTAGTGGTCTTGCCCACGTTGGAGTGCCCATTGATAATGACGAACTCCTTCTTGTATCGGAAGTATTCGTCGAGGGCTGTGTCCCCTGTGTCAAGGCCAATCTCAATCTTGCCTTGGGAGTAATCGTCGATCCAGCGGAAGTCCTCGTCGTCGGACGACACGAACGACATGTCGCCATCGTTGATGAGCATCTCGCGCTTGACGTTCTTCTCTTCGTCGATAAGGTCACGGATGGGCATGATCTTTCCGTTCTCAATGCCATCACGGATCGTGAGCTTGGCCATATCTGGAGAGTCGATGTCTCTCTTGGAGATCTCCCTGAAGAGCACACGTACCGCCTCCTCTTCTTCCATTTTGCCCGCGCCAATGTATCCACCGCACAACCTAGCCGCATCGAACAGAGTTCTGTGCTTGTCTCCATCCTGTGCGTTGCGAATCATTCGCGCAGCCAGGTTGAGCTTCATGTAGTCGGTGTAGTCGTATGCCTCGTTGGTGGGGACTTGTGCTCGGCACGCTCTGTAGTAAACGCCCCGAACTTCTTGTGCTCATCTTTGATGATGATGTCTGGGTCGTGCGACTCCCAGCATGCGCGTGACTCGTTAATGCCTGACTCGTCTAGCCCAAGCCCGTGTGTTCTTTCGAAGTACTTGATGAGGGCACGGAAGTGATCCCTGTGCCTCTCTGGGTTGGTGATCTGTACCAGCGCCTTGACGCCCTCTCCGCTAGGCGAAGTCCAGCATGAATGAATGAAATCATCCGTGGCAAGGGCCTTCTTGGTCGCGTCAACGTCAACGTGGTCAAAGTCCAGAACAATAAATCCCGAATGCTCGAAGAGCGCGTCATCGGCACGCGACGAAAACTCCCCGCTGAAACAAACAACGGGGAGCGCCTTCTTCTTCTCTTTGTCACCAGTCCTGACATCAGCTACTAGTGTACTCGACTTCCCATCTCGAATCCTCTCCAGAGCTAACTGTAGTGGAATGTGATGCGGTGTTGTCTTGTCGAATACGTCTTTGAATATCGTTACTTGCATTGTCTTGGGCAATCATTAAGAGAATCATGTATCCTGCCAGGTCTTGCAGGGTGTCTTCTGTGTCGTCGATCGGACCTGAGTTCTTGATGCGCTTGAGCTTGTCATCAATTCTTGCTTTGATGCTCGACACGGCATTTGCCTTCGAGAATATGTTGAGCGGCTCCAAGGCCGCATCGCCATACCTCGCATTCTTTTGAAGCAGTAAGTCCTCTAACTTCTTGCACTTCAATTTAATTTTCTGTCTTGTGTTCATCCAAGGTTAGGTTAGAGCGTGAAATGAATTTTTTTGTGAGTATCTCTCGGATGATAATCTGCTTATCAGCCTTGGCGTTCTTCCCGTACAGCTCTTCTCCTAACCTGTGCATGGTCTTGGTGTCGTGAGCGGCGATTTGGTGTGGGGTGTCGAACACGGATACTATCCATACGACACGCTCGGTGACCTTCTTTTTTTTCTTGAAGGCCACACGAGCGGTCATATAGTATATGGGAGCCTTAGAACGGCAGGTCACTTGACTCAGCCTTCTGCTTGCGCTCAGCACGCTTTTGCTTGGCTGCCTCGCTGTTCGGATCGAACACACTGCAGCATGGCTTACCATTCTTAGACATAAACAGCTTGAGGTATACGTTACCACCTTGCCCTTCGGCATTCTTGGTGGTGGTGTATTTCTCCAGCATTTCCTTGAGCTCCGTGTCTTTAAGCTTCACGGACCAGCTTGAGAGTTGTCCCTCGTACATGCGAGGCTCTTCGGTGTACCCTACGAGTACGGAATCATAGCTTGTATCGCTCATGATGTAATAAAATTTAGAAAATTGATATGGAAAATGTAAAACGCGATGGCCAAGATAGACCATCTAATTATTCTATACGACAAACTCGGCAAAGAATCTTTCAGTGGGGTTGGGGTCATCTAAGTAATTTTTAATGTTTTCTAATGCTTCATGGAACTTCATCTCACCCTTGAACAGGGTCTCGTCAGACACTTGACGTCGGCAGGGTAGAACGGGTATGCCTTCTCCTGTACGACCCAGTAGTAATCTTTCAGGTCAAAGACCTTGCAGTAGATGTACGCCTGGATGTCGTAGCAGAAGCTGTTGACGTCATACCTGAACTTGTCGATCGAGCGTGAAGACTTGGAGTCAACGATAAACTGTCCGTCCTGCAGGCAATCGAGGAATCCCTTGAGCGGTACCCCGTCTATGTCTACGTTGAACTCTACCTGAAACTTACCGCCTGCAAAACGCTTGTCATATAGGCCGCAGTCCTTCAGGCGCTGGATCATTTCTTCTGCTTGCTTCCAGTCCTTCTGTCCGACGATGGTCTTCCCCATGTGCTTCTGTTCTTCCTCCTTCTTCCATTCGCGATAGCGCTTAGTATTACGGGGGAACTTACCACCAATACTGCTGACGATATCCATATCGTCCAAAACATGGTAGGTGTCATGTGCTTTCTCTGGTTCAAAGAGGAGCATATCGTACAGGCTCCCAAACGTTAGTGCTTCTGATTCTTTCTTGAGCTGTCCCTTCATGTACATCTCCCAGAGACGCATGTCTCCAAGAGCGTACTTGAGTGAGGAGTAAGACAGGTGTGGCTTACCAGTTGCTTCTTTTAATTTATCTCTCATTTTTTAGGTTGTTCCAGTGTCTTGTGCTCTCAAAAACGTGCCTACCCCATCCGCAGTCATGCCACTCTAAATGATGACTAAGGGCTCCTCTCGCATCGCGGTTGGATCCAAGCTTGCGCCTGTAGTAATCGTAAAGGATTGCATGCTCGGCTTCGAGGCGCTTGTCAATGGCTTCGTTGAGCTGTTGTCTTATGCCTGGGGTCATCGCACAAACTTCTTGAGCCCTGCCACCTGCTTCTCGGTGAGCTGGTCTCCATACTTCTTGGTGATGGCGTTGAACGCCTTCTTCTTGTCGGTCTGGGACTTGATGTACCCTACCGCCTTGTCCATGATGTTCTCTACTGGCGCATCGAGCGCCTTGCTAAGCTTTTGAACGTGAGGGTTCTCAATGACGGCTTGCTGTTTGGCAATGGCTTCTTCGACTTCATTAGCTGACGCAATAGACGTGTCGATTCCGATTCCAAGCATAGCGAGGGCTCGCCCCACGGCTGAAGTTTCACAATTTTCGACATAGCTTGTTTTGTTGATGTTGGATGAGCTACGCTCCTCGTGAGCATGCCCCGTGGCTACCACGCGCTGGGATTCGTCAGCGATGGTGCATTTGCATACACAGGTCTCCCCGTCGAGTACGGGGAAGTCTGTGGCTATTGTCCAGTTCATGTAGCGCTCCTCCTGACGGAAGAACTTGATGCGCTCATTGACCTCAACGTACTGCTTGCCACGAATGTTCGTGGTCTTGAACTTGTAGTTAGACATGATGAT
>FUIF01014293.1_pt1 | contig 12594 bp, 12 predicted proteins | sample 1003461 | NCBI WGS metagenome assembly FUIF01 (sample SAMEA80401918, study PRJEB19352) | marine metagenome | reverse complement strand
ACTGCGCCTTTTTCACGGCACATACGAGACATCTGATAGAACAACATGTACATCAATCGTTTCTCAGGAGCTTCATCGGGGTTAGACCGGAAGTCCCACTCGATGACGGACTTGTCAACAACGAGTCGGTGCTGATTGAGGACGGGTTCAAGGGAATCGATGATTCGATCTTCTTTTCTAACAGTTGCTCTGACTTCTTCAACATCGCATCTTTGATTAGTTTGTTGGAGATGTTTGCGGAACAACTCGCTAACAATACCGTCGCCAAAGTTAGTTTCAATGACAAGCTTAGATACTTCATACTTTTTACAACCTTTTAGAATGTCCAATAGTGTGTTGTCTGAGTATCCGTCTCTGTAAGCACGCATTTCGTGCAAGTACAAGATACCGTTACGTTGGGAGAGATAAGCCGCTGTCGTCTCATCCGATCCACGACCCGATGGGTCAACAGAGCAGATTGTTTCAGCGAAAGCACCCCATTCCCCCTGGAGCTGCATTGGACTGTAGAAATAATCTCCAGGTAGTCCGACAGTTGGGAGGTCCTTGATAACGTTTTTTGAGTCTGAGCACCAGATGATGGACTCAGGAGCAGACTTAGGGTTAACAGAGGTAACGATAAGGTCCGCGCATTTAAGTGGAAATTTGTCAGCATCGGATAAACTTGTGTCTAACATGAACTGCAACATAAAGTTGCTACGACCCATTGACGCTTCACGTTCAATCAGATCTTCATCTTCAAAACGATCATCTGTTACTTCCCAAGCTTTTGCTCCGTTGTCGATGTCCGCTTGCAGCTGTGGAGCAATAAGTCCTTCGTAGTTAGCAAGCTTTCGTGGTACTCGGGCAGGCCAGACGAAGGGTCGATAATTACGCTCGGCAAGCTTACGATAGACAGTGAAAGTTGTTTGAGGAGTACCAAGGTACATAATGCGGCTGTCATCTTTCGGAGTAAGGATAGATTCGGCTTCTGTACAAAGTTGTAGGAGTTTCTCTCTCATTAACTCCGTCATTGAGTTGCCAGGAACTTCAATGTCGTCTAGGATCATTAAATCGGCGCGACTTCCGGTGAGCTGTCCAGTGATGCCCACCGACTTTACGCTTGGCGCTTGGTGGGGTGAGCACTTCACATCGAAGCTTACCCTGCTCCACCTTGCATCGTCTCCAGTCGGTCGTAAATGAGAAAGCCATGGCGTTTCAATAATAAGTTTTTGTAGAAAAATAGACATGTTATCTGCACGTTCTTTAGACGCGGAGATAATCATAATTTTTCGCTCTGGATCGTTAAAGAGAGTCCAGAGAACAAATGCGCCTGTGATCCACGACTTACCAACTCCACGGAAAGCCTGTATCTGAAGACGCTTAGGTCCATGTTGAAGATAGTCTGCGATAGCATATTGCGCACGTGTAGGGTTGGGTAGATCAAGCTCCGCCCACAGAGCCTGCAGGAAGAGCTTGAAGTCACCTTGTAAAAGGTCTAGTGTATTCATCGATTAAGTACGGGAAGGTGAACTGACCCATTTCTAACAGCAGGTTCCATCTTAGGTCCAGCTCTAAAAGTGTCAATTCCAAAATTAGCAAGATCTGCTAAATTACCGACAGCTGGGATATTACCAGCAACTGCTAAATTAGCTTGTACAACATCAGCAGGGTCTTTAGTTTTTGCCGCTTTAGCTGTACGTCTTGCTGCGTCTTCAATGCCAAACGCAACTCCAACAACTGGAAGGGCTGAGTACAAAGATCTAGCACCCACCAAACGGTTAGGAAAAGATAACCTCATTGACCCTCCAACTAACTTTGGTTTAACAAGCTCTTGATAACTGCCAGTAATTGCTGGTTCAATAGCAGGACTGCGTGCAATTTTACGCATCTCTGCAATTTCTGCCTGCGTATTATCAGGCATATAAGCACGTTCTAGTCCTGGAATCCGACGCACCGCCTGCACACGAGGTGCATCTGTAGCCTTACCAACTTCAAAATCTGCAAGTTGAGGAGCAATACGTGCGTCAAGGGCTTCAAACAAAGCTTTTTCGTCAGCAATTTCAGCAGGCGAAAGATCACTAGCGTATCCTGCTGTACCAAATCTATGAGCAGTGGTACTTGCGTCAGGGTTTTTACCGATACCAGAAGCACGTTCTAGACCAGTTGCTTTGTCGTCAGCTTTGTGTGCAAAGTTAGATAGAGCCGTGTCACCACGGATAACACCCCTTTCACCTGTAGCTTGACCAAACCTCATGCCGTATTTGTCTTGCAAGCGTTGAATAGCGCCTCTGACAACATCTCCCTCAGCTCTTGCCAAGGTACTACCACCTGTACGTTGTTGAACTAAGTGGTGAATAGTATCATCAGCAAGCAGTTCCCACGCCTTCATGGTGCTCATTTCCATGCGGCGGATAGCGTTTGTTAGTTTTTTAGCATCTCCACCAGCAGCTTCAATAGCTTCAGGGTAAGCTTGAGGATCAAGGTCTAAATTGCTTACCGCTTTTCTAACTTTTTTGAGTAGTGACGGTTCGCGACCTGTTGCTTTACGTTGAACAATCAGATCATCTTCTAAACCAATCAACAACTCTCTAGCATAGTCATGCAACTGGGCTAGTTCTTTATCCATTAAGCTATATGCTCCAATAAAACTTTTTCACGGAGCCTATTGACTCCAAATTTGTCCCTCATCCATTCAAGGACATGGGCACTTCCTTTTTCCTGATTACAACGGGTACAGGCGCATACAACATTCGTTGCGACATCCTGACCCCCACGAGACCTAGGATGAACATGATCGATAGATAACTGACTAAGGTCATAAGTTTTTCCGCAATAAATACATGTATGGTCAAAATGTTCCTTAATAGAGCGCCTCCACAGGCGCTTGGCTTCTGGAGAGGTCATAGCTATTAAGTTGAAAAGATAGTCGTCAGGAGTAGGAAGAAGGGGAGTCATGCGCGGCCTTTACGTGCTCGGTTTTTAGATGCTTTTTCAAGAAATGTTTTACCATTCTTTTTGTGTGATACATCTTTACCATCGCCGTTACCATAAGTTCCGCGTCTCCGATTTTCTTTGTTAAGTGCAGATCGTTTTTTAATCTGTAGTTTTGAACCGTCGTACTTTTTTTGATACGACTTATAGTTGCCATTAGCGTACTTAGCGCCTTTGTATTTAGACGTGCGAGCCATTCATCCTCCGTTGTACAAGCTCGGGGTCTACCTGGGGCATCACCGCCGCTAGTTTAGACAGTGGATTGCCGTCCAGGGCGACACCACTGATGTCATTTGTCTTGAGCCAGTCGCAAGCTGCTTTTAGATCTGCAGTAGAAGCCTCGCCCGATTTAATACGGGCAAGGAACTCCTTAGTGACAAGATTATGCAGCTCATTAAACTGATCTTCAGTCGCTTTTTTCTTTGTCATTTACTGCTACAATGGGTACTACGTCATGACACAGAACTTCCACGCGAGAACCGGGTCTAAACATAAACCCAGCTTTCATAATCTCGGTGCATTTGAGTGCCCTCACAAGTTCGTAGTCAAGACGTAATTTTTGTTCGTGTTTTCGTGCTATGTTTTTGCATAGCTCAATCATCCCACCATCCAAAGGTACACTAAAATTAAGCTGTGCACCCCAGTTGTTACTCCTAACATAACCAGAAGTTTCATAAGGAATGGTGTCATTGCCCATGTAAAACGGGCTAAATTGCATCGTAGCGCCGTTACAACTGACGTTGTTGGCGAAGTATTGCCGAGATGGTGCTCCATTATTTTGGAATTGTACGGCTTGGTTTGTTACATTACCCGTAGCAGCAGCCACGGGGTTAGAACTATTTTGTACTGTAGGATCTTCAGGTGCAGCAAACGCAGGGCTTACTGAGAGAAGACCGACAGCGAGGTAGTGGTGGAGGTGGATTCGATGAGTTCTTCGATCACGATGTTTTCCACGACTCCTGCATCCCGCACCACAGTTTCCAGCTGAAACTGCTCGCCTGCGTTGGTTACTGAATAAGTTGTAGAATCGCTCAAGATATCCCCGCTTGGGGTGACGTTTGTTCCAGACCATGACTTGTAATCACCACCATAGATGTTCGTCTCAATCGTACGATCGATGTCCACAGTGGTAGTCGTGGTGGATTGCATACTACCCTGAGTAAAGTTAGGTGTAACTTGCTGTGCTGCAGCGGGTGAGGCTAGAAACAAAGGATAAGAAGCTTTTTCATGGTTCTTTTTTCTTGGGTTCGTCTGGTTTGCTATTTCTGTTGTTAGAAGTGTTAAGACCAAATGTAGCTAATGCACCAGTAAAGACACTAGCTACAAAGGTTATGTCGCCACCACTTTGACCTTTTTTGATCATAGGGATGTCTACATAATTAAGTGTAATAATAAAACCACTCCATACCACAACACCTAGCCTAACAAAAGTTCCAAGAATCTCAATATCCTTCTCGGCGTTGTTCTTTCACTTTTTTTAAGAAGGGTTTGGTTTTGTTCTTTTTCTTTGTTAGCTTGCTCCATGCTTGTTTAAGTAGGGGCTTCATTAATGATACTAAATGTTTGAAAATAGATGTAGCTGTAAGGGTGGCAGCAACAGAGATAACGGCTGTTGTAGCTGCAGCTGTCATAATTTCAGTAGACGGCATAGGGACTTCTACGTCCGTAAATGGCACGTCAATCATTTGCACCTCTTTAGCTTGAGGTGTTTTTGTTTTGTTTGGCGCTTTATCCTCGTTCGTTCCCTTTACTCCCGGTGGAGGGCGCAGGTCACTAGGAGGGACTATAAGGGGCTTATAATTAGGTAGCTGAGCCCTTGGTACCTCTAGGACCGGCGCGGGCATTCCAGGCGCTTCTGGAAGCGTTAGAGAAGGGAATGACGGAGGATTACTCCAGGGGTCCACCGAACAAACCGCGTTCGATGAATTTTACTGCCTGATCATCGACAGTATTGTCAGTTTGTTCAGCCAGCTTAGTAAGCAGGTCAACAACCAGACGTTTTACCTTTTCAGAATTGATAAACTTAAAAAGGATTGGACGGATAAGGGTGATCATAATAGTTACTTAATAAGGAGTTCGGTAGCTGACAAGGCGACACCTGCTACAACAGAGGGCGAAGTTGCTGATGACGCAAGAGTTCCATCATTTTGAACGTAATACTTAAGGCCAGGTGTCAAGCCAGATTGAGCATCATCAACATTACCGACTGTTTGGATTGTGGCAGTTGCTCCGTTTGCATACGCAGCATTAGATATTCCAATATAGTTAGAATCGGTTAGGTTTGATGTAACAGCAGACATATTTAGAATTTCACCACCTCCATAACCATTACCAGGGTCTCTCCAAACAACAAACCCTTTGTTAGAGGCTTCATCATATGCAACGCCGCAACTAATTGAACCACAGTTGTCTTTTACTTCAACTCCAGATTCAATCGTAAGAGTAGTTCCGCTACTAATTGTACCGCGATAACAATCAAGGTCGGCATTAATATCACAAGCACAAGCAAATGTTTTTTGTGCGTCAGGATCGTAAGCTGCATTAACCATGTTAATGCCTTGTGAAGCGAACGTTACAGGCGTGCCCAAAGTTGGATTATTTCCACTGATTGAAACAGCCACTGCTTTACCTCTATCACTGTCGTTTGTATCTCTATAATAAAAACGATTTTTGTGCACCTGCGTCATACACAGCTTGGCCTCTAGCAGGATCAGAAGAGGAAATAGTGTCTGAACCATAAAAGGCGCCATTGGTGCCGGCGGTGGATATAAAAACTTTGCACTTAAGGTGGGAGCTAGGATCACGATAAAATATTACATGTTTGTTCACGTTTTCATCGTATGCCATCATCACCCCAGAGTTGCCGCAGTTAGATGTTTCTGCCTGTACAGCGCTTCCAACAGAAATGGAATTATTGCTAGAATTAACAGTAGCAACAAAGCAAGAAGGTTTACTATTGTATGTACATCCAATTACAATCTTTTGTGCATCTTCATCGTAAACAGCTTGGATTCTATTCTTTGTAACGTTACTAGAAAGGGTCACCAGGCTTCCAAAAGACATGGAGCCATCTGAAGCTGAAATATTAGCAACCCTTGCTCTAAGATTGTTGTTATCATCAACATAGACAAATACAGTTCTCTGTGCGTTTTCATCGTAAACGACAGAATTCCAGTTGTTACCGTCAACTGAATTAATCGTATATTGAGTGCTATATGTAACAGTGTTACCACTAATTTTGGCAGTTTTACAGGCCACTTGGTTGTTATTATAAAGTCTGTACATAAATACAACGCGCTCTGCTGATTTATCGTAAGCAGCGGCGTAAGCATATGCACTTGCTTCAACACTATCTGCCTGACCGGTGGTCGTTAAAGGTGTAGTGACACTTACTGAGGATGCAATTGCCGCTACATTACCGTCACTTTTCATAATTACAGGCGCACCGTTGGAGATTGCTCCACTTGCAGTTGCAGTCCTTGTTCCGATAGAAGGCGGGACAGTGCCATTAGAGGCAGCGGTGACGCGACCTTGCGCGTCTACCGTTACTGAACTCAAGGTATAACTTCCAGCAGTAACACCAGTGTTATTTAGTTTGTCTGCGGTGATCGCGTCATCCGCAATCTTCGCTGTAGTGACGCCACCATCAGCAACCTTTGCTGTAGTTACACCACCATCAGCTACTTTCGCAGTAGTAATGCTTCCGTCAGCAAGGTCAGCCGTACTGACTGACCCATCTTTAATCCCTGACGCGGATACTTGTGTTAGTGCCATTGATTAACCTTTAATAATAAGTTTGGTAGCGGATACTGCGGTGCCAGCGACGACTGAAGGCGTAGTAGGCGATGTACCTAGAGAGCCATCATCCTGGATGTAATATGTAAGACCTGGCGTTAAACCGGACTGAGCATCATCAATAGAACCAACAGTTTGAATAGTAGCTGTCGCGCCATTTGCGTAAGCGCCATTGGAAATACCAATATAGTTGCTAGTAGTCAGATTGGTTAGATCAGCGGTAGGACGACGTGTAGTTGCATATAAAGCACCGCTACCTTCATAGAAATAAGCCACTCTTTCATTATTAGGCATGATGGCAACTGTAGGGTGCTCACCAGTATTGCTGGAATCAACCTCAACATTATTATGGGCTGAGGGAGTAGTGCCAGAAATTTTAACTTCAAAGGTACGTGGGCGTGAACTCGGACCCTTAAAAACCACAATCGCACGTTTTGAATAAGTATCAAAAACCATGCGTAAAGCGTTTACAGTATCAGTGTAAACATTGACAGCAGAGCTTACTGAAATACTTGGACTCGTGGAGTGAGCTGTGATGGTAGCAGTCCGCAAGAAAAGATCTTCGCTATTAGTAACGTCTCTGTAAGCTACAACAACTTTATTGTGCTCAGTGTCGTAAACAATGTCAAGAAATCTTGGCCGATCACCTGCTCCTGTACCATTTGCAAAATTATTTACGGTTCCAAAGTTAAGTGTCTTTGTACCGCTGTCAGGAATACCAACAATGGCTTTTGCAATATTATGACTAGACCTTCTCCAAGCAATAACTACATAGTTATTGTCTGGATCATAACAACATGAAATGTCTTGGTTTGTACCACCATCTATAAGGGTTTCACTTTTATCAGTGCTTAAAGTCCCATTGCTAGCCATAGCAAATCCGGCATAGCAAAGATTGTAATCATTTCTGGTGTAAATAAGATAAATAGTTTGTGTATTTGGATCGTAAACAGACCTCAACTCACGGTGAAAGTTTCCGCTGTACAAAGAGTGTGTGTTGTGTACTGTGGTAGAGTTATTAGTGGTGTTAACGGTAATACCATTGCAATAGATGTAGGCATCACCTGTGCCGTAAAAGATTGCATACTTATCATTAGTAGTGTCATAGCACAAAGTAAAATCATTAACACTTTCATCTCTAACGTTGGATGCAATAGCATTATCACCGCCAAAAGTGATTGTACTTCCTGAGACAGTACCTACTCTCAATCTCAGAGAGTTGCCGTTATGGATTATATAAGCAACGAGAATGCGTTGGGTATCTGGGTTATAAATGGCTTCAATGTGGTGAATAGAATTACCATCAAGCGACTGCGGACCGCCTGCAGCAGCACCAGCAGTTTCCGTAGTTCCAACAGCTTTTACAGTGCCATCCGACTGGACGATTACCGTTACACCGTCAGTTAGAGCACCAGATGCAACAGCCGTATGTACACCAGCAGAAGCCGGAATAGTTCCGTTAGCTGCACTTGTAATACGACCCTGTGCATCGACAGTAATGTCTGCAACGGTGTAGCTGCCTGCGGTTACAGCGGTGTCAGCCAGTTTAGCTGCAGTTACAGCTCCAGATGCCAGTTTTCCTGTAGTAATAGCATTGCTAGCAATTTCACTTGTGCCGATCTGTCCACTAGAAGCTGCGGTAATACGACCTTGTGCATCAACAGTGATGTCAGCAGCCGTGTAGGAGCCTGCAGTCACAGAAGTGTCGGCAAGTTGATTAGGACCAATACCATCGTTAGCGATTTTTGTACCTGCAATACCTGCACTAGCATTAATCTCACTGTTAGTAATACTAAGAGCAAGTTTACTCTGTGCAATAGCAGCAGAACTACTAACCTTGGCATTTGTTACAGCACCGTCCGTAAGTTGAGCTGTGTTAACAGAACCGGCACTAGGTGTACCGATATTAACAGACGAACCGATAGTAATAATAAAGAAATCAGAACCTGAGGCAGGCGCAGCAGAGAAAATAATATCAGCACCGTCAATAGCAAAACCTTCAGATGGTTGGCTTGTGCCAGGGTTAGGTTTCTGAACAACACCGTTAATACTTACCAACAGTTGGTGTGCAATAGTAGGGGGATTGCTAAGAGTAAACCTGTAGGCAGAGCCGTTAAACGTAGCTGAACCACCACCAGTTGCACTAGACGAACTGATAGTGTTAATAAAGAACTCACCAATAGACTGAACCTCTTCCCACGCTGAATCACCAGCATCGTACACCAACATCTTATTAGTGGTGGTGTTAAAAAACAAATCACCAGCGTCGTTGTCGGTTGTCGGGTTGTTAGAGCCCACACGATAACGGTTGTTAAAATCGTTAACGTCATCAGACAAAGTAAGGATATCTGTGTCTTTAGGAATCAGTTTGTGGAAAGTATAAGTATGCTCAGTAGATGTAGTCTGAACCTGTACACCAAGACCAGTTGCCAGTGTCGCATTGTACATATGAGACGGGAAACCGTTAATGGTTACAGACGTGCTGTTAAGGGTTGCACCTGTTGCAACACCAGAACCATTGATAGCAAGACCACCAGCATCAGCAATACTGACTACTGTACCTGCATCATCGGTAGGATCAGGATGGCTGTTAGGGAAGCTAGTTTCATTAGCAATGGCAACAAAACCACCAAGAGCATTAAACAGGTTAACAACATAGCTATTGATAGCAGAGCTAGTCGGGATGTCGTTAGTGTTAGATGCGTTAAAATTAGTTGTAACAGTTTTACCGTCAAGTTGGTTTAGCTCAGCAGTAGTGCTAGTAATACCATCCAAGGTGTTTAGTTCGCTAGTAGAAAGCGTAGCACCGTCAAGGATGTTAAGTTCAGAAGTTGTAGAAGTAGTAAGACTATCAATATAGTTTTTCGTAGCTGCATCTTGTGCGCTAGTAGGCTCACTAACACTTGTAATGCGACTAGAATTTACGTCAACTGTACCTGTACCAGCTGGGTCAAGAGAAACATTACCGTTAGGTGAAGCACCAACAATTTTGTTACTATTGACGTTAAGATCACCGAGAAGGGTACGGACAGAAAGCGCACCAGGCGGGATGTCAACAAAACCGGTGTTTTGGTTAACTGAGAATGTACCACCAACTTTAAAAGTACCTTGGTGGTCAGTAGTAGCTGCCCAAACTTTACCGTTGTTCAGTTCTTTAATTTGGTTAGCATCAACAGGCACACCACCATTTTCAGGCAATGCACGGTAGTCAGTACCACTACCCACGTACTCCATTGTATGACCACTAGAAGCAATCATAGAACGTAGGAAGAATTGCACAGTAGCACCACTTGCTACAGCACCATTAAGACCCAAGTTTGCAGTCCGGTCATTAGTATCAGGACGGCTAATTGTAACAGTCCAGCCACTTCCAGCAGCAGTTGCCGAAACAACAGGATAGGTGTTACCACCAATGTCTACAAGCATGTTGTCTTGTGGACGGGTAGTAGAACCATGCCAACCAGACGCAGCAGTAGGTGCTCCAATAGTAAAGGTTGCTGAACCATCGGCAGCATTAGCTGTAGTGGTTGCAGTAAAAATTGCACTGGTAGAACGACCAGAAGCAATCAACGAATAGCGACCAAAGTCAGAAGTCGATGCAGCAAGGTTGGCTTGACCACCATTGAAACATGCAATATGGAAGTGGTTAAAGAACGCATAGCTGCTCGTACACTGAGCGTAACCGTTGTTGGTAACAAAGATACCAGGACCGTCAAGACCTGTATGGGTATAGCTGTCACAAACAATAGAACGCAGAGGTGAGTCGGCGTGAGGTACAGAACCATCAACCAACAAACCACCACCAGTAGGTGCCGAATCAAGGTCACCTGCGCGACCCTTGTCTTCAGTACCTGCGTAGAAGTTCAGGTTGCTGTTATCAATCTCCGAATCAGAAAAGTTAGTACAGTTTTGAATATACGGAGATTTGTAGATCATCGCGTTAGGGTAGAACGAAACGTTCCAACCTTGTGTCGGTGGTAGACCATAAGTAGAGTCTTCCCACAGCGATCCAGATGCACCACGAGTACCGCTAGCCTTTACACCTGTAAACGTCATGTTATGGATGTAAGTACCGCTGTTTACACGGAACAGGCTGTTGGTTTCAGTAGCTGCAGTAGGATGCACAATAACGTTACGGACGGATTGACCGACAATCGCAACATCACGTTTCAGAATATCAATGGGTGCAACTTCCTGATAGATACCAGGTGCAACCAAGACAATACTACCGTCACCGTATGTTGAATCACTATTAATGGTATCGATTGCACCTTTAATAGTCTTCTTAGGACCACTAATCCGGTGACCCTCATTGTTATCATCACCGTTAACAGAGTCAACGTAGATAACTTTATCCAGTTTAGTAAACGTACCACCAGAGGTTACAGCTTCCCAAGCAGAACCGTTCCACATGTAAACGGTCTGGTTGTCATCATTTTGATACCATGTCTTACCAGTTTCCCAGTTAGAGCCACTAGGAGTAGAGGTTTGGATAAGGGTGTCAAAACGACGTGCTGCAGCCAGGGCAGTAAAGACGTTAGTATCAGCTTCGTTAGTACCAGAATCTTGCTCTGCTTGAGTGATGATATCGCTGTTTTTAATACGATCAAAATCGATAGTATTAGCAGCAAGACCCAATGTAATAGTACCGTCACCATCATCAGTTACAGTAATACCAGTACCATCAGTAGCGATGTCACCAGTGATAGCAGCATCAATTTTGCTATCTACGCGGTCATCGATAGCCTCAGTAGATGCAATCTTAGTGTCATTGCTAACCCAGGTGTCACCATCATACAGGGTGTTGTCATAACGATCCCAGTAATAATCTTTTAGGTACTGATCGACATCATCAGGAATACCTTGGCAGTTAGCCTCTTGAATAGCATAGCGCAGCTGCTCAAAGTTTTTATTTAGGTCATCCGATCGAATGGCTGAACCAGGGTTGAACAGAGCACGGATGTCATCAACTTTAGTGATCCTACGGATCTTTACATTGTCAACAGTAGGCTCACCTGGATCTGTTGGAGCCGCCGGAGACGGTGGCGCAGTACCAGTAAACTCCACAATAGTGGGGTTAGCATCAGTAATACGCCACGGATAGGTGCTATCTGTCGTAAGTTTTTCGTCGTATTCTTTTGTGACCACGTTCCAAAAATAAACGTGGATTTCAGATTTAAAAATGTACGGGAAATCAAAAGAGAATTGTGTCTTTGACCCGTTTCCAGCTTGAATTGTTTGTACGTCAGTGCACGCCATGTTGTTTAATAACGATTAGTTGAAATGGGTAAGATACCTTGTTCAGCTCTTTGGCCGTTGATCTTCTTAAGCATAATCCGCTGTTCAATAGCGTTACGCATTTCAGGTGAAAGGTTTTTAAATGCAAGATTTTCAGCTTGTTTTTGTGCGTCTCTCAGCATCATATGGATCTGATCGTACTTACCAATAGGTACATCTTGTGAACCTACAAATGTACGTCGCATTGTCTTAAGCTCTTTTGATTGTTTGACGAGCTTCAGCAATCCTAGAAATACGATTAATTTCGTTTTTAAAAACTTCCATTTCACCCATTTGAGCATTTAACGCATTACGCTCCTCAGCAGAAAGGTCAACACCTTGAAGCCGTTTAAATGCAGAAGAATAATCATACTCAATGTCATACAGGAACTTCTCTTCCTTTGTCATAGCTGGATGGACTTTTAAAGGAGAATAAGTGTTCCAGATACGTTGCAGCATACTGTATTTGTTAGGAGCTTTACCACTAACAGGGCTGATAACAGTAGGCAACCGGTTTGTTTGGTCAATAAGACCAATCATTTGGTTACGATT
>FUIF01002288.1_pt1 | contig 12599 bp, 17 predicted proteins | sample 1003461 | NCBI WGS metagenome assembly FUIF01 (sample SAMEA80401918, study PRJEB19352) | marine metagenome | reverse complement strand
TTCTTTAATTTTTCCACTTTTTGCCATTTGATTAAATTTTAATTGTTATTACTATATTTATAGTTACTTGTTAATATTCACTTTTACTTTTTAAATATACTACTTGCTTTTTCAGTCGTACGTCCGCCGAAATAGGCTAAGACCACCGCCATCATAACTTCTCAAAAGTATCGTTCCATAATTCATTTATATGAAAAGGTATTGTCTCAACACTGTCTAATATACCTGCAAAAGAAAATACAACAATGCACCATACTAAAACTAATGGACGTACGTTTTTAGACATCCAAGAGTCTGACATAGAATCTGCTTGCCATCTTGACGTGATAGCTTCGATTTCTTTTGTTTGTTGTTCGTAGATTATTTGTTGTAATTTTATCTTATCGTCTGCTGGAGCATCAGCTTTAGTAATAGCTTCTATCGCTTCTTTTGGCGAAGTTACACCTTGTAATACATTTCCTAATGTAGGATTAATTACAGATGCTGCGCCAAACAATAGTTGTCCAACGGTAGTATCTTTAAATTTCTTTTTACTCATGATTTTTTATATGCTTCTGCCTCCCATGGTAAGTTTTTAGCGCCTTCATGCATTTTTGATCTTGGATATACTTTACCTTTCCAATATACGTTATCATCATCATAATCGAGATCACCTCTTTTAACTTGATCAATATGTACTTCTTCATGTGCTATAACTTCTTCATGCTTATGCAATGGTACATCGCTACCAATGAGTATAGTACCATTTTTATTACCTTTACCCATAGTTCCAGGCTCTAATTCACGCTCATATATAGGTGAATTTTTTTTAAACGGAGGTGTTAATTTAAAAGACATGTTTATTATCCGTATTGATTTGCTAACTTACCGCCTTTAATAGTTTTTAAAGCGTATTTAGCGCCTGTACCCACTGCTGTATCAACTGCTTTTATATTTTTAGCTAGTTTAGCTCCTCCAGCGCCTATACCAAGACCAGGAACAGCTGCTAAACCACTTAAAGCAACATTACCTAAATGTTTTTTGACTCCACTTTTATCTCCAGTTAATCCAGCATAACCTGCTCTAGCACCAGAAATACCAGCATTGACAATATCTGCTACATTTCCAGCAGCTGGAATCATACCAACTACAGTTAAACCATCTTGAAGATAATCTAAAAAACCTTTACTTTTTTCTTCACTAGCTTTAACATTTTGTTTATCAATAATATCGGTAGCTGGATTATTAGAAAAAGCCACAGGAGATGTTCTATTCACACCAAATCTCTGTACGTAAGCCATTTTATTTTCTTTTTCCTGAAGCGTCTTTAACTACAGGGTTATCTTTCATAAGATCTTTTTTTTCCTGCTTAACACTCTCTTTTTTCATAGGAGCTTTCATATCAGCTGGTGACATTTTACCTGCTTTTTTAGCTGGAGATTTATGTCCCATTTCCATTGCTGCTTTCATTTTAGCCGGAGCTTTGTGACCCATTTCCATAGGTGCTTTCATAGACATACCTTTATCAGCTATATCATTTTCAAGATAATGTAATCTCGCTTTACCACTTAATTTTTTATCATAAGCCATTTTAGCGTCATATCTTTCATCTGCTTTACGAGCTTTCATTCTTGAGCTCATATGTTTGTGTATTGGATGCATAATTGTTTTTTTAATTGTTTATATAAATGCTGTTATTTTTTCTGCTGTAGTTAAAGTACTAGCGCGCCAGTTGTTGCAGCTGATCCCACCATTACTCTTTGTACTACTATATCTAATGTTTCACCTGGAGCAACTCCTTGTATTAAAACGTCTTGACCATCAATAGTTTTTACAAATATATCGCTTTTAGTATTATTACCTGCTTGATTATCACCAACCATAATAATAGCTCCTTTTGGTTTAGCTTGATTTGCGTTATATATTTTATATTGCTGCGTTGTTGACGGAGCACCTGTTACAGGAAATATATTAGCAGATAGTGATAATTGTGTATCACTATCAACAGCTGTTACTGTTGCAGCTTCAGGGCCTAACCAAGCTGTTGTATTCATAGCAGCCATATTATAAACTATTTGACCTACTTGAACACCTTGATTTGTAATATTTCCTTTAGCATCTACTGTTTGCAAGAAACTACCATTAGTATCTACAAGTTTGTTATTAGTTAAACTAGTTGTAGTACCTGATTTTCTTACTTCTGGTCCCGGAATATTAATATCATCATTTAATGCTACCGGGATCGCACTAGTATATGAACTTGGATTTATTATCATGATTAATTATTTTATGTTGCTACTTTTTGTTGTTCTTTAGCAAATTTCTTAACTGCTCTAACTCCTTTTTTAACTTTATGTTTGCTTTTATTTATCGTAGATATAGCGTTGGCTTTAGCTCTTTTAACAGCTTTAGCTGCTGCATCAACGCCCTTTGAAAGTAAATCACCTTTCTTACCATCTTTCTTTAATGGTGCCTTCATTTTAGCTGGTGACATTTTTTTAGCTTTTTTCGCTGGAGAGCTTTTAGCATCAGGTGCTTCTTTACTATGCACTTTATCAGCTTCTTTAGCTTTGTCTAATAGTTCTACAACTTTAGGGTTGTCATAATCATAATCACCTTGTTCAGCTTTTTCAGATAACTTCATAGCTCTTTTTCTAAATTTGTCACCATGTTTTTTCATAGGTGATTTCATTTTAGCTGGACTTTCTGGCGCAGCTTCAATAGCTTTCTTTAAACCTTCAGGTAAATTCTTTTGTTTACCAACTAGTTTCTTTTCAGCTGGTGATTTTAATTCAGCTGGAGACTTTTCTTTTAAATTAGCTGGTGAACCTTTAGCAGCATCTTTCATTGGCTCTGTTGTGTTACCATCTTTATCTAAATCTAAAAAGTCTGGTTTAGCTTGTTTAGCCGGTGAACCTTTCATTCTTGCTTTTTGAGCAGCAGTTGGTCCTGAACCAGCGCCTTTCATTTTAGCATTAGCTACTTTACCAGCAATTTTAGTTGCAGCTTCTTTTTGACTTACCCTGATTCATTAGTTTTCCTACTAAACTATCGAAGCTATTTAACGGTGAGTTAAAGTTTAGTGGATTTTTACTAAAAGGGTTTTTACCTTGATTATATGCCATGATTATCCTCTTTTTGCACGTTGTGTTATCGGCATACTTCCTGAATAAGGAACTGCCCTAATTTTAATTTCATACCATCACTACCAGAACTTCTTCCTGGAGCGTGAGGTCTTCCTGATTGATCTAGCGGCCCGTCCCATACGGCGTTTTCCCCTACAATACCTACAGAATTATTTTTTGACGCATGCGTATGAGCTTTATCTTCTATCATACGTAGTGGTGAGTTGTATTTTTTCATAAGTTGTGTTAATTTATTAATTACCCATATCTCTATCAAAAGATCCAGATATACTAGTTCCAAACATTTGAGCAGCTGTATTCATAGTCCCAGGTTCAAAATTACCTAAAGGTGTAATATTTTGTTGAGCTAGTTGACCAAGAGCCATTTCTTGAGCAGCTTGAGCACCTGTACTAATAGTAGCATCAGTAATACCACCTATAGCTTCAGGTTCTTTTTCTGGACCGTCAAGCTCTCTTCTAATTTTTCTAACATTATTTTCTAAAATGTTGACTTTTTTATTTAGTTTACTTAAAAATGGCATACTATCTATGTTTATCTTTATTTACATTATACATTGCTTGATACATAACTTTATCAGTATATGTGTTACCAGCAACTAATTTATTTCTTCTTTCACTCATTGGTATATCATCTAATCCTAACATTATTCTATAAACTCTTCTAATCAATTGTTTACCTTTAAATGATATTTTATATATATTGTATTTTTGTGTAGTTCTATTCCTATGTCTCCACACTTTAATCCAATCATTTTGTATTAATTTATTCCAGCGTCTATTATTCCAACTAAATGTATACACGCCTTGTTCAAAATCTTTTTTAGTAAATAAATCAATACAATCTAAATATATAATTAACTCGAACTCAGCATCTGTTAAGCCGTTGTTTTTACAAGCCCACTTACGTATTATACGATAATGTTTTAACAAGTTTAAATCTTTAAGATCACTTGCTTCTAGCTTTTTCATAAAACAACGACCACGTTCTCTTGTCTAATGACATGATACGGTTCTTTATTTATTTCTATTCTATGTGCAGCAGCTTTGTCAAAGAATATAATATCTTTTTCTTTTACTGCTATAACTGTTTCACCTACTTTAATTACTTCAGCTTTTTGAAACCTAACATCTTCTCTTTGTTTTTCTGTAAGAAGTAATCCACCTTTTGTAGACTGGTTAGGTTTTTCTATTTTTTAATAACTAAATTATTTCCTATCGCCCTCATGTAATCTAATATTATTAATTATACAATCGGTTGATAATATAGTTGTTGCTACAGAAGCCGCGTTTATTAGTGCGCTTTTCGTTACTAACAGAGGATCAATAATTCCATTATCAATCATGTTTACCATATTTCCTGTAACCACATCAATACCTTTACCATCTTCACCAGCTATTCTTATTTCTTCATAACCAGCATTTTCTAGTATTTTTTTATAGGGAGCTAATATAGCACTAGTTAAAACTTCTTCACTAGTACTTTTATCTTCTAATTTAAAAGAAGCATTTAGCAAAGCAACACCACCACCAGGAACTATCCCTTCTTTTATTGCGGCTCTTGTAGCACAGATAGCGTCTTCGACTCTATCACTTTTTTCTTTTAATTCTATTTCTGAATTAGCACCTACTTTGACAACGGCTACTTTCGCAGCTAATAACGCCAGTCTTTTTTCATATGCCATTTTTAAACCAGGTAGCTTTTCTTTACTTTGTTTTTCATGCAACTCTTCAATTAGCGCTTCCACTGCCACTGGTGTTTCATCAACTTGTATTATAGTATTATCTTTATTACTAACTATTTTTTTAGCATTACCTAAGTGTTCTACACTTATTAAATCCATATCATCACCTAAATCTTCGTTTATAACAGTAGCGCCCGTCATTAAAGCTAAATCATTAAGTTTTTCTTTTTTAGTAAATCCATAAACTGGAGCGTCTACAATACTAACTTTGATATTACCTTTCATTTTATTCATTGCTAACGCGGCTAACACTTGAGGTTCTACATCAGCTACAATAAATAAAGGTTTATTGTTTTTTATAACATATTCTAATACACCTTGTATTTTACGTATGTTTTCTATTTTTGATTCTACAATAAGAACAAGAGGATTATTTAACTCAGCTGTGCCCTTTGCTTGATCAGTTACAAAATGTAAACTTTTTAAAGGTTTTTCATATTGCATACCGTCAATTATTTTTACAGAGCTTTCTAAGTCTTTAGATTCTTCCATCATTACAATACCTGTCTTACCTACATCTTTAAATGCTCCGCCAATTAGTTTACCTAATTCACTATCATTGTTAGCAGATATAGTTGCAACTTGATCTATCATGTTGCCTTCAACTGGTATGCTAATTTTTTCTAAATAATTAACAACTTTTTTAACAGCTGAATTAATACCCTCTTTTAATTCTCTTGTATTAATATCTTTTTTAACAGCTTCTTTTAGTATTGCTTCTGCTAATACTGTAGCGGTAGTTGTACCGTCTCCTGCTTCTTCAACAGTTTTTCTTGCTGCCTCTTTTAATAACGTTGCGCCCATGTTTTCAACAGCATCGAATAATACTACTGAGTTTGCAACTGTTACACCATCTTTTGTTATAATGGGTTTTCCTTGATCATCTTCCAGGATAACACACTTGCCGCTAGCTCCTAATGTGGAGCTAACAGCTTTAGTGAGTTTTTCTATCCCTTTAAATATCTGATCTTTTGCATCTTGACCGAAGTTAAGATGTTTCACAAGTTTATCGGACATAATTTAATTATATTTAATTTTATTTAAAGGTTTTCACGACTTTAGGACCATTTAAGAATTCTACTTTTTTAGCATAGTGCGCTACTGATGAATCAATAGCTTGCTCTGCTCCTTCCACAGTTTCTCTTCTGGTTACGTCGATCCAAGTATCTTCGTCTTCTGGACTCTGGTACTCGGTTTGGTAGAAACCATTTGCTAATTGAGTTATCCTCCAGTTTTTCTTATCTGCAAGATGTTTCCATAAGTTAATAGTTTCCTTGGTTAATTGTGGTTGACTATTCCACGTTCTAGTCGAATAATAAAACGTCATTTGGTTTGGGTTTTAATTGGTTAATAAAAATCGTATTAGCTAATTGCTATAGTTGAAAAAACGATTTGTCCACCGTCTTTTGCTAAAACAATTGAACTAGACTTAGCTGGTAACGTGTTTGCTCCACCACCCGCGCTTTGCTTTGCATAAACACTTGATTGAGAAGAAGCTGGTTCAACTTCAACTACAAAAGCTTCACCTGGTGCAGGGTAAGATACCATGTTCCAAGGTAATTCTTGAGCTTTAATAATAGCTCCCCAAAATGCTCTCTGTACACTTGGCGCGTTTGCAACTGAAAATCCTCCACTTGATGCACCAGCTGGAGTAGTCAATGTTGCTACTTTACCTGATTTATAAGTGATAGCAACTGTAGTTGCGTTAGTCGCGTGTCCTGTTGCAACAACTGCTACAACATCATCAATATTAACTGGTGTAACAACGCTGTTAATTAGTACGTTTAAAAATTTACTTGCCATTTTTCTAATTATTAAAAATTATGGTTTACTGTTAATTGTCAGATATTTAGAGCATGGTAAACCAAAAAAATACTCTAATACCTTGTATATATTATTACTTATAATAAGTGTGTTTTACTTATATTCCTGACACGTTGTCTATATCTGCAGAATCTACGCCGATTATATTATCTATATCAGCACCATCAACACCTATCACAGTATTTGAATATCCACTTGCAACAGCATCAAAACTTATATAAGGAACAAATCCACCTGTTCCACTTATATTTACTTGTCCTTTTACAATAATATCTGAAACTCCTGATGAATTGTCATAGTCATAAACTTTTGAAATCATAACTAATTTCAAATAACTATTACTAAACTGAGATATAGCATTAGAGTTTAACGAAACGCTAGTATCAGAATTAGCATCTGCCCAAGTAAAAGCAGAACTATACGCAGTGCTATAATCAACTGCGTTATAAAAATCATTTCCTGATAAGTTAGTATCAGCATTTCCTTGAGCTGTAGATTTTACAACTATAGCTCCATTAGTTATATTTTGTGTAGAAGTTGTACTTCTCCAGTTTAATTGTAAATTACTTATTGTGTAACCACTTGCGTAAGCAGAAACATCAAAAGCTAGAAAAAATCTTCTAAATCTATAATTAGTACCTCCTTTACCTGAATCTCTAAAAAATTCAGTAGCAAGAGAATTACTAGTCAAAGGTTGGTTTGAATAACTACTTGCTGTAGTTCTAGCTGTACTAAAAGTTTGACTTATAGTACCTGTAGCTATACCATATTTTGAAGCATTAATATTAGGCATGGTTAACTAACTTCTACCCAAGCAGTACCTGGACTAAAATATATTGTATTCGAGTCTATAACATATCCTACTACTCTAACATAATCACCAGATCCACTAGGCGCTGTTGTAGTAAAAGCACCAGCTGTAGTTGATACATATAATGGAGCACCAGCACTAAAACCATGAGATGCTTTTCTAAAAATACCTTGTAATAGCATACCACTTGTTCCTGAGTTACTACCTAAAGCAACTGCTAACATACGAGTAGCGCTATCACTATCTGCATCTGCTAATGACCAAGCAGCTGCAAGATTACTTTTATAATATATACTACCAGCTGTTGTAGAACTACTATGTAGTTTTATTATTATACCATTACCTTCGGTGCCACTTGGAACAGTGTTTAATAACATACCGCCATTACCATCTAACTCAATTTCTCCATTACTATTAAGATCAATATTTCCAGTAACTTCAATACCATCAGATTTTGTTTCTAATTTTTCTGAAGCATTGTGATATATTTGAACACCAGCATTACCTGTACAATAAATAGCATTTTCACTACCTTGTGATCGTATTATAACATCATCATCTGATTGTAAGAATAAATCATCACCATTAGAATCTACATAAAGATCACCAGTTGCATTTTCAATAAAAGAGTTTGTACCGTTGTGAAATAATGTTAAATCACCAGTACTAGCTTTACTACCTATTCTCAACGTGTCGTTGTCAGCCATAAAAACATCACCAGCTAAAGTTGTATTACCCTCGACATGCAATAAATTTCCAGGTAATGTAGTTCCTATACCGACGCTACCATCGCTAATAATTGTTAATGCTTCAGAGCCATTAGCAAATAATCCAACTTTCTCTTGAGCTATACCAATTACATTAACAGTAGTATCAGGGACAAATACTTTTAAATAATTATAGTCAGTAGTACTATCATTAACAAAAGTAATATCATTACTATTACCTTGAATAGTTATACCAGTAGAGCCTGTAGAAAACACCCTTACATTGTTATGATACAAATCAACACTAGAATTACTATTAAAATCAGCCATCATTTCACCAGCGGGTGATTCAATCCGTATATCAGAACCACCAGAAATTGTTAATCTTCCAGTTCCAGTTTCAGCTATATAGCTATTACTACCGTCGTGATATATTTCTAAATCATTGCTATTACCAAATTGTAATTTAGCATTATCTGCAAAATTTCCATCATTTAAGAAATTTATTGCCATTTAATTTAATTTTTATTTATTAATTACTTCCCGCATGTACTATAGAAATATCGTAAGCATCATTTGCAACGCTTCCTTTAAATTTAACTTCTATAGTTGTAGCTGCAGCTCTTGCAACTTCAGGATAAACAGTAGCGTAACTTGTACCGTCCATAACCTCAACAATACATTGTCTAGAGTTTGTTGCTGTTCCAAATAATGTAGCTGTTGTAAGTGTAAAGGTTGTTATACCACCAGCTTCAGCTCTTGCAATACCTGATGTAGCACTTGTTAATGCTCCTGAGAAACCACCAGTTGAACCGCTTGTAGCAGAAACTGTAGCAGTACCACTTGAGTAACTAACATCAATACCAGTTCCACCAGAAACTATAACAGCACCTTTTTGCGCCGCTGCAGAATCTGCAATACCAACTGTTGCTGTACCTGAAGAATAACTAACACTAATTGGATCTGTACCTGCTACAATAACAATACCTTTGTTTGTTGCGGTAGAGTTTTCACCACTAAAAGTAATTGTTTCGTTACCACTTTGATTTAATGTAAACGAACCGCCTCCGTCTAAACCTTCACCAGCAGCTAATGTAATAGTTGAATTATTTACTGTAGGTATAGAACCTGTTGCTATATTAAGATCAGATATAATTTCTGACCATGCTTTTCTTTTACCTTGATCTTTACCAGTTTCAGAAACATCTAATACAACAGCTTCGTCAGAACTTAAAATAGTTCCTGTCATATCTGTTAGTTCAGATAAATCAACATTTAAAGTAAAAGTACCAGAACTAGTTATAGGATTTGTTCCTGTAGTGTCCATCAAATAACCATCTGAAATACCTACAGAAGTTACTGTACCTTGGAACTGATCAGTCGATGCAATTGTAATTGTGTCACCAGATCTTGTAGTTGTTACATTTGTTCCACCAGCTAGTGTTAATGTATCATTATTACTATTAGCTGTTGCTGTACCACCTGAATCAGCTGTAAAGTTTTTGAATATATTTTGTGAAGAACCTAAATCAGTGTTTGTAACAGTTGCAGTACCGCTTGAGTAAGCTACTGAAACACCAGTTCCAGCATTTACATTACCAAGACCAACTGTAGTTAATGTAGCTAAATCTGTATCAGATTGTACAACGATAAAGTCTGACTCAGTAGAAGTTCCTGCCGCTGCAGCTTCCTTACATATTACTGAATCACCAGGTGTTAATGGTGTATTAGCATTACCAAAGAAATTACCAGCTACAGTTACTACATACATATCACCGACAGCTACTGCAACTCTTGAACCACCAGACGTAAGATTACCACCTCCTGATATTGCACCAGTGTTAGCATTAAAACCATCTTTAAATTCTAATAAACCAACAACTGCACTTTGTACAAATGCTGTTGTAGCTATTTTAGTTGTACTATCTCCTGAGTTTGGAGTTGCTACGTAACCAAAACCACTACTGTCTCTTGCTACAAGTTTACTTGCTGTTGCTGCTGTGTCAGTTGCGTCTGCATTTATCGTAGGTACTGGACCACTAGCACTACTAATTGTAATGTAATCACCCGCTGTTAATCCTGTAATATCTCCTTGTGGTGCTAACGCTATTAAACTAGATACTGCTATTTCTTTAACAGTTGAATCTGTAGCGTCTTCATATAATATTTTGTCTGCGGCAACAATTGTACTACCATCTGCTGCAGAATCAATAATGTTATTAGAACCTGAGTAATCAACTTGAATATCGTTAGCATTTACTTGTATACCAAGTCCTGATATTGCGTTTATTGTAACAGATCCTGAGGTACCACCACCTGTTAAACCAGATCCAGCAGTAACCCCTGTAATATCTCCAGAATTGTTTGTAAATGGTAAATCAGATACATTGTGATATTCTACTGCATTAGTAGAATTATTACTGGTCATGATTTTATCACTAGTACCTACTGCATTACCAGAATCATCAGTTGCTTCTAAAATTACGTTATCTGTTCCAGCGTAATCTACAGCTACTGTTGGTACGGGACCAGATCCACTAGTAACTGTAATACCAGCACCTTCTGCTATAGCTGTTATGTCTCCTTGAGGAGCTAAAGCTACAATATCTGCAATTGTTGCTCTTTTAATTGTACTATCACCATCATCACTAAACCATAATTGATCAGCAGTCGCTGGACTTGCAGCTGAAGCAGATAATATAGCATTATCAGCACCAGCGTAATCAATACCAACACTACCTGCAGCTACAGATATACCTGTTCCTTCACCAACTGTAAAAGTAAAAGTTTCATTACTTCCTTGATTTAATGTAAAACTACCACTTGAAGAAGATAGTCCATCACCCATTGTAAGAGTAATTGTACTGTCATTAACTGTAGGAATACTTGGAAAAGTTGCTAAACTTAAATCACCACGTATATATTGTGATGTAGTTCCTGCACCAGCTATATTAATATTACCACTGCTTGTTATTGGTGAGTTTGTAATTGTTAAAGCATTACCTGTTTCAGTAATACCAACGCTTGTAACAGTACCACCACCTGTTGATAAAGCTTCCCATGAACCGCCTTCACCATATTTTACTACATTATCTGTTGTATTGTAGTAAAGCTGACCATCAACTGGTGTTCCAGCTGCACCATCATTTGCTTGGTTTTCTAATACCGGTTGTATTATTTCATTTTTATTAAATGAAACGTCATTTAAAAAATTTATTGCCATTTTGTGTTTAATTTAGATAAGCTTTACCAGCAAAAGTAGCTGAAAAGGTTATTTGTAGTTGTGTGTTTGATAAATATTCTACTTCACCGAACTGTTCGATGTCATTATTGTTTACTACGGTAACTGAAGGGTAAGGACCCCACTGCCCGTTATGCGTTATTGTCCATACTAGCGCTGAAGCATTAGGAAAAACTCCAGTTCCTGCGCCTGGATTAGCTATCCAAGCCGTTCCTGTACCAGTAGAACTTAAAATTTGTCCATTTGTACCAGTATTTCCAGCACTATCTTTTATAGGACCTGTAGCTTGTAATGTTCCTGCTATAGTTATTTGTGATCCACCAGGAAAAGCATCTTGTGAAATGATAGAATCTTTCAATTCACTGTGTGTTATGCCTGTTATTGGATCAGTTGTGTCAAAAAATAACGGTATTTTTAGATTTGTACCGTTAAATGTGTTAATTATGTACTTAGCAAGGTCACTTACCAAGAAATTTTTTGTAGGATTTCTTAATGTAGCGTTTTTCTCAGTACCCAACAATATATCATTGGCCTCTGGGAACACAGTAGGGTAAGTATATATTATTGCCATGTGTTAATTTCTTTTAAAACGATGTTACATCAAGTTCTTGATACCTAATTTTTATTTTCATTGAAGTATTTCCACCAGCTCCAACAGCTCCTGACGTAGATATTAGTATAGATTCGTTAATTCCTGCTCTTCCACTTGCTGGTTGAGCCATATATACAGAATCTACTGCTAATTGAGCAAAAGCTACAGGTATTGTGGCTATAGTTCCTGCAGAACCACTTCCATCGTTTTTGTATTGTATAAGTAAAGGTTGTGCAAATGTAAATGCTGCTGTGTTAAAATCTAAGTAAACACTTACTTCTAACACTTTTAATACTTTATTCGCGCCTGGCTGTGCTAATAATTCAACATCTGTACCTTGTAACGCTGTCAACTGTGCATTTGTTAGTGTAATTGTTTCTTCTATGTAGTTATTTGTAGATAATGATGCAACAGCTTGAATACCGAACTGCACTGTTTCTTGTTCTTCTGTAACTGGATTTAGTCTCGAACCAAGAATATTATCACTATTGGTTGGTGATGCAGTTGGATATGTGTAAATTATTGCCATTTATGCGCGTTTTTTTGTGATTTGTGTA
>FUIF01022471.1_pt1 | contig 12610 bp, 21 predicted proteins | sample 1003461 | NCBI WGS metagenome assembly FUIF01 (sample SAMEA80401918, study PRJEB19352) | marine metagenome | reverse complement strand
TATGAATTTTGTAAAGCATGTTTGGCCTCAGTTTATTGAGGGCAGGCACCACAAGATTTATGCTGAAAAGTTACAAGCTGTGGCTGATGGTAAGTTAAAACGTTTAATTATTAACATGCCACCGCGTCATACGAAATCTGAGTTTGCAAGTTATTTGTTTCCGACTTGGCTTATGGGCAGACGCCCTGATTTAAAAATCATTCAAGCAACTCACACGGCTGAACTTGCTGTTGGCTTTGGTCGTAAAATAAAAAATTTAATTGACAGTGATGATTTCAGAGATGTTTTTCCTGAAGTTCAATTGGCTGGCGATGCGAAAGCGAGTGGACGTTGGAGTACGAACAAAGGCGGCGAATATTACGCTGTTGGTGTTGGTGGCGCTCTGGCTGGTCGTGGTGCGGACTTGGCAATCATTGATGACCCTGTTTCTGAGCAAGATGCTTTGAGCGTTACTGCGTTGGATAATATTTACGAATGGTACACGTCTGGTCCTCGACAGCGTTTACAGCCCGGTGGTGCCATAATAATTGTTATGACACGTTGGTCTATTCGTGATTTAACAGCTAAGGTTTTAGCAAAACAAAGTGAAAAAGGTGCTGATAAGTGGGAGATTGTAGAGTTCCCTGCTATTATGCCCTCTGGCGAACCATTATGGCCTGAGTATTGGGCTTTAGAAGAACTAGAAGGCGTTAAAGCCTCTATTCCTGTTGCCAAATGGAACGCTCAGTATATGCAGAACCCCACTGCTGAAGAAGGTGCTATTATTAAGCGCGAGTGGTGGAAGGTCTGGGAAAAAGACGATCCACCTCCATGCAGCTATATTATACAAAGTTATGATACTGCGTTTAGTAAAAGCGATAGAGCTGACTATAGTGCTATAACAACTTGGGGTATTTTTACTCACGAACAAACGCGTGAGGAACATATTATACTTTTAGACGCTGAAAGAGGCCGCTGGGAGTTTCCTGAGTTAAAAGAACAAGCATTAGAGTCATATAAGCTATACGATCCAGATATGGTTTTGATTGAGCAAAAAGCAAGTGGTATGCCGTTGACCCAAGAGCTAAGGCGTATGGGAATACCAGTAACACCATTTACTCCGAGCCGTGGTGCTGATAAGTTTACTCGTATGCACGCTTGTGCGCCTGTGTTTGAAAGTGGCATGGTCTGGTGTCCAGAAGCTAACTTCTCTGATGAAGTTATGGAAGAATGTGCCGCTTTTCCAAATGGTGAACATGATGACTTGGCGGATTCGATGACTCAGGCTATACTACGATTTAGACAAGGTGGTTTCATTATCACGCCAACTGACTATGATGATGAAGATGAGATCGCTTTTAAGAAACAAAAACGTGAATATTACTAGGAGATTAGTATGGATATTAAAAAAATGTTACTGAAGTTATCGCGCTTAAAAGGCAAGGACATGAGTGGCCTTAGTCCATCTGAATTAGCTGAAGCTGGAACTGAGTCTGGAAGAACAATTTCAGAAGCTGATAGAGCTAGAGTGGAAAGAATGGTAGGTAAATTGGAAGAATCTGGAAAGACAATTTCAGATGCTGACAGAGCTATGGTAAAAAAGATGCTAGGACAAACATCTGCAAAGCCTAAGCCTCGTCCATTTAAAAATGGTGGTAAGGTTATGGAATACAAAAAAGGTGGCGCAGTTAAAAAGAAAAAAGCCAAAAGAAAAATACTAAATAGGGTTGCGTTATGGCTGGACGTGGCGGAAAGTATAAGGGGATGCGCTAATGAGTAAAAAGTATAAAGGTTTTTCTAAATTACCAGAAGCTGTTCAGAATAAAATGGACCCTGATCTAGCTAAGAAATACATGCACGGTGGTGCTGTTAAAGAGTATGGTCATGGCGGAAGCGTTGAAAAAGAAAGTAATGGTATGTCTCGTGGATGCGGCGCAGCTATTTCTGGTAAAAAGTTTAGTGGAGTAAAATAATGACTAAAATCATCATTAACATTGATATGGATGAGCTTACATCTGGGGTCAACCAAGTTGTTGATGATGGCATGTATGATGAGGAAGAGGAATTTTCTTGTCCTCTTTCCACTACTGATTCTAAAATAAATTCTGAAAACCGTGAGAATGCTATACAAGAATACGCATATGGTCATTCTGAAAGTAATTCTGAAAAGAAAAAACAAATTTGTGGGACTTGCGAGTATTATGATATTCGAGCTTCTATGTTAGACTGTATTGAAAATGGTATTGGCATGGACGAAGGTTCTCAAGTAGGATATTGCAATAAACTAGATTTTACCTGCGCAGCGGAAAACGTTTGTGACGAATGGAGAAAAGGCGGTCCAATTACCGACTTTAATGACATTGACATACATGAACCGCTTGAAGGGAACGAAAAGGACATTTTCTAATGGCTATTGAGCAAGGAATAGGTGCAGGCGGAGTTCCTAATGAACCTGTAGTTGAAGACAACACTCGTATGATGGAAGTTCCTGAGTTACCTGCTGATCCGGGCGTGACAGAATTTGACGATGGCAGTGCTGTTATTGGCGAATATGAAGAAGAAATGCCACCTGTAGAAGAAATTGAATTTGGTGGAAATCTAGCAGATATTATGGATGAAGGTGATTTAAACCTAATTTCATCTAATCTTGTTGGCTCAATCGAAGATGATTTGTCTGCTCGTGAGGACTGGGAAGATACTTACAAAAAAGGTCTTGAGTTCCTTGGTATGAAGACAGAAGATCGCTCTGAGCCTTTTGCTGGTTCTTCTGGCGTTATTCACCCATTACTTGCTGAAAGCGTTACACAATTCCAAGCTCAAGCTTATCGTGAGCTTTTGCCAGCTACTGGTCCTGTTAGATCACAAGTTGTTGGCGCTCAAAATCAAATGCTTGTTCAGCAAGCAGAGCGTGTAAAAGATTACATGAATTACATGATAACTTACGAAATGGAAGAATATGATCCTGAGTTAGATCAGATGTTATTCTATCTTCCAGTCATTGGTTCGACATTTAAAAAAGTTTATAACGATCCTCTAAAGCAACGCGCTGTTAGTAGTTTCGTTCATGCTGAAGATTTAATTGTACCATACGGTGCAACTGACCTTACATCTTCTCCACGCATTACGCATAGATTAACTATGGATTCTAATGAAGTTCGCAAGCTACAGCTTGCAGGTTTTTATAGAGATATTGATCTGCCTTCTGATTCTGAAGATTCATCTATGAGTGAAGTTGAAGAGTCAATTGATGACATTCAAGGCGTTCACCCATCAGGTTCATCAGAAGAGCTTACATTATACGAAGTTCACACTTCTCTTGATATTGAGGGCTTTGAAGACCTTGGACAAGATGGTGAGCCAACAGGATTAAAATTACCATATATCGTAACTATACTTGAAGATTCTGGTGACGTTCTTTCTGTTCGCAGAAACTATTCTGAAGATGATATGATGAAACGTGCGAAGCAATATTTCGTGCATTACAAGTTTCTTCCGGGACTAGGTTTTTACGGCTTGGGTTTAACGCATATGATAGGCGGTTTAGCACAAGCGTCTACATCTATCCTTCGTCAACTTATAGACGCAGGTACCCTTTCCAACTTACCAGCAGGCTTTAAAGCCCGTGGCGCAAGAATTCGTGACGAAGATTCTCCTCTTCAACCGGGCGAATTCCGCGACATTGATGTGGTTGGAGGCACCCTGCAAGGCTCTTTGATGCCTCTCCCCTTTAAAGAGCCTTCAGGCACGCTCTATAATTTACTTGGAACTCTCGTAGACGCTGGACGCAGATTTGCTTCAATGGCTGACATGAAAGTTGGCGAAATGAGTGGTGATACGCCTGTAGGAACTACTATGGCAATTATGGAGCGTGGCACAAAAGTTATGTCAGCTATCCATAAACGATTGCATTACTCACAAAAAATTGAGTTTAAGCTTTTATCTAAGATTTTTGCAGAGACTATTCCTGCGTATCCATACCAAGCAGACATGCAAATGGGTCCAGAAATATTTGCTCAAGACTTTGATAGTCGTGTTGACGTATTGCCCGTATCTGATCCAAACATCTTCTCTATGTCTCAACGTATTGCGTTGGCACAAACAGAGTTACAGTTGGTTCAATCAAACCCACAAATACATGGTGGTCCTCAAGGTCTATATACTGCGTACAGAAAAATGTATGAAGCTCTTGGCGTAACTAACATTGATGGCATATTGCCACCTCCACCTCCACCACCACCTCCTGTTAATCCTTCTAAGGAAAATCAAAACGCTTTACAGGGCGCTCCTTTGCAAGCATTTCCAGATCAAGATCATGAGGCGCACATAGAAGCTCATATGGCGGTTATGGCTACTCCAGCTATGCAACTTAACCCAAATGCTATTATGGCCCTACAAGGCCACATACAAGAGCATATAGGGCTACTTGCTGAAGCACAGGCACAACAAGAAGTTATGAGTCAAATTCCACCAGAACAAATGGAAATGATGCAGCAACAAGCTCAAATGGCGGCGTCTCAGCAAGGTCCACAAGGGCAAGCTCCTGATCCTATGGCACAGTTTAAACCTCAGATAGATTCTTTAGCAGCTCAAATTATAGCTGACTTAACTGAAGAACTTGCACAAGCTGTTTCGGCACCAGAAACTTCTGATCCACTTGTTGATATTAGAAACCAAGAATTGCAACTTAAAGCGGCTGATATGCAGCGCAAGCAATCTGAGTTTGAATCAAAACAAGAGTTCCAACGTGAGCAAGAGCGAAATGACGTTCTTACAGCACAGCAAAGAATTGATGTATCAGAAGCTGCTTTGGCAGACAAAACTAGGATTGCGGAAGACCGCATACAGACGCAACGAGATATTGCAAACTTAAACGCACAAACGAAAAGGCAATAACATGACATCATCTGTTAGACAAAAAATGGCTGAACAAGAAAAAGAAAAGAAGGTAGCCCAACGGCTATCTGAAACTCCTGTTGAAATGGTAAGAGCTAGGAATGAAAATGGACACTTCATCAAAGACGACCCAAAAACAGAAGAAAATGAATCTTGGATTGAAAAGCCAAAAGTCAAAAAGAAAGCTGTTGCAAAGAAAAAAACCACAGCAAAAAAGTCTAAGTAGGTTTAGTAAAATAGCAAGACCCCAGATATTCCGAGGAATTTTCTGACTTTTTGGTATTTATACTTGTATTTCCCGTATAATTTTATACTATATGTGGTATGGATGCACTAAACTTAGCACAATACTTATTGAAAAGCGTTCGCGAACGCGATGCTCGTCTTAAAGACAAGCTCGCGGACGGTTCGATACAAACCCTTGAGGAGTATCGGTATATCGTAGGGCAAATACGTGGCATGTCCTATGTAGAAGATGAAATTAAAGCCGCGATGAAAGGTATAGAATACTCAGATGACTAAAAAGTTATTTGTGCCTGAACACGTTGCTAAAGCAGCGCAAAAGGCCATAAAGGAAAATTCAACAGTTCCTAAGCCAATTGAAAACGCCTTTGGCAAAGGTGGTAAACATAAAAACGAAGACGATCCTTCTGAACTGGAACAGTCTTCTCTGGAGAGATTGCCGCAGCCAACAGGCTACCGCGTACTCATAATTCCCTACTATCCTAGCGAAAAAACAAAAGGCGGTTTAATCGTACCTGATCAGGTTCGTGATCGTGAATCTTTCGCAACAGTTGCGGCTTATGTCGTTAAATTAGGTCCTGATGCTTACAGCGACTCCCAAAAGTTCCCAAGTGGTGCGTGGTGTCGTGAGAAAGATTGGGTACTTATAGGAAGATATAGTGGAAATAGGTTCAAAGTGGAAGGACTTGAGGTTAGAATCATAAATGACGACAATATTATCTCAACAATCCTTGACCCGAAGGACATTTCATATGTATAACTTAGTAGAGAACAAGGAAAATTACTATGTCTGAAGATATTCGTGAAGACGATGACTTTGAAAATGGTGCATCTATAGATGTTGAAGACGATCAGGATCAAGACCAAGAAGAAGGTGTTGAAGTAAGTTCTGATGATGAAGAAGAAACCCGAACAAAAGTTCGTAAAAAATCTTCTGGAGATGATGAGCTTGAAAATTATAGCGAATCCGTACAACGTCGAATTAATCAATTAACAGCAAAACGTAAGCAAGCTTCTGAAGAAGCTCAAGCCGCTGTTCAATATGCTCAAACAATTCAGCAAGAAAACGCTCAAATGAAGCAGCGTTTACAGCAGATGAGTGCAGGGTATAATACAGAAGCTGAAGGTCGCTTGAAGGCTCAAGAAGCTCAAGCAACTCGCGCTTACGCAGAAGCAAGTGAGGCTGGCGACTATGATCGTGCAGCTAAAGCTCAACAAGCATTAGCACAAATAGCTGTAGCTAAAGATAAAGTTCAAGCTAGAAAAGCTAATGTCGATAGGCAAAGAGCGCAAGAACAACAACCTGCTCAAGCTCAACAGCAACAAGCTCCGCCACAGCGGCAAGCTCCAGCTCAACGTGATCCGAAGCTGGAAAGCTGGTTAGATAAAAATGGCTGGTTTGGAACTGATCGTATTATGACACGAGCAGCTCAAGCTATTCATGAACAGTTAGTTTTAGAAGAGGATTTTGATCCTACGTCGAGTGATTACTACAAAGAAATCGACTCGCGTATGCGTAGAGAAATGCCTCAAAAGTTTAAGGAAAGACGGTCCAACGCCCAGACTGTTGCTCCCACGTCCAATGGACGGTCTATAAAATCAGGGCGGAAAAAATCGGTTGAGTTATCACCGGGTCAAGTTGCTTTTGCGAAAAAAATGAGAATACCACTCGAAAAATACGCACAAGAAGTAGCAAAACTAAACAAACGGAGTGAATAATCATGGGAAATGATCAAAATAGGAAGTCACGCGACTCAGGTACGCGGGAGCGCACAGAGCGCGTTCAAGAATGGCGTCCGGGTTCAGCTCTTGAAGCACCAGAGCCACCCATTGGTTTTAAACACCGCTGGATACGCGAATCTGTAATGGAATTCGACGATAAAACTAACGTACATAAAAAACGGCAAGAAGGTTGGGACCTCGTTCGCGCTGAGGAATACCAAGACTATTATGGCCCTGTTGTAGACGAAGGAAGAAACGCTGGCATCATTGGTGTTGGTGGTCTTGTTCTCGCAAGAATCCCCGTCGAAGTAGCAGAGCAGCGGAGTAAGCACTATCAAGGTGTATCACAAAATCAAATGGATGCAGTGGATCGTGATTGGATGCGTGAAAACAATCCAGCCATGCCTAAGCTAAATCCGCAACGTAAATCATCCGTTTCCTTTGGTCAAAAAGGACGCGGAAACTCTGAAGGAGAGTAAAGATGTCTAATCAAGACGCTGCTTTCGGCCTTCGCCCTCTTAGAACTTCCACAAGTTCACAAAGACAAAATCGTTATCGTATTGCTTCTGGCTATGCTACAAGTATTTTCCAAGGTGACTTAGTTATAGTCGCTACTAATGGAACAATTACTCGTGCGCCAGCAGGTGCTACTAATCTGATTTTGGGCGTATTTAATGGCTGTTCATATGTAAACGCTAGTGGTGAAATAACATATTCTAACTACTGGCCTGCAAACGCAACTGGGACAGATATTTTCGCAAATGTCATTGATGACCCAAGTGCAACTTTCGAAATTCAAGCAGATGCAGCTATGCCTGTAGCTGACTTGTTCGGAAACTTTGACATCGTTGATGCAACGGCAGGAAGTACCGTAAGTGGTAATTCTCGCACTGAGCTAGATGTTACAACAGGCGCGACGACTGCTGGTCTTCCGCTTAAAGCAATCGACATTTCTCAAGACCCTGAGAATAGCGATGTCGCCACCGCGAATACTAATGTAATCGTAAAAATCAACAACCACCTGTTCAGTGCTGGCACTGCGGGTCTAGCATAAGGAGTCTGTGTAATGGCTATTTCACGTTCCCAGCTCGTCAAAGAGCTAGAACCGGGCCTCAACGCTCTGTTCGGTATGGAGTATGATCGCTACGAAGGCGAACATGCTGAAATCTTCGATACTGAGTCTTCAGACCGCGCGTTTGAAGAAGAAGTAATGCTTGTAGGATTTGGGAATGCTCCCACAAAATCCGAAGGCGCAGGAGTCGATTTTGATAATGCAAATGAAGCATATACTGCTCGTTATTCACACGAGACAGTTGCGCTTGCATTCGCATTGACTGAAGAGGCAATCGAAGACAACTTGTATGACCGCTTAGGCGCTCGTTATACAAAAGCACTTGCGCGTTCAATGGCGCACACTAAGCAAGTAAAAGCTGCGTCTGTATTAAACAATGCGTTTAATGCTGCTTTCTCAGGTGGTGACGGTGTTGAGCTTTGTTCAACAGCACATCCACTATCAGGCGGCGGAACTTTCCGCAACGAACCATCAACTGCTGCAGACCTTAACGAAACTTCGTTAGAAAATGCTTTAATTGATATTTCAACGTTTGTAGACGAACGCAACATGATTATTGCTCTTCGCGGAGCAAAAATGGTTATTCCACCACAACTGCAATTCGTTGCAGATCGCTTGTTGGAATCAACTTTACGTGTTGGCACAGCAGACAATGATATTAACGCGGTAAAGAACATGGGTATGCTTCCAGAAGGTTACACTGTGAACCATTTCTTGACAGACCCAGATGCGTTTTTCATTAAAACTGATGCACCTAACGGATTTAAGCACTTTGAGCGTTCGCCTATGCGCACGAACATGGAAGCTGACTTCGATACAGGTAACATGCGTTTCAAAGCGCGTGAGCGTTACAGCTTTGGCTATTCTGACCCACGTTGTGTATTCGGTTCTCCGGGCGCATAATAATAAGTCTTTTAGTTTTGACAGGGGCGACTTCGGTTGCCCCTTTCTTTTTGTAAAAACTTCGTGTATCTTGTAATTGAACAATGATGTTCAAACAATTTTATATATTCCTGTATTTTGCAAATATAGGAAGTTGACCTCGGACACGAGAGGAGAAAAACATGGCAACTACACATTTTTCAGGACCAGTGCAATCAACTAACGGCTTTGAAGTACCAGTTGTAACAACTGCTAATCTTCCAGCTTTTGCTGATACAACTGTTGGCACTGTTTACATCGTCAGCGACAATGGTGCAGGCAATGATGAATATTGCTTAGTAATCAATACAGGAGCCGCTTGGGTTACTGCTGTTGGTGCCGCATTATCATAATAGGAGGCTTACATGGCAGGTCCAGTACAGGCATATAATTGGGCGCAGGGAACATCTGCGGCTGTTGTTGGCCCTGCTCGTTCACGCATTCGTCAAATTGTAATTTACGCAGCAGCCGCTGGCGCTTTTACGATTAAAAACGGAAGCGGTTCGGGCGAAACTCTGATTACGCAAACATTTCCAGTGGGAATCCATCATTTAAATATTCCGGGTGATGGTATTTTGGCTAGTAGTGGTTCGTATGTTAGTGCTTTCACAGGTTCCAGTAACGAATTGACAATCTTTTTGTCATAAATTTAAAATATGGCAGGAGAATTAATATTTCTCCTGTCTACTCTTTAATAATAATTTTTTACCAATAGGTGAGATATGCCTCGTAAGAAAGAAAATACTATAAGAAAAACCACTGGCAAAGGCGGTAACTACCGCAAGACAAAAGCTGGTGCAGGCATGACTAAAAAGGGCGTTGCCGCTTATCGTAAGAAAAACCCCGGCTCTAAGCTTAAAACTGCTGTTACTGGCAAGGTTAAAAAGGGTAGTGCCGCCGCTAAACGCCGTAAATCTTATTGCGCACGTTCAGCAGGACAAATGAAACAATTTCCAAAAGCTGCAAAAGACCCGAATAGTCGATTGCGACAAGCTAGAAAAAGGTGGAAGTGCTAAATGGCTATGAGCCGTTCACAGATGGGGCAACAAGTTACTAAATCGCCCATGAAAAGGAAGAAGAATGCCAAAAGACGCGTGCTACAAAAAGGTAAAAGCAAGGTACAAGGTGTTTCCAAGCGCATACGCAAGCGGAGCAATCGCTAAGTGTAGAAAAAAAGGCGCTAAAAACTGGGGAAACAGCAAAAAAAAGCCTGTTAAGAAGGCTATGGGTGGCGTTATTGAGCCATCTAATGAGTTTCGCAAGCGTCCAGTACGTCGAATGATTAGCGGTGGAGCTGTAGCAAACGGTTGCGGTAAAGTTTTGTCAAATAGAAGAAAAGTTACAAAGTATTCATAATGGCTGTAAGAAAAACAAAAAAAGGTGCTGCTTTAAAGCGTTGGTTTAAAGAAGACTGGAAAGATGTTAAAACAGGCAAGCCTTGTGGTCGTAAAAAAGGCGAAAAACGCGCAACTCCTTACTGTCGCCCAAGCAAACGAGTAAGCTCTAAGACTCCAAAAACAAGATCAGAGATGACAGCGAGTGAAAAGCGTAGTAGAGTGGCTCAAAAGAAGCGTATTGGGCAACCTGCGGGCAAGCCTCGTAGGGTAAAAGCTCTAAAAAGGAAGAAAAAATGACTGTATCAGGCTCTAAAGACTTTGAATTAGACGTAGCAGACTATATTGAAGAGGCTTTTGAGCGATGTGGCTTAGAAGTTCGTACTGGATACGATTTAAAGACTGCAAAACGCTCTATGAACTTAATGTTTGCCGATTGGGCAAATAGAGGTTTAAATCAATGGACTATAGCGCAAAGAAACTTCACAGTTACTCAAGGAGACGGTAATCAGACTCTTGGAACTGATGTAATTGACATATTATCCCTAGTTATACGTCGAGATGGCACAGATTATGCTTTAAATCGCATAAGTAGAGACGAATACTTAAATATTCCAACAAAATCTACAGTTGCAAGACCAACACAGTTTTTCGTTGATAGGCAGATAAATCCAGTGCTTCAAATGTGGCCTTTGCCTGATAATAGCACTGATACAGTGTATTATGACGCTTTAGTACGCATGGATGACGCTGATAATTACACTAATACAGCTCAAGTTCCCTTCCGTTTTTACCCTGCTTTAGCGGCTGGATTAGCCTATTATATCTCTATGAAACGCGCTCCAGATCGCTCACAAATGCTAAAAGCAGTGTATGAAGAAGAAATAAACCGCGCAATGGACGAAGATAGAGATAGAGCCTCCTTCCGTATGGCTCCAGATTTAAGGAGCTATGGCTATGTCTAAATATGCCACTGGAAAATGGGCATATGGTATATCTGACCGTTCTGGCTTCCGTTATCGCTTGCGAGACATGCGAAAAGAGTGGAATGGCTTGCTAGTTGGTAAGGATGAATGGGAAGCAAAACAACCTCAATTAGAGCCATTGCGAGCTACTCCAGACCCACAAGCGTTGCGAAATCCACGTCCTGAACAGAACATTCCGCAACAAGACAATATACAATGGGGATGGAATCCAGTAGGAATGGCATACGATGGGGGTTTAACCCCTAATAATTTAGTTGCTACTGGTGCAGTAGGTGGAGTTACGGTGACAATATCATGAGTTTTACATACGCAGAAATGAAAACAGCAATTCAAGACTACACTGAGAACACAGAAACAACTTTTGTGAATAATATCAATGTATTTATCAAGAATGCAGAAGAACGTATCTTAAAAATAGCTCAATTAGAGGTTTTTAGGAAGAATAAGACAGGCAATTTAACAGCATACGCTACAGATGCAAATAATGCTCAATATCTTGCCTTACCGACTGATTATTTGGCTCCATTTAGCCTTTCTTATACAACCAACAATTCAAAAGAATTTGTTATGTTTAAGGACGTAAACTTTGTTCAGTCTTTTAATCCTAATAAATCTACAACTGGTGGGCCTCGTTATTATGCTCAATTCGACATAAATAACTTTATATTAGCTCCCAGCCCAGATCAGGCATATGAAGTAGAGCTACATTACTTCTATAGACCCCCAAGTCTAACGTCTGTAGGTGATAACAATACTACATGGTTAAGTACAAATGCACCTAACGCGATGTTGTATGGTAGCTTGCATGAAGCTTTATATTTTCATGAAAGGAGAGCCTGATTTGTTACAACAGTACGAAAAAAGGTTTATAGAATCAATGACTAGGTTAAAAGATTATGCAGAAGCTCGTGAAAATTCAGACGCGTACAGACGAGGGCTTCCTAACAGGGCAAGATCATGAGATTAGCTATTGTCGGTTTAGGGGGAAGTTATTCAGACTTTATTGCTGCACGAATCAGATCGGAAAAGTATGACCAAGTTTGGGGGATAAACTGTATAGGTGCAATAATTCATGTAGATAAAACTATAATGATGGATCCTGTTTCTCGTTTTTTAGATACTGATAATGCAGGTTCTCAAACAAATATAGCTAAAGAGTTTTTAAAAAAGAACACAAAACCCATTATCACGTGTGAATTAGATAAAAGAGTAAAGCATTTAGAAGAGTATCCCCTAGAAGAAGTAATAAAAGAGTTAATGAAAACAAATGGCCATCTAAGGGTGGAAAGGATTATATTTTCGCATCAGAGAATACTATGTTTTATTCTTTAGGTTATACACCAACAGGTAATGTTCTCCCAGGGGAACTTATCTATGTAGACAACGATGGTAAGTTATTTAGTAAACGATTAGTTAAAGAAGAATTTAATCCTTGCATATTTGAGTATGTTTATTTTGCA
>FUIF01017261.1_pt1 | contig 12621 bp, 16 predicted proteins | sample 1003461 | NCBI WGS metagenome assembly FUIF01 (sample SAMEA80401918, study PRJEB19352) | marine metagenome | reverse complement strand
AGTCCACAAATCTTTTTTGTTCATCGTCATAGTTTTCGTCAAAATCAAATCCTTCAGGAGAGCTTAGTATAGACAGCAAGTCAATAGTAACCGGTCCTGGCAGTGTTACCTGATATCCCGAACCAATCACACATCTGATTATTATCTCTGCCCCCTGAACCTCCTGTCCCCTTTTGTCAGAAAGTGGGACTACATCAAGTATCAGCGATCGAATGCACTTGGGATCGTTGTCAGCTACTGGATCCTTCAGTCTTGGGTTTGCCTTGAGTGTGGTTACAATCTCCTTGATAAAATCATAGAGCTGCTTTTCGGCCTCTCTGGGATGCCCTGCGTGATGGGTAAAGACCTGAATCAAATACTGCACTGAAATCTGCGGATCAGTGGAACCTTCACCAATCCCAAACTGGTCCTTTGTGATAAAAGGTCTTGATGGGGTGGTTACCAGTGCGTATGGAAGTGCGTTGTCATGTACCTCAAAGTTGTCTGAGCCAAAGTAAATTTCCCTGAGCTTTCCTCCAGGATCTGATGTATCATAGATTGCAGTGTTGTCTTTCAGTATTGCAATAATTCTATTAATGTCGCCTTTGTAGTCAGGACTGGTCAATGAGACAGATTATTCCAAAATTCTAAAGAGAAGTATTAGAAACGCCTTACCCTGTGGTAAAGCCAGTTCTTGAGCCTTGCATACCTTGACCAGTCAGAGAAGATTCTGATTCCGTACTTTTTTCGGATTCGGATAATGTCATTGTCTGACAGGTCAGTTATGTCTTCATTGTACATTGGATCCATGATGTCAACTGTGGACTCTGTCTGGTCATGTGTCAGCCCCAACGTGTGGCCAAGCTCGTGAATAAGCACAATGATGAGGTTGTAGGTCCTGATTCTGTCATTTGGTGTTGGTGTCTGGGGGTTGTCTATCGGGATGCCGTTCATGCTCCAGTGGTAAGAGTCATTGAACACGACCTTTCCTGAGACTGCGCCCTGTGCGGGAAAGTATGCAAATGCAAGAACAGACGGCCTGTCTGCAAACATCTGTTCCTCTTCAGGCGACTTGAACTCTACCCTGATGTCGGGATTCTGGTCTGACCTTACCTTCTTGAACCTTATCGGGACCTCTGCTGCATAGGTGGTCAGCGCAAGGCTCATTGCAAGAGATTCAAGATAGTTGTCTGGAATGTCCTCAGTCCCGCGAACCAGCGAGTGTGTCAGGATGTCCTTTTCCCACTTGCCGTCCCATTCGGACTGCACGGAAGACCTTACGCCCTTTGTAACTGTGCTGAACTGGGCATTACCATATTTGCCAGCCTCCAAAAGGCAGTACCTTCCAGGATCCATGAGATGAAAAATAAAAGGAGATGATTAGAGAAGTATTCCCTATCTGTTTCTGGTTCTTATCTCCATGATTAGTTCAGACGTTCCAAGTGCTGCTGCAAAGACAATCCATGCACCAAACAAGTCAAGTCTGATGATGTTTGCCGACTCTGCAATTGCAAGAGGTATCGAGCCAATCACTGCCATAAAGACACGGTCAAGGAATTTCGTGATGTTAAATGGCTCAGGAGATTCCCCGTTCTGGGATCTTCTGTATCCGTTGTATGCGGTTACAAATCCTGCCAGAACACCGATTCCAATTATTGCCAGTTGAAACTCGCTGAATGCAATCTCCGGTTCCTCAGTCTGTGCTGATGCAAGACCTGTGGTGGAGACTGTCAGTGCGATGATTGCAAACATGGCCAATGCTGTTTTTCGCATAAGTTGGAAAGCTCAAAAGTTCTCTAATGAGAAGTGTTTAGATGGCCTATCACGATGCCATAGCTTGGCAGTGTTTCACCGCCCTCAAATATCACGCCATCCCTTGAGTATGACGTAATCCTGAAATGGCTGCAGCCGTCAAGCACCCAGTCACAGTATGTTCCCTGTCCATACATGTCATTCACATAATATTTTGTAGGTATTGCATTGAAACCAAGTATGCCAAGGTGTGATGGATGATAGTGGTTTCCATCAGAGTCACGTACAACTGAATATTTCCACCAGTTGTCCGCATAGTCAAAATAGCCATTGCCATTGTCATCGAAGAGCTTCAGGTTGTCATATACAGAGTGTTCAGCATAGAGCCACTCCTGCCCGTCTGATATTTTTCCGTCACCGTTTCTGTCAATGCCAAGCGTAAGGCCGTCAGTGATTGTTCTGGACAATGCAACAGTGCTGTTGTTGGAATAAAGGTCAAAGTATGTCTTTCTGGAATCATGCCACTCGTCCCAGTTTCTCTCAATTACCACGTTGCCAAACACAAGAGGGTCGCCCCTGTCTGGTTCCTTTGGGTCAACCGGTGGGACTGGAGGCCATGTTATGCCACGATCCCCTAGGCAGTCAGGGCACATCTTGTCCTCTGGCAGCGGATCACCGCATGTCATGCAGTGGTCTGGTGGGTCTGGCGGTGGGCTTGGAGTTTCGCCTCCATAAATTACAGGTGGAAATGGATCAGGCGGTGTAGGTACTGGTATCTCAGGACCGCTTGCAGCTACAGGACCCTCTGGGTTGTCAGGATTCGGGGTCTGTGCAATAGCTGAAACTGGAATTAGCAGAATTGAAAAAACCAACATCATTAATTTTATCAATGAACGAAAGATATTTTGTAACGTAAAGAGAAGTATTAGATTTTGAGATTGTTCTTCAGTATTATGTTTGTGAGCCTTTCCTTTAGCAAGTTTAGTTCTGTGATGTGCGATTCGGAAATCCTGATATGCGTCTCCACTTCCACCTTGAGGTCTGAAATCTGCTTGCACAGTTCTGATTTGAATCTGTACAGTACTACAAGCGATGTAGCTATGATTGGTACTGCCGTTGCAAGTCCCTGAATCAGCTCGTTTGTAATCTCGGACACAAAATAAGACCATGCTAATCCACTAAGAGAATTATTCAGCAGTTCTTTATGTATATGGTTCCAAACCCGTTCTCAAGTACCGCAGGGGATACGCTGTTGTTCCTGTAGAATACCTTTACCTTGTAGGATTTCTTTGGAAGCGAGTCAAAGTGTGTAGATAGAACATGCCATACAACATCGTTGTCAGAAAACGATATGTCAGGAGATGACAGAGTAAGCTTTGTCTGCAGGTCATCCTCGTCAATGAACTCCACTGTCGTATCAGCTATGTTGTAGTTTGTAAGTGCCTTGTCTGCGTTGTTCTGCGTGGTGTTAAACTGATGAGCAATTCCGTTGGCTCCCCTTTCAATCTCGCCAGTGGTATTGATCATGGAATGGATTCGGACAATTGCTCTAATGAGAAGTTTTAGGCGGGAATGTTTGGGACCATTACGTCCTGACCGCGCTTGCCAATTATTACGTCCTGCCCCCTTGTTGGAATGATTACGTCTATTGCAGGTCTTGCAGGTGGAACATGTGGGGGCGTTACTGTAAGATAGACCTGCGTGACTTCTATCTCTCCACCTCCAAATATTTGCTCTATGACGAATCTTACGTCGCTCCAGTCAGATATGGATGCAACCTGGGGGGCGGTGAGTATCTGCGTGACATCAGTCCACTCCGGTTGTGCATTGAGCACATTCTGTCCTATGAACACTGCACCCTGAGAAATTCCATAGAATCCCAATAAAGGCGCACCGTCGGTAATCTTGTACCTCATGGTAAATGAGACTGTATCGTCTACTGTTGGCGGTGTTATAGGTTCAAATTTCACGGATGTTAATCGGGCAGGAGGCGAGTCATGCATTCTTATCTTTGTGGTATCGTCATCAGCAGTAACATCATCTACCTTGTCCCATATTGTTGCAGGACTTGAGGGCGTGTAAGTTTTTACTCCCGTGCTATCAACATCGGATATTGGACGGTAGACTGGCATTATATGATCTCCACGTCCTGCCCCCTTTTGAGAACTACAACGTCAGAGCCTCCGCGAATTACGGAGACTGCTGCAGCGATTTTCTTTACCGTGGTTTCTGCAATGTTTATTGTGTCATTGATGACTTTGGCTAGCCCCTTTACTATGCTTGATACCTCTACAATGTTTATCGTATCAGATATTGTCCTGACCAAAATTCTTGTTCTGTTATGAATTTCCGAGACATTGACTGTCTCGCTGATTGTCCTTGAAAGTGAGCGTGTCCTGTTGTTTGCATCTGAGATGCTTATTGTATCGTTGATGATTCTTATCAGGTTTCCTCCAGACTCTAGAACCCTGTTGAATGCCTCTGATATGTTAAGAGTGTCGTTTACTACCTTTACAAATCCTAGTGCCCTGTTGTGAGCCTCTGATATGCTTACTGTCTCGTTGATCACCTTTGCACCAATTGTCTTCAGACGGTTCACATTCTCTGAGATGTTAACGGTATCTGCAATATTTCTCACCAGTGTCATTGCTAGGTTTGTACTCTCTGTTATGTTGACAGTGTCATTGTGTGTCCTTACAAGGGACATCACTTGATTTGCAGATTCTGAGATGCTTATTGTATCGTTTGCAATCTTTATCAATGATGACCCTCCACCGCCTGCAAGCTCCAAAGTGAATGCGACTATCATCCTATCCTCAAACTTGGGGATTGTGTCAGTACTTGTAACATCCATGTCAATATTATGCGATGTAGTATCCAGATTTACAATCTCGCTGAACACTACAGGCAGTTCGTCAGTTGAGTCCCACCTGTAAATCTCATAGAAATCAGAGGTCTGAGTTGCCGGCTGGTCAGAGTTGTCAACCTGCATCCTTGCCCTTGACTTTATGGTACTGTTGATATCGTACACCATGTAGCCAATGCAGAACACGTCCCCTGTTGTGTTTGGCTGGATTGATGCGGTAAGTGCCTGAACTGGTGATGTTGCAAAGGAGTTGTTTGTGTCTGGTGATATCTCGGCCTCGTTGTATGCAGCTTCGGTTGTATGCACATCAAACTGGTCAAGCCTTATTGCAAATATTCCAGAGTGAGTCCTTACAGGTGCTGACCCTGCGTCATGCCTTGACTCCTGCTTGAAGGTATGCGAGCCGGAGCTGAGCTTGTAGACATTTGTCATAAGCTGGGTTCTCTTTCCGTTGGTGTCTTCGCCCTCAGTGCTGATCAGCGGTGCAACGTCTGCACCCGAATCCCTGTTGATTCTTGACTCTGTCTGGTCTCCAGTATCAAGTGCGCGTATCCTAGAGTATGCAGAAACCCACCATATCTCGTCTGCGCCTGATGATACCGTGATGGATGCGTCGTTTGTATCCCCAAAGGTTGTATCAAGTGTGTCCTCTGTTGCAGTCTCGTTTGAATACCAGTCTGTGTTTTCCGTAAGGTCTTCTGATATCTCCAGTGCAGCTATGTGAATGTTGTCTATCTGCGTACTTCCTGATCCAGAGTCCTTCTTGAACTGCATCTTTATTCCCTCGCTCGATACGGCCGTCCAGACGGTAAACCACCCATAATAGTATCTGGTGATTCCAGAGTTGTCATCGTACGGCTCCCCTATGTGCTCACTTGATGCAAATGCAGTGGAGCCGTGAAGAACCTGATACGCGTCAACGTCTGAGTTGACAGTGCCTCCTATTGCAGCAGTTACATAAATCAGATATTTCCTACCAGCAGTAAAGCTTGATGATGATATTGAGGCTCCCGATACGTCAGTGTATGATGAGCTTGTTGTGGATTGGTTTGTAGTCTGCACCACGTCATCATGTGGGAGTTCGGCTGCGTGAAAGTCTGACTGTATCTCAAATGTTGCATCTGGACAGCATCTCAGATGATCCTCCTTTATCTCCGTGCAGATCTGATTGGCATGTCTTAGTGACTTTTTGCCACCACATGAATACCTAAACTTGCAGATGTTGCACTTTAGCCTGAATCCCCAACGCTTGTCCCTTACGATATACCTTGCAGAATCATCAAAAAATGTTCGTTGCAATGAAGGCAACGGTTACACCTTTTTTCTTTTACCATCTTTGGTTATTATTACTGCATTTACAGATTCATGCATTCGAATTTTTGCATTACTGCCCATGATTAGGCACTCTCCATTGAGTGATTGACAAATACTTTCAGGGTATCTGATGCAGTCTTTGCAAAGCTTGTAAAAGACCATACACATAGAAGCTTGGTTCCTGAAACGGGGGATGCGTTGTCATGAATGCAGCCCTGCTCTATGTCAGTATCGTTAAAGTCTCCTGTGGTGTATGATACTGCATAACTCACTGCATCCACTGCGTCACCTGTATTGTCAGCATCACCGGTATCGTTTGTCTTGGGATATGTTCCGGTGAATACCTTTCTTGATCCTGAAATCTTGGAGGTTCCTGAAACGTCAAACTCGTTGAATGTATCAGTCTCAGCTTCCGTATATGCCGTGGTTCCAAGCTCAAACCTTCCTGCTGAAAAGTCCTCGTTTGATGCAGGTGTCTCTCCTGCTCCCATCTTTGCATAAAATATCTCGCCGTCGTTTGTTACGACGTTGTGTGTATAGTCAAATTCTTTTATGAAATCCTTGCCTTCCGGCCTTGTCAGTACCCTGATCACGTTGTCTTTTTTGGGTTTAGCCTGAATCCTCTCTTGAGATACTTTGGAGCCTTTCCGACCCATGATTCAAAACTTTCTTTTTCTGGTTTAATACAATTCGCTTGTCTGCGGTTTCCATGATACGGGAATCTCTAGTCTATTCATAAGGTGAATCTTGCAAAATTGTTAAAGAGAAGTTTTAGAAAACGCTGAGGCGTCTGTTTGTCCTGAAATTTGGGTCAACGAATCCCACATCAAAGGCTTCTGACTGCAGCGTTTCAGGAAGCTCGTCGTTTAGCATGGTTCTTGCATCAGCCAAGTCGTCAACTGTTTCTGGTATTTTCTTCCATGATATCGATTTTTTGGCTTCCTTGAGCTCCAAGTCCCTGCGCCTTCTTGGAAATGCGCCCTCCCTGCTTGGTGTCACCATCAGTCAAAGAACCTCTCTCTGCTTCTTAACGGCTCGGATCTGTAATCGTTTGCAACAACTACTGTGTCAGTCCTTCCTTCAGGTATGGCCTCCAGTGCCTCTTTCAGGGTTTTCATGTTTTTCTCAAACTCACTCATGAACTCCTTGTAAGCATCCAGGTTGTTGACTTTCTTTTTCCATTTTGATATTACATAGTTGAACGCAGCTCTTTTTGCCTGCATTGCATAGACTCCCGTAAGTGGAAGGACGTCTGCAAACCTAGACATCTGCAAGTCGATTTCCTGGTTTGCCTCCTTTCCAAGTTGGTTTAGTTTTGTATTGGACAAGTCATCCGTAATCTCTAAAAAATTTTTTACTTCCTGCAAGTCAAAGTATTCGCCTGTCATGATTTGTAAAAAAACATTGAAAAAAAGAAGTTATTGCTTTTTTATCTGGTCTAAGAACTTGTCAATGTCATCGATTACAATTCTTCTGACAGAATCCTTGAAGATCCACTGTGTTGCAGCAAACGTTTCAGGTTTTAACAGTGCAACATTCTCTTTTGTTGCAGGGATGTTGCAGTCATAGCCGTACTCGGATTTAATCTGAGTTCTCTCGTCAATGATATAGTTTCTTTTGATTCCTATCTCTTGGCTTCTCTCAGTATTGTACCACAGCCAGTACTTGCCGTCAATCAGCTCTATGTAGATGTTCTTTGGCCTGTCTGTCTTTAGTGGCTCCTTGTAGTTTACTGATGCAACTTTTTTCTCTGTCTTGAACTTGATTTCAAACTGGCTTTCAGTTTGTGGTTCAAGGGTTTCTGATTTATCGACTACATCAAAGTCAGGTGACTTGTGAATGTTTTCGGGTACAGTCTTGCTCATAGGTAAAAATAAAAAATATAGTATTAGGGAAGTATCTTATGCAGAAACGCCCGTTCTTGTATCGAATGCCTCTGGCTCAGCTCCGTATGGAAGTCTCCATTGCTTGGTGAGCCATCCTTCGTATCCAATCACTTCCTCGTTGTATGCAGCGACTACAGTTGGACCTTCGCCCAACCAAACGGCCTCTTTGTTTCCAAAGTGGGCCTTTGTGTTTGTCAATGCCACATCCTTGATTATCTGAGGAAGTCCCGGAATTAGTATTCGAGATGAACTGGCATCAATTCTACCGCCTTCGTTCCCGCGACCTTCGATGAATCTGTTTCCGACAAGGTCATTGATTGGCCTGTCATGTGCAACAATGTAATCGACATTGAATCCGTTTGACTGGATTGCAACCATTGCTGCTGTGATATCGTCTCTAGGGTCGTTTGTAGAGTCTGGTGGAGTTCCTGATTTTGCACCCCAGTCAGCACCTGCAGTTGGCGTACTGTCAAAAGCATCAAGTTCTGCTGCAATCTGTGCGTTTAGCAGTCTTGCCATGTCCTTGATTGTCTTGTCCTGACGCAATCTCATGGTATCATGGATACCCATTAGTTTTGCCTCTTCTGAAATTGCAATGTGGCCAATGTTTTGTACAAAACTTTGGTTACACGGCTTTCAGTGTGTGCGACAAGTTTTGACTCCTTGAGTTCCGGTACTTTGCCTTCTACTGTTCCTTCTGTGAATCTGTCCACAGTGAATACCAGTTGTGGGGCTGCAACTCTTGTCACAACTTCCTGTAACATGAATTGTCTTTCCTGAAGTCCTAGAACCTTGTCCAAGATGTTTAGTGCCTTTGTACTGTCAACTGTTGTCTTGTTGACAATAGCTGCGACTGACGGAGTATCTAGTTGCCTGTATGCCTCTCTTGCTCCTCCAAATTTCTCTATCAGGGACATCCATTCGTACTGTTTGTCCTCCCAATCATCATAGAAATCAACGGCTAGACTGGCTATTCCTGTTGTCTCATGTTTTTTTGTGGAGAACTTTGCAATTGGAGTGTCAACATCTGGCATTCCCTTGTAGGAAGCAAATGCTGTGTCCTGAAAGTCATCTTTGTATTCGCCTGGCATATACCAGATCTTGCCAACGTTTGCAGCAGCATCACCGTACTTTCCGTAAACGGATTCGGTATGCCTGTTTGCAAACACAGTTTTTAATTGTGGGTTTACACCTGCTGGATTCAATCTTAACGGCCTCCTACCTTGACTACGATCAGATTAGTGTCGGCTGAAACTGTCTGTGCATACTGGTTGTCTGACTCCAGACCAATGTAGAGATGTCCTCCTTTGAAGAGCACATCTGCGTTGTTTGCTGCTGTTGCAGTAGCTGCTTCGGCAATAGCAATCCATTTGCTTGCACTGTTCACAGCTACAAGTTTTCCTGGATAGATAACGCCTCCGGCAGTGGTTACTATATAGCCTGATATGCAGACACCATAGTAAGTAACACCGTCTATGACATGTGTCAGGTTACTGAGAACAAAAACTGGTCCGTCGTCGGTGGCATCAGTTGCAAGCTGAATATCTCCTGTGGTCTTTACAAAATATACCGGCTGTCCTGGGACTGGGGTATATCCTGCAGTGGCCTTTCTGTAAAGAATATCCGGTGTATGCTGTTTGGTATAAACCAAGTCGCCTGCTGCCATCTTACTGCATTGCCTCCATTACTTTTTGCAGGGTTAGCCTCTTTCCATCCTCTCTGTCTTTTTTCAAAGACGCAGTTGATGTAGTGGCCATCCTTACAACTTTTGTACCGGATGCCTTTGCAGTGGAACCTTCGCTTAGGGATGCAAGCTTGGTATGGTATGCACTTACGCTTGCTGCCTTTCTTGCTAGTTCGTCCTTGTCTAGTTTCATCAGCTCCTCTTCAGTTGCTGCGTTTTCAACCTCATCCTCTTTCTCGGTTTGAGCGATTTTAGATGCGAGTTCCTTCTTTTCCTTTTCTTCGTCTGCAGCCATTCTAGCTTTGACAGTTGCAATCTCGTCCTTTAACTCGCTGGCGATTTGGGAATTTTGTTTTTCCTTCTTCTCCAGTTTGTCAATAGTCTCATTTGCTGCTGCCAGCTGCTGTGTCAATGAAGCATTTTCCTCTTTGAGTTTTTTTGTTTCATCTTCACTAGCTGTAGAAGTTGTGGTACTCATGATTGGCTGTTCGTGCAATGGGTTAAAGGAAATATTTAGCCCCGCAGCAGAACTAATTAGGGATTTTATGCACTGTCTTTCCGGTCCCTCACATGTCTGCTTGATTGATGCACGCATTATTCCGTATGCAGGATCTGAAACCCTTGCCAAGTGCAGTCCGTGCCATTGGTCATAGAGCAGGGTTCCGCATGGTTGTCGTGTTGGCCTTCCAGTAATTGCAGGAGATACAAAAATATCTTTGCCTGCATTGATTTCATCAAATGTTTTTTGGTCTGTAACTTCTACAATTGCATAAAGCTCAGGTCCTGATTCTACTTGTCTTACCTCTACATCTATAATGTTGCCAATTCTGAAAGTTTCCTGTATGCGTAAAATTTCATCGGCAGACATGTTTTCTGCACCGAAATGTCTCTTCTGTCCGTCCTGTTCAGGATTGTTTCCCCCATCATCAATGTATGGCATGCCAATGAAGGTACGTGCAAAGATCTGAATTGATTCAGGGGTTACATGCCAGAAATTTTTGTTGATTTCTGTGTTTAGTAAAAATACTCTTAGAAAGTTTTTTCCATCTTTTGTAAATGTATCAACAGAAGCCGACGCAAAGATTCCACCGTCTTTCTTGAACTTGCCCTTTACTGGCTGCAGTCCTCCAGGATCTGGTTTTAGAACCTGATCCTGTGTTACGATGCTGGCCTCTGATAATGACTTTGCAATGTCTGATACTATTGAATCGACATCTGTTGCACCAGATATGTTGTGTTTGAGCCACTCGATTAGCTCCTCGAAGGTTTCAAACTTTATCCCGTTAAGTGACAGAGCCAACTACTGGACCTCTTGCGGTTTTTCCAGATCTGTCTTTTGCCCTTTTGGAACCAATTCCTTGCTCTCAAGGTCATCCTTGTTTACCCGCTCTGTTACCTCTTCAGAGTCCAATATCTCGTTTGCCTTTTGCTTGTCCCAGATGTTTGCATCTACCAGTCTGACAACGGCTTCTGCCATGTCGATAAACTCTGAAACCCTTGGAATGTTAAACTCCCTTCTTATCCTAAATGGCAGTGGCTCATTGTCATCCATTTGCAACTCTTTTCTTAGCAGTGGCTCGTAGTGCTGCGACTCCAAAATATTTTCAATCCATTTCTGGTCTTTTGATATGACACCGTTGAGGAAGAGTTCGGCTGACTTGTCAGCAGTTGCACGGTTTGCAATGTCTTCTGCCTGTACCAGAAACTGCGGGACCTGTAACCCCTTGTATATTTTGGATTCCTGTTTCTCTGCAAGATCTCCCAGTCCTTTATAGTCTGACTCTAGTTTTAGCTGTGTTGCAGTAATTCCCATCTGGTTGATTCCGATGTACTTTCCTGCCTTGATTTGGTTGATTACGTTTCTTATCCTTGTCTGGGCCTGAGTCCTGCTGAGTCCGGCAGTATTAATCTCAAGCAGAATAGATGCAAGCCATGCGGATCTTTGTATCTCCTTTACGTCCTCTTCCCAAAATATGTTGAGACCCTCAGCCAAGTGGATAATCGGCTCAAGTTGGGAATACCCAAACCACTCCGTATGTGGTGATATCTGAACTGGTTGATAGGTTCCATAAATACAAGATGATTTGTCAAGTGCCTGGCCGTCTACAAATATGCCTTCAAAGCTCATGTCATTGTCCGAATCAAGTATGGGATCACCCAGTCTTCGTGTGTTTAATACCTGCAGTCTCTTGATTACCTCGTTTTCAGGGGTATCTTCTGTTTCCCCCTCTGTTGGCTCTAGAATCTTTAGAATTAGTCCCCTTCCAAACACTATGTTCTGCCAGAAAAATATCGGCAGCTGTTCTACGAGGTTTAGCGAATCGTTAAGCTTTGAGATGTTCTCCCTTGCCTTCTTCCATTTGGGAAACTTCTTCTTTGTCTTCTCAAGAAGGGATTCAAGTTCTTTTGGCGTAAGACCTTCCTTTTCTGATTCTGGAAGATCAAAGATCAACTCTGATCCTTTTGCAAACGTAAAAAATTCTCTGACAGATATGCCGGACTTTATGGCCCAGTTTCTTCTTGCTGCAGCCTCAAATCGCTGCAGGTGAGAATCATTGTAGGGGTTCTGAATATATTCAATTAGTTTTATCCTGCGCAATAGCCTGACTCCCGTAACCTGCTTGATGCCGTCAGGGGTTCTTTTTGCAGCAGTCGATATCTGGCTCTTTGTCTTTGGCCTGACAAGATCCATTCCTTTGTAGGAAATATCGGATTTTACGGAGGGGAAATATTTTCCCAAGTTGTCACTATATGCGATACCTCCCTGGTCATCAATTGATTGTTGTTTTGTTTTTGCCGTGAATTAGTTTCTGGGTGATTAAATTAGAGAAGTATCAGAAGGATGTCTTACTGCTATGTCATTGATTGATATGTGCGGATCCTGCAGCAACTCATCTACAAGTTCATTTTCATTCAGGTCCGGCTCATATCTCCTGTTATGACCATAGGCCACAGGCTCTGATGTTGCATTTAGCATGAATTTGAGACATCCACGAATTGACAACTCCCAACCTATAGCTTTGTCATTATGTCTTCCTGTTGGATGGTCAAATGATTCCTTTCCTGAAGGAGTAAGTTTCATTTCCTCATGTTTTAGCTCCTCTATGAGTTCTCTTACCAACTGTGATTTTGTTGGATTC
>FUIF01017454.1_pt1 | contig 12634 bp, 15 predicted proteins | sample 1003461 | NCBI WGS metagenome assembly FUIF01 (sample SAMEA80401918, study PRJEB19352) | marine metagenome | reverse complement strand
CCGGTGGTCGGGGCCATCCAGATGCAGACCCAGGAGCAGCTGCTGGGAGATCAGACGCTCTTCGGAGGTCTCTTTGGCAGCCTGCGCGAAGGCTTCAGTTCCGCTCTGAGTGGACTGGGCTCTCTTCTTCAGGGCGGCCTCGGCAACCTCCTCAGCGGATTCACCGGAGGTATCTCGAATCTGAGCAGCACCCTGGTCAGCTCGCTTTCTAGCCTGGGTTCAATCTTCCAGTCCGGCCTCTCGTCTCTCGGCAACCTTCTTGGCGGGGCGGTGGTGGCGGAGGCATACGGCGGCTTCTTCAGTGGGCTGATCGGTGGCTTCTTCTCGGAGGGCGGCATCTCGAATGCGCCCAGCCAGATGGGGCTGATCAACCCCAAGGACAATGGCACGAGCGAAGCGCTTCAACTTCGGAGGTCTGACGGATACGATCCCGGCGATGCTCTCTCCCGGTGAAGCAGTCGTTGCCCCTGCCGAATGGACGTGCTATCCCGGTGGACATGCAGGGGCAGAGCGCCGGTGGACAGCCCATCGTGGTCAACTTCAACCTGCCCGAGAACGCAGACGTGGAGTCCTTCAAGCAGAGTCAGGCGCAGATCACCGCCCGAGAGCGCGCGGGCGATCTCTCGTGCAAACTCGCGGACCTGAGGACGAAGAACGCAAGCGCTTGCGCCTAGCCCACGGAGGGCCGATGGCCATCCAAGTTTTCGAGGAAGTCCGCTTCCCCCCCAAGATCTCGTTCGGGTTCACCGGGGGGCCGCAGTTCAGGACCGCCATCGCCGCGAACCCCGGCGGCTACGAGCAACGCAACATCGACTGGTCCTTGGCAAGGGCACGGTACTCCGCCGCGATGGAGACCAAGTCCCAGGCTGAGCTGGATGAGGTCAAGGACTTCTTCTACGCGGTGCGCGGTCGCGCGGTCGGTTTCCGTTTCCTGGACTGGCGGGACTACTGCTCTGATCAGGCCGGTATCATCGCGGCTCTCCAGACCGGGGCCTCGGTGGTCGATCCGTCCACGCAGGTGCCCAGCCTACCGGCAGCGGGCGTTCTGACTCCGCAGACCATCACGGCTTCTGCCACGGCGGCCGACCAGACCCACCAGCTGACCAAGACCTACACGGTCACGGGTCTAGGAGGAGACAGCTACATCCGCCCGATCGCCAAGCCGGTCTCGTCCGCGCATGTGCGCGCGTATGTGGATGGGGTCGAGGACGGCTCCGCCACGGTGGACACCACGACCGGCATCGTCACCCTGAACACGGTGATCACCGGAGGTGAGGTCATCACGGCCGACTACATCTTCGACGTGCCCAGTCGCTTCGATCAGGACTACATGCCCGACACGCTGTCCAACTTCGACGTGGGCGACATCGACCAGATCGAGATCGTGGAGCTGCGGAATTTCACCTGATGGCCAAGTCGATCACGGCAACCTTGGAGAGCCACCTGGAGCAGAGCGTGACCACGCTGGCCACGCTGTGGAAGATCACTCGCCTGGATGGCCAAATCCTCTACCTGACCGACCACGATCAGGACCTCACCTTTGATGGTCAGACCTACAAGGCTCAGGACGGCTACGAGGCGAGTCAGGTGCAGTCCTCCGACAACATGCGGGTGGACAACCTGGAGACCACAGGACTGCTCCAGGGCACCAGCACGCTTCTGGATGATTCGTCCATCACCAAACAGGACCTGAAGGACGGCAAGTTCGACGGTGCTTCGGTGGAGATCCGGATCGTCAACTGGCAGGACACCAGCCCCACCAGCGGTGCCCTGATCCTGAAGACCGGGATCATCGGCGAAGTGAAGGTGGAGAAGCGGGATCAGTACGAGACCGAGATCCGAGGGCTGAATCAGAAGCTGACCCAGCAGCTGGGGGAGGTCTACGGATCGCAGTGTCGAGCCAACCTCTTCGACTCACGCTGCACCAACCCCACGGCCGGTGATGGCCCGCAGCGGGCTACCTTCGTGGAGTCGGCCTACGTGGGTTCTGTCACTTCCAATCGCGTCTTCAGCGTTCCGTCTGACAGTGCCAACCTCTTCCAGCTGGATCCCGTGTCTACGGGTGAGAACGATGGAACCGAGGCCAACGGGTCTGGGGCTCTTGTCCTGGTGGAAGACCCGACCCCCGATGGATCGGCGTCTCGACCCTTCGAGATCTCGACCCCGGCTGAGCTGGAAGCCATCCCGGATTCCACCTCCAACAACTATGTGCTGACAGCCAACATCGACATGACCGGACGGCCCACCTGGAGTCCCATCGTAGGATTCAACGGAACCTTCGACGGTCGCGGCTATACGATCAGCAACCTGGACATCGACCTTTCAGCGGCTCCGACGCGGGCGGCTCTGTTCGATAGCCCCGGTGGAAGCGTTGTGATCCGGCGTCTGGGCATCCAGGCAGCGACCGTTCGTTCTGGTAGTGCGTCCTTCGACGCAGCCCCGCTTGCAGTCGTCATGTCTTCGGGGCGTGTCGAGGACTGCTGGTCAGCGGGTGGGACGGTGACCACGGATGGCAACCGGGCAGGGGGTTTGGTGGCTAACGTGGCTACTGCCACGATCATCGACAGCTGGGCAGCAAATGTCATCTCGGGGGTGGTTGGGGTTCAAGTGGGCGGCCTGATCAGTCAGGCTAGCAATTCGACCAACAACTCCGAGGGAACCTTCTTCGATTCTGATGCAGCCGGCACCACCGCCACCGGCTTCAACAACGGGTCCACGGCTCTGGTGGAGAAGGACGCCAAGACACGGAAGGTCTACGAGACCGACTACGACTTGCTCAACTCCTGGAGGCACTATCGGGTGGCGGTGACAGAGGGGACTTCGATCACCTTCAACGCCGCCGGGAAGACTCTCACACGGTCGGTCGGAAGCTGGGTGACCGAAAACTTCGCTATCGGAGACTTCATCTGGGTACAGGGCGGGGCCAGCAACGACGACACGGTCCACGAGATCAGCAACGTGACCGCCACCGTTCTTACGGTGGGAGCCGGGGACACGATCGTGGATGAAGGACCCGTGGCAGTCACCGTGCGCTCCTACGACGACTACCCGCGGATCGCGGATCCTGGGAGGTTCTGATGGGTGTGTGGCGATCGAGCACTGTGGATCTCTACGCCTTGACCGGGACCTATCAGGACTCGGCGGTGTCGTGGCGTGCCTTCACCCCAGGATCCTCTACGGTCCAGGTCGAGCGGGCTACCGATCAGGAGACCTTCTCCGTCATCGCCAACGGCGGAAACCTCGGGCTGACGATCGGCCAGTCCTTCCTGGACGTGTCGGTGACTCTGAAGGTCACCCTGACTTCTTCGGGGGCGGACTTCCCGGCAGTCACAGATCTGGCTTTCTGGGTGGAGACCTCTACCGCTACGTCTCCGGCGCTGACCAACACTCGCAACTGGTTCAAGTTTGGCTACGTGAAGTGGCTGACAGGGGAAAACAAGAACCTGAGCATGGAGGTCAAGGAGTGGGACAACGTCACGAGCCAGATCACCCTCTTCCTGCCCATGCCTCGCCCGATCGCGACCAACGACCAATTCGAGATCACGCCGGGGTGCAACCGATCGCTCTTCACCTGCAAGAATAAGTTCAACAACGTCAACAACTTCCGAGGGGAGCCCTACATCCCCGGGCAGGACACGCTTCTGCGGATCGTCTCCGAGGGCACGCCGCCTGCGCTCACCGAGCAGGCCAACGAGTTCGCGAAGCAGGAGGCCGACCTTGACGTCACCGATCCGTGAGGCGATCGTGGCCGAGGCCATGACCTACCTGGACGACGGCACCGGCAAGCCCGTGCGATGGCGGCATCAGGGACGAGATCGGCGTGGAGTGGACTGCGCGGGGCTGGTGGCGTGTGTCGCTCACGAGGTGGTGCCCGGCTTCGACGAAGACTACACGACCTACGAGCGGTGGCCTGGGCAGGAGACGGTCCAGACCTACGCCAACAAGTGGGCCAAGATCAAGGACGTCCGAGAGGCCAAACCCGGGGACGTGCTGGTGATGATGGACGTGGTGCCTGGGTGGCCTTGCCACTTCGCCATCGTGTCCGGAGGGGCCTATCCTAAGCTGGAGATCATCCACTCCGCTGCGGTCCCGAGGCCCCGGGTCCAGAAGCACAACCTGAGCCCCGACTGGGTCGCCCGGATCGTAGGCTGCTACGAATTCCATGGAATCGAGGACTGACAGGTGGCCAGCTTTCTGATCAGTTCAATCATCCAGGTCGGTCTGTCTCTGGCCTTGAGCGCGTTGAATCAGCCCGAAGACCAGACGGTCGAAGAGGGTCGGATCAACGAGTCTCGCGTCACCCAGTCTGCAATGGGCACCCCCATCCTCTGGGGCTTCGGGCGTGTGCGCGCGGGAGGCAACCTGATCTGGTCTGGGCCCATTACTGAGGTCCGCACCGAGCGTGAGGCTGGTGGCAAGGGATTCGGTGGCCCGAGTCAGACCCAGGTGACCTACACCTACTACGGCAACTTCGCGGTGGCGGTGGGGCGCGGAGAGGCTTCCGCTTTGAGGCGGGTCTGGTTCGACAAGGCCATTTGGTATGACGCGGCCCCGGCCAAGACCGAGATCACTACCAACACTTCGGCGGGCAGTGTCCGAGCGATCAAGAACGAGGACGCCTCGGTTCGTTTCTACACTGGGAGTGAGACCCAAGAGCCGGACCCTCTGATGGTCTCTTTCGATGGAGACTTCGTGCCGGGCTATCGCGGTCTCTGCTACGTCGTCTTCAACAACGTCAACCTGACGGAGAACGGCAACCGGATTCCGCAGATCGAGATCGAGGTGTCCTATCAGGACACGCCCGGCATCGTGGAGTACAGCTGGCTAGACACCGGCTTCAGTATCGGCGGTGGTCAGAACGACCCTATGGTCAACTGGAGCAACTCGCTGCGGAAGATCTGGTGTACCTCGTTGCTGACCATGGGCGTCATCGACATGGATGGCCTCGGGAACGTCAGCTTTCCGTTGGATGTTTCGCGAGACACGACAGATCCCCTCTTCTTGCGGTCTCACGATGAAGGAGGCTTCAGCTTCCCTGGTGAAACCACGGACTGGGGCTTCCGGGCGCGGGCCAATCTCTTCGTCTTCCCCAACGGGCGGTGTCACTGCCCGGGGGACGTCAGGTACACGACGACTCAGATCGCTACGAAGCTGGCGGAGTTCGACCCGTTCACTCTGAGGCCCATCAACCACGGAGCGTGGACTCCGCGAGTTGGGAGTCCCCAACTGGCCGAGGGGGACTTTGGTGGCACCACGGTTACACCGTCTGCTCAGATGACGGCCTGGACCAATGTCGGGTACGTGAGTGGCATCATGCAGGTGACTGCTACGGGGGTAGGCATCTCTAGCCCGGTCACCTTCAACTTCTACTGGACCGACAACGACGAGCCGCAGAAGTCTCAGTCCGTCACCATCCCGGGCAACTACGGCAAGATCTCGGCGATGATGCAGGACCGCAACGGAGCGCTGTGGGCCTTCACTTACAACCGAGACACGGCGGACACCAGCCCGCGAGGCGTCGCCTTCAAGGCGACCATCTCCTACGACATGGGCCTGATCCCTGGCTTCGCTGATCAGGTGAAGGTCAACGTGCAGACGTTCGACCTCGGGCCCTACAACATCAACGAGACGGTAGGGGTCTACTACGACCTGCCGAGCAACTCCTTCCTCGCCATCTCGGAGCCGGTGAATGGTGAGAGTTTCTACCGGCTGACGGTCTGGGACCCAGACAATGAGGTGGTGGTGCGAGACAACACCACTACGCTGCCCACTCCCACCTTCAATACCTTGGAAATCCCTTTCTACCAGACCAAGGCTGGGCTCTCGAATGGCTATGCCCATCTGACCGGAGCCACCGTTGGGGGAAGCTACTTCCGCATCGACTTCGTCGATCTCACTGTGGAGGTGACCGCACCGACTGTCGGCATCTCCCAGTTCTGGTGGCACATCCCCGGCCAGAACGTGACGTGGTACAACAACCTGGGAGACGACTGGTATGCGATCCAGTTCGATTCTTTGACCGAACAGGAGCAGACTCTGGACGATGTCCTGGGGGAGATCATCGACCAGATCGGTATCGACTCCTCCACGGAAGCCACGTTCGATGCAGGAGTCCAGGCCCAGGGGGTTGGTGGTGCTCAGTTCCCGGGGACCTTCAGCGCGCGACAGGCGATCGAGCGCTTGGGTTCGCCTACACCTTCGATGTGGCGGAGGTCGATGCGAGGCTGGGCTTCTTCACACGTGGGGCGAAGGCATCAGCGGCCACAGTCCCGGAGTCGGAGCAGGGCTACGGGCGCAGCCGGGACGAGTTGCCTCTTCAGGTGCAGCGCACGCAGGATGTGGAGCTGCCGATGCGGGTGGACGTGGTCCACCTGGATCCCTTCCGTGAGCTGCTCGAAGGGACCCAGAATGCTCTCAGGCAGCGAAGCCCCGACCCCACGACTACGTCTCTCCAGTCCAAGCGCATCGAGCTGGGGATTGCGCTGAAGCAGACCGAAGCAGCCCAGCTGGCCGAGAAGCAACTCTTCAGCACCTGGGTGAATCGAGATCGCTACAACACCGGTTTGCCGGCCAAGTACCTGAAGTACGACCCCACCGACGTCCTGACCTTCACGGACGAGGATGGGGTGGACCGCACGGTGCGCCTGACTCAGGTGGCTTTGGGCAACGCCTACACGGTGGGCATCGAGGGGGTCCTGGAGGACCTCGACTCCTACACGTCAGTGACTGGCGGCAGCCCGAGCACGGTCCCGCTGGATTCTCTGGCAGATCCTGGTCCCTGCCGACCGGTGGTGATGGACATCCCGCTTCTGCGGGATTCGGACAGCCTCCAGCAGCGCGCGGTGGGCCTCTACACAGGCTTCGCTGCATACCTCGACAGCTGGTCTGGCGGCACCATGGAGATCTCGACCGACGGAGTCAACTTCTCCAGTCTGGACGTGAATGCGGCGGACACGCCTTGGGGCTATCTGGCCTCGGCGGTGGCCCCGGCGGACCTGGAGTACCTTGGCACCGATGACGGTCTGGGGGAGGTGGTCCACTGGCCGGCAGGTGCCTACCGCTTCGACGAGAATGCTTCCATCACAGTGCAATTCGTCCAGGGAGGTGATGACCTCTCTTCGGCAACTCGGGAGCAGGTGCTGGCTGGGCGGAATGCGGTCTTCGTGGGTGGGGAGATCATCCAGTATTCGACGGTCACGGCTGGGTCGGTGGCTGGGGAGTACATCCTCTCGGACCTGATCCGGGGGCGACGAGGTACGGAGTACCTGATGCTCCAGGGCCACAAGTACGGCACGGCTGTGCGGGCTCTCGATGCTCGCACGCTGTCCCTGGCTCGCTTCGACATCATCGACCGTGGCAAGAACGTGCAGTTCCGAGCCCGCTCGAATGGTCAGATCGAGAATACCACCAACCGGGAATCGGTCATCCTCGCCGGCAACACCGCGGTCCCCTATCAGGTGGCTTTTCCCACGGTGGACAAGATCGCCGACGGCACCGCACGAGGCCCCGTCACGCTGTCCTGGAACCGTCGCACGCGCGTGGGTGGGGAGGACGACTGGATGGACGGGGATGTGGAGATCGCCGTCTCCGAGCGCTACACCCAGTTTGAGGTGGCTCTCCTGGAGAAGCCGGCAGGAGAGGCGGCCACGGCGATAGACGGAGTGGTCTTCACGGTCACCTTCACCGGGTCCGGAGAGCAGCCCCGCATCCGGGTGACTCGGGTCGGTGGATCCAGCTGGTTCACCTACGGGTTCGCTGCCGACGACTTCGTGGACCTGGAGTTCTTCGGCAACTCGACTGGACCGGATGGCACGGCCACGACCAACACCGCTGGTCGCTACCAGATCGTGACTCTCTCGACCTTCTTCATCGACCTGGAGGGTGTGTCCAACACGACCGGCAACGTGGGGGCCTTCCCCCCTGGTCTGGTCGAGGTGGAGGGCCGGGTCCGAACGGTCCAGGAGGAGGCACAGGTCTGGTCCACCACGGGCACTTCGGTTTCAATCGCGACTTCCGACATGACCGCAGCCGGATACACTGATGGAGATCGCCTCGACATCGCGATCTACCAGATGTTCTTCCCCCAGGCGGACAGCAACGTGCTGGCGGGGACTATCCCCACCGGTGAGCGTGGGCGTCCCATCAACTTGAGGATCTGACATGGCAACTTCAAACTTCCAGTGGCCCGAGATCTCGCAGTCGCAGTCGAGCAAGTATGCGACCCACAACGAAGCCCTGGAGGACATCGACGGGAAGCTGGGTCAGCAGCTGTCCAAGGACATCGCAGGCACGGGCATCGTGACTCTCGTGGCCAGCAGTGAGAGCGGCGTCCACAACTTCATCGACTTCACGGGTCTGCTGACCGGCAACCGGACGGTACGCTTTCCGGGCGGCAACGGAACGATCGGTGGCGGCCTCTGGTGGGTGCGCAACTCGACCACCGGGGCTTTCACAGTCACGATCGACCACCAGACCGGAGCGGGCACCAACTTCGTCCTGCCGCGCACGGGCTACTACGTCCCGATGTTCTCCGATCAGGTCAATCAGGTCCTGATGGACGTCCACCAGTTCCCGGAGCGGGACGGGGCCTGGAGTGGCACCGACGTGGACTTCTACGTCGCTGAGCGCTACTACGCCCGGACGCTGACGGCCAACCTGACGCTGACCTTCTCCAACCCGGTCCTCGGGCGGTGCGTGCTCCTGGAGCTGGAGCAGGATGGCACGGGCACCCGCACGCTGACGCTTCCGGCCGAGGCCAACGTCATCGACGGCACCTTCGACACCACGGCCAGTGCCGTGAACCACGTCAAGATCGAGTGCATCGACGCCGATACCCCCAAGTATCTGGTGTGGATCTGGCAGGAGTAGGTGCGCGCAAGCGCTTGCGTTTCGATCTCTGCTACCCTCGGCAGAGGGGGAGAGATCCGTGGACGGATTCAAGTGGGGCAGCCTGATCCAGTGGCTCGCGGGGATGGCGATCGTGGCCGGCATCGGGGCGGCCTTCGTCGCCTATGCGGCCTCAGGCACAGCCGGCGAGGCCAAGGTCAAGGCCGACTCGGCTCTCGAAGAGAACGATACCCAGAACCTGGAAATCCGCGCTCTGGAGATGGAGCAGAAGCACATCAAGGAAGGCGTGGACGACAACCAGAAGATGCTCCGAGCGCTTCTTCGAGCGCAGAACATCCCCGACCCGACGAGCTGACCATGCACCTAGACCTCCACCGCTGGTATCGACCCGAAGGCACGGTCGGCGTCCTGACTCTCGTCGAAGCTGACCTCAAGCTCTACACGATCGAGAAGCCCTGGCGAAACAACACGCCCTTCCTCTCGTGTGTGCCCGAAGGCAACTACTTCCTGGAGATGCACGACACCCGGAAGTACCCCGACACATGGGCCATCGTCGGTGGCACCGTGAGTCACAAGCAGCAGGATGGCTTCGAGCGCTATGCCTGCCTCTTCCACACAGCCAACCATGCAGACCAAGTCTCAGGTTGCGTCGGACCCGGCCTCGGGATGCAGATCCTGAAGGACGAGGTGGCCACTTTCCGCTCAGGGGATGCCATGACCGCTCTGAAGCTGGCCCTGGAAGGCCCTCTACGTCACACCCTGACGATCCGAGGATCGGGGGTGGCTACCTGGGGCTGAGGGCCTACCATCTGCCTCGTCCCAGCAACCCACAAGGAGGGAAACCTATGGACACGCTCGCAACCATCTTCACCAACCGACGCGGCTGGGTGCTGCTCGTCCCGTTCATCGTTTCGGGTGCGGCGCTCTTCGGTATCGAAGTCCCCGAGGATGCTCTGATGGGCTTCGGCGACAAGGTGACCGAGGCGATCATGGCCGGTCTCGCGGTCTGGTCGCTCTTCCGCCCGAAGGCCTCGGCATGAACGGCCGGGCCATCAAGCCGGGCTGGCTACTTCCGCTTCTGCTCGCCTTCGCGCTCGTCGGCTCGTCCGTCGGGTGCCTGGGCAAGAGCCTGAGCGAAGAGGCCAAGCCCCAGACGCCCGAGGAGCACTTCATCGTCGCGGTCCAGGAGTATCGACTTCTGGCCGATCAGGCCACGGAGTGGCTCGCTGGCATCACGGTGGCGGCCCAGGCCGGAGATCAGGCCGCGGCCCAGTATCGGGACGTGGCGGTCGAGATCGGCAAGGTGCTCGCTCTCGGCAACCTCGCCGTCCAGGAGGGGGCCTCGGCTCTCGCCAACGCGGACGGTGTGGGTCTGGAGAAGGCCGCCTCAACCCTCGAAGGCCTCACGCAACGGTTGGCGACCTACGCCTTCCTGACGGCAGGGAGTTGACATGGACCCCGCAACCATCAGCCTGATCTTCATGGGCATCCGCGCCGTCTCTCAGGGTCTTCGGGCCACGGGGGCGCGTGCGCGGTTCGTCAACGAGCTGGAGGAGTTCCTCCTGGGCGTCCATCGCGAGGGCCGCACGGTCTCCGCGGAGGAGGTCATGGAGTGGGCCGGCAAGGCTGCCGCGTCCAACAACGCCTACCAGCAGCAGCTGGCCGAATTCCTGGCAGCCATCGGAGAGGCTCCGGCACCTGCGCCGCAGCCGACCCCGACGCCGCCGGTGGTTCAGCCGGAGACGCCTGCGGTTCCCGATCTGGGCACCGAGGGCTGAAGCAGCTACCATCCTGGCTGGGACTTCTGGCCGGCGGGGGTTCTCCTCGCCGGCCTTTCTCTTTCTAGGGGGACGTCATGTCGCGACCCATCGCACCCGAGCACGTCGGAGCCACGCCCTTTCCGGCGGGCCACCTCGGTGGCAACCCCGTATTCGTACAGACCGGTGCCACCACTCCGGTGGTCTACCGTCGTCCGTCGGGGGCCACGCTGCTGACCGTGCGACTGTCGAGCGGTGCCGCCACCAACGAGGCGGAGTTCTCCAGTGTCGCCTATCCGGGTACGGCCACCTTCGACTCGGCCAGCGCTGCCGCGGACACCATCACCTTCACGGCCCCGCACGGCCTTCAGACTGGGGACGGTCCCTACCAGCTGACGCAGGTGGGAGCGCTTCCCGGCGGCCTCGCCGAATCGACCAACTACTGGGTATACGTCGTGGACGCCACGACCATCCAGCTGTGCGCCAACCGGTCCAACGCGATCCGGAAGGACGGATCCAACATGGACGGTGACGTCGATCGGCCCACGGTCATCGACCTCACTACGAACGGCTCAGGGGCCAACACGCTGGACGCGGTGATGCCGGCCGAGCTGTCGGCCAACGGCTCCAGCGACATCTTCTCGCTGCTCGCGGGCTTCGAGTCCCGCACCTATCACTTCTCGGCTCCCGAGAGCATGACGGTTCGCCTGAGTGCCGCGGGAGTGAAGCTGCAACTCTGGTGGAGCTGATTCCACCAACACCGCCCGGCGACATGCCAGATCGTCGGGTCTCTTAGGAGGGTGAGACCATGGCACTGAACCGAGACAAGGGAATCTCCGACGAGCACTTCAGCGGCGCGTCGAAGGTCCACAGCCGAGAGGATGGCGGCCTCGCGCCCGTCGTTCGCTCGATCCTTCAGAAGCAGGGTGCCGTCGTGGTGGACGGTGCTTCGATCGCGAACCTGACCGACAACTCGGCGGGCACCGACAACTCGACCGTGGGTGTGGTCGCCAGTCCGGTGGTCTCCGACGTCAGCGGCGGCACCACGGGTGTCCTCGCCACGGGTGCGGGCTCGCTCGACACCTCGGCCGACACGATCATGAACGCCTATGCGGTGATCCTGGAGCGGATCAACGCCGTCTACGCCGAGCTGGGCGCGGGCAGCGTCGGCGTGGGTCCGGGCACGATCGCGGTTTCGGGCACGATCGCGGCGATCGACGTGGTGGTAACGGCCAACTCGACCGACAACGATTCGCTGTCGTTCGACTCGTTCACGGCCATCCGCAACGATCTCCTGAACGCCCAGGCCACGCTGATCAGCAACCTGAACCGCTGCCGGCGCGCGGTCGGCCTCGCCGAGATCACGGTGGCGGCTGGCGCGGGTTCGGCGCAGGGGGCCATCGCCTCGGGCGACGACCTCGGCACCACGGCGATCAGCAACGGTGCGGCTATCGCGGGTGGCGTGACGTCGGTCCTCAAGACCGAGGTCGATGCGATGCTCGTCGATCTCCAGGACAACGTGGCCTACTTCGCCACAACCCTGGACGAGGTGACGGACGTCGATGCGACCTCGCCGATCGGCTACTTCGCCGACTGATCCATCTGCTACCGGTGGGCCACGAGGGGGTCCTGGGCTTCGGTCCAGGGCCCCCTTTCCATTTCAGAGGTGGTAGGCGAGGGCCAGAAGCATCGGGGCCACCACGGCCATGATGCGGTCCAGCTGGTAGGTCTGCTCGTTCGTCATGGTGGTCTCTCCTGAAGTACACCTACTACATCGGCCGATCACCCAGGATCTGAAGGAAAAAGTGAGGAGGTGACGATCTTTGTCACCAGTGCCAGATTCCGTCAGTGCAGCAATTTCACTGCATGTGGAATCGAGAGAAAATCGCAAGCGCTTGCGAAAAAGTCTCAAGGGCTCGCGCCACCTTCCGAAGAGAAGGGTGAACCTTCTGGAGAGATCACCATGATTCGAGCCATCATCGGAGCACTGGCCATCCCGGCTAGCACATTCGCACTCTACTACGGCTACG
>FUIF01006765.1_pt1 | contig 12640 bp, 6 predicted proteins | sample 1003461 | NCBI WGS metagenome assembly FUIF01 (sample SAMEA80401918, study PRJEB19352) | marine metagenome | reverse complement strand
CAGCTTGGAGAGGGAGTATTTGATCAGATCTACGAGGGCGTAGACCCATATTGAGTATATTTGCAGTAAATAGCTGCGAATATGAACGATAAGGCCGAAGAACTAATCCTCAACCTCTCACAGCAGGGGAAGTCAGATGACTTGATTCTAAAGCAACTCATCTACTCTGCTAAGTTTCAGATGAATGAGGAGGACGCTGTAAACCTTGTAGCCAAGACTCTAAAAAAAAAGAAGACGAGGTATCAGCCTCTCTCGCCAGAGTCACGGAAGTCACACCACAATCAGAATCAACTTCCCCAGAGGAAGGTACTTCAGCCTCTCGTGGGGCGTTAGAAGCTGACGAGGACAACTGGCTGGAGGCTGGTCTCGCGCAGACGTGGAACTGGATCGACAAGGTTACTGACGAAACTGTAGCCGAGGAGACTGTAGACTTCTTCGTCAACCAAGCCAGAGTGTTTAAGGCTGGTCGACTTGAAGGTGGTCTCGGTGATGAGCTTATCGGAGCTCTTGACGGAGAGATGAGTGAGGACTTCAATTTTGATGACCTCGCAACGGCAATGCTCAACGTAGAGAGCATGGGCAAGTCAGAAGCTGCACAGAAGTTTGAAGGAGAGCTTCAAGAAGCTGAAAAGCTTGGTCTCGGATTCTGGGACAAGATGGGCATCCTTGTCGACAACCCAGCTGGAGGTATCGAGGTATTGGCCAACTCCTTTGGTCGGATGCTCGGGTCTGGAACTGAAGCCAGTGGTGTAGCCGCAGGCGTGGGCATGGGCGGTGTAACTGCTGGTGCATACGGAGCTGTGGGTGCCGCTGGAGGTAGCGTGGTCCCTGGAGCTGGTACCGCAGTTGGAGGCACCGTTGGAGCTGGAGCTGGATTTATGAAGGGCTTTATGGGCGGTATCTCGGGCATGGTTGATGCCCATGCCACGATCATGGAGATCCTCAAAGAGGAGCTTCAGATGAACAACATGGAGACAACAGGTGAGAACCTGGAGAAGATCTTCAACACGCCAGAGATTACCGACAGAATGAGATCTCAGGCCATTGCAAGAGGTGTGGCGATTGGTGTGTTTGACTCACTTGCTGCGGTTGGATCGGGAAAGGCCATGAGCATGGCCGCATCAAGCGGAACCAGAGCTCTTAGATCCACCACAGGAAAGGCCATCGTGGGTGGCGCAGTAGAAACTGTTGGTGCTGGTGTCGGAGAGACTGCAGCTCAGCTTGTTTCTACAGGAGAGGTAGACGGGTTTGAGACCGCCATGGAGATGTTGGGTTCGGTCGCAACGTCCTCAGTTACTGTTGCAACCAACATGCCCTTCACCCCAAGCTACAAGATTGACGGGCAAACAGTCTCAGCCAAGGACGCTCAAGACTTTATCACAGGAGGCCAGGATCTCGCAAGACTTGAGATCAAGAACGATGACGAGATGAGCACTCGGGCCTCAAAGATCAGAAAGGGGCAAAAGCCTGCAATCAAAGCTACCAGAGAGATGGTGGCAGAGGAGGCGGCTCGCAACGGAGTTGATCTCGATCAAGCTGCTCAAAGCTCTGCGGTTGACTTTGCTTTTTCTAACGCTCAGCAGGCTCTGAACAACGGCAACCCAGATCTGGCCCAACAGATCGTGCGTGCGGGTATTGATCACGCACGCAAGCTTCACCCAAAGGGCGTGTCTCAAATCAACTACGACACGCAGTCTACGGCAGCTGCAGCAAAAGTGCTCGCAACGTCAAAGTACTCCGCAGAAGGTAGGGCTGCCTTTGATCTCGAAAGAAGCGCAGCCGCAAACAGAAACAAGTCTAAGTCGTCTGTCGGTCGAGGAGAGAAGTCCAGATTGGCTGCTCTTGCTGAAAGTCAGCAGAACGAAGCCAAGGCCAAAAGAGCCGCCCTTAGAGATCGATACAAGAAGATGGCGACAGCAGAGCCTAAGAAGGCTCGCGCCATTCAGCGACTGGATGTAGACATCAACAGCCTCGAAATCGAGCTGTCAGATAAAAACATCACCACTGAAAGAAAGATCGAGCTTGAAAACGAGCTCAAGAAGAAGGTCCAGCAGAGAACGACCATTGACACAAGCTTTGATGCTCAGGCTGTCAACTTGGATAAGGTTCAGGCTACAGTTGATGTGAAGGAGCAGGTTGAGTCCGAGGTGAAGTCACTGGAGAAAGAAGAGGCTTCTTTGACGGAAAAGCTTGAGTCTGTTCGCCAGAAGGCTGACGCTGGAGAGGCCACCCTTGACGACGTTCTAAACGTTGAGGCGGACGTGGCAGCAGTGGCAGAGGAAAGAAAGGCTCTGAGCGACGCGCTCAACATGTACAACACCGCTAGAAACGAGTACGACTCAAACCCTAGCTCTGAGACAGAGGGATCAGTAGTAGAGGCTTCTAACGTTCTTGCTGGTGCTCTTGGTATTGACATTGAAGCTGAGCCAGTCGCACAAACAGAAGCGACTGCTCAGTGGTCTGCAGAGACTCAGGCTGAGAATCACTTTGCTGACTCGACTGAAGGTGGGACGCTCGGCAGTACGTACACCTTGGATGGAAAGAATCAGATTGGTCAGTCAAAGGCAGCGGTTAGCATCTTCAATGAGAGAAGCAAGATCGTGCCAGGCAAAATGACCAAGGAAGAAATGGTCGAAGTCCTGAACGATTTCAAGGAAGCCAACAAGGACATCTTTGAGGGTAATGAGGACGTTCTTTCGATCGGTACGTACTACGATGCTCAGTCAGATCAGACATTCATCGATGTGTCAGCCGTGGTTGACAAGAAAGCAGCAGTGGAGCTTGGTAAGCAATACAACCAGGTGTCTGTGTTTGCCCTCGACACGATGGAAGAAATCGCTACTGGTGGAGATGGCAAAGAGATCGAAGGCCTAAAGCCAGAGATCGAAAGAGTTGCTGACATCAGAGGCATCTTGGGTAAGGACAAGGCGGATGATGCAAAGAAGGTTGGACCAGATGAGTACTCTGACATCGACGCTCTTGTCGAAGAGACTCGCGGAGAGACAAAAGAGACAAAAGAACAGCCTACCTCCAAATACCCAGAGAACGCGGTTCAGACTCCTCGAAAGGATGACGGATCAGCTAACTGGTCAGAAGGTGACGGCGGATTGACGGCTCAAGAGGCTAAGATGCTTAACAAGTTCCAAGCCCTTGCAGACAAGCTTGGAATTAACATCGTCGTTCATCCTGACGCAGAGACCGCAGGATCTCTCGACGGAGGGAAGCATGGATCAACTTGGGGCGGCCTGTTCACTGGAGATGCCATTCACCTCAGCCCAGCTACAATTCGCGAAAACCAGCGATTGGAGTACGGAAGAGGCGAGGGATTGAAGAAGACGAAGAGCTTTGCAGAGACCCTTCAAGAGGAGGTCATGCACGCTATGATTGGTAAGTCCATCCACGAGATGTACAGCGCCAACCCAAGAGCAGCAGTAAAATTCAAAAATACTCTCCTTGGAATTGCTGGCGGCAACAAAGACCTCCTCCAAAGAGTTGAGGTCAAGGAGCAAAGCTACAGAGCGGATGGTAAGTCAGAAGCGGAGGTGTTCGAAGAAAGCACCATCGAGCTCTTGTCTGCGTTCGCTTCTGGTGAAGTTGAGATCGGTCTTGTGGATAGAGTTAGAATTGCCATCAACAAGATGCTCATTGCGCTTCACGGGGCTATGGGTAAAGACTTGGCAATCACCAACGCTGATTCCATGAGATCCATCATCGCTAAGTTTGCGATGGCTCAGGATCAGGGAATTACGTTCGGATCAACCATGGAGGCTGAATCAAGCACAACTGCAAGCCAGTCCAATAGAGTGTCTCCAACCATGGTGCCGAAGAACGACGACGGAACCGTGACCATCAAGTACCTCAAGCCAATCTACAAGTACTTTGGATTCGGAGAGAGAAAGGACATCGGTACAGCTCCTGTCGAGAAGACTTTCAGGGATCAGTGGCACTTCATAAACTGGTGGAAGAAAGCTACAGACATGGGTCGCAAGACAGACCTTAGCGGATTCACAGACAAGAACGGAGCTACCATTGACGTAGACAGAATCAAGACCTACGGAACCAGAAAGAGCAACAGAATCTCAGGCAATCAGGTCAAGCAAACCGCGCAAGATCTGAATAGAATGGTGGCTGCAGCAGAGGCTCAGGGCTTGATCTCAAAGCCCGTCGCCGCTGCCGTAAGAAGAAAGGTTGCACCGCTTCTCAGAATGATCAATCAGGCTGAGTCCAGAGGTGAGTCCAACCCAAAGGCGTTTAGCCGATTGCCACAGCTCAAAGAAAGACTGCAGGGTCTTCAGAGCCACGTAGAAGGCATCATCAACAGAGAGGCTGACGCCAAGGGCAAGAAGTTTAAGTTCCGAGGCGACGAAGAGACCAGAGCTTCCGAGTCGTTGTTTGACTACATGACCTCTCTTGAACTGTTGCCATTCTCTCAGAAGCACTTGGACATTATCAACAGGGCCTTGAGTGTTGTAAACCCAAACCTCATGGGAGGAAGAGTGGCCACCTACGAGGCCATGAGGCAGTTCCTTGAGCATAAGTTTGGAGACAACCCTGAGCAGATGAAGGCGATCTTCATTGGCCTTATGGGTAAGTATATCGTCGATTCTGAGTACAGATCTCTGAAGTTCGGAAACGAGAACCCTCTTGATTACTTCTCAAACTATCAGGTCGAGGCTGAAGCTAAGGTTGATGAAGCTATGAAGAGCGGAGTGATTACTGGCAGCAGACTAGACAACCTGGCCAAGATGAACTTTCTGGCCGCACTCCTGTCTGCAAAGAACCAGGCTAAGCCAAACATGGAGGCTGTCCTTCAACTTATGGCGGCCTCTGAGAAGTTCAGAGTTGACGGCACAAGCGGTATCACCGAAGGGCTTGCGAAAATGGTCGGCTCAGGCAAAGTCAAGGGCGCCTCAGGAGTGGGTGTTCGGTCTTACGCTAAGGCAATCAGGAAGCTCAACGCAATCATCAGCGGAGATCTGGACAGCGTCAAGGGGATCTCACCTACATTCAAGAAGCTCTACGCTGAGCGAGTAAAAGAAGGAGGGTTCATTCGTGAAGACGGGGAGATCAACTGGACTGATCTGACAAAGTTTTTGCTCAGCCCATATCAGGGCATCAATGTGATTCCAAGAACGATGTCACAGGCGTTGTTTGGATATAAGATCGGAGCTTGGACCTTGAACATGAACCAGGGTCTATTCCCGAACATGAACGACGAGGTCAGCGGTAAGCTGGGGGATATTGTTACTGTCGACACGCACGTATACAACAGCACACAGCTTGTGATGCTGAACTTTGACGGAGCAGAGTACTCGGCCATGGCGGCTTATGTGAAGCTTGCGAAGAAACTTCAGGCTCTCGGCATGCAGATCCCTGAAGGAGTTGATCTTGTCGCGATCGAAAAGGGCATTCAGGCCGCCAGAGTTGACACCGAGCAGAATCTCTTTGGGGTCGAGAGTGCTTATGATGGTCCAAATGTAACCTTCACTAGAGACGCAGAAAACACGAAGAGAATCAAAGATGCGCTCGGTCAGGTAAAGGATTTGGTCCGAGGAGTAGATCAGGCAATCGCCAACCTTCAGGTCGAAGGTAGAACGGATGACGCAAACGCTCTCATTCGTATCCTTGATCAAATCTCCAACCCGAGCCTCCCAGAATCTAACCCAAGAAAGCGACAGTCAGCTGAATTTGTTGCTGACATCACAGAGAGCCTGAGAGAAGCTTTCCCAGATCACAACATCAATGCCTCTACGGTGGGTCAGTTGATCTTTGCAGACAGGCAGGTATTCGCTGGGCACAACTCTTCAGCCTTGTTCGATCAAAACGGGAACCTGAGTCCCTCTCTTGATTACAAGACTTATGGGGGTGCGCTTCGCGGCCTTCCAGCCATCGGCACAAAGTCAGACGTCAGGGCCTCTCAGTTGCTCCTTTACCCAACCGAAGCTGGCAAGCAGGACGCAACGGAGTCAAGCTTGTTCAGAACTAGAAAGCCAGAAGAAGCTCTTGCAGTTCTGAAGACGGGCGGCCTGATCAACAACAGAATCGTAAACGAAGCGCTTTCTACTGACGCTACATCTCGTAGAATCATCGCCAAAGAAAACGTCATCGAAGTTGGTCAGCAGGTTGGCATTCGTCTGAATCTTAACGTCATGAAGAACACTGGAGTGCCAGTGCAGACCATGCACAACAAGACCGCCACTGGTGAGGCTTTGAAGTACGCAGGCGCTGTCATGGTTAAGAACCCAGTTCTGAACGTAAACCAGAACGCACGCAAGAAGATTGTGACGTTCCAGGAGAACAAGTTCCCCATGGCAAGCGTCGACGGTGAGTTCTTGACGGACAACATCGACTTGATGAATTTCGATGGTGTCAAGGCATTCTTCAACCCGTTCAAGCAAAACGTCTTTGTGGACGCTGCAGGCAGACCCATCAAGTCTGCCGAAGAAGCGACCATCGTGGGCAACACGGTTTACCTGCGTGGAGACATTGAGTACTACGGATTCAATGATCCAATCTTGGAGCAAGGCAGAAGCGAGACAGCGGAAGAAAAGGCCAAGCGCGTGAAGCGAGGAGACAAGTACGAGAAAGCCCTGAAGAGATTCGAGGCGATGGCAGCTAGAAACGGAGTCGAGTTCGACAGCAGACTTGAGCTGGAGCAGGCTTACGACAACATGCCTATCGAGTCAAAGGTTGCTCTCGACGAGTCAGAGGTGGCCGCCAACATGGAGCAGGCCCAAACAAGAGCTTCTAGCCGCCTTAAAATTCGTCGCACTGCTGGAAAGCAAGCAAGAAAGTATCCGTCGGTCAGAGCCGAGATCATCGATAACGCGAACAACTACTTCGCCCCTCAAGTTTTGAAGGACTTGAAGGGCGAGCTGTCAGGAAAGACAGACGCTGAGTTGATCGGGATGATGAGAGGTGACGCTCTCGGAAACCTGCAAAGCAGAAACGACGACTTGGGAGTACTCGCCACCGCAGAATTGATCTCAAGAGCCGTGGCCAGAGGAGAAATGGAAGCTGTTCCTTACTTGGTCGAACAGGCGGCAGCCATGGGGACAACCGCTGGTAGAATCCTGCGACACCTGAGAGAACTCAAGGGCTCAACGCCTCAGGGTCTCGTGTCGGTGATCAACAGCGCAGTCCAGAAAAGAGGGAACAAGCTCAGCGATAGCCAACAACAGCGTCTTGAGAGAATGGCAGAGGATCTGTACAGACTCCAGGCTGAGCATGAAGAGTTGATGCGCCAAGCGATTGCTGGCGACGACGTGGAGATTGAGCTCGAAGCCGTCACTAGAAGAGTGAAGTCCGTAGAGAGAGAGCTGGACACGTTTACAAATGGAGTCATCGAGCGTGGATGGGGTCAGATCGGAACGATGCTCATTCAGGGTAACTTGCTTACCCCGATGTCTCAGATCACAAACGTCGGCGCCAACATGGTGAACGCTCTCGGAAAGGTGGCTGTGGATGCTATCGCACTCCCGACAGAGCGCCTGATCAACGCCTTCGGTATCGAGTCAAACATGAAGCGCAACTACTCGATCAACGCATACATGTACGGACTTCGCAAGTTCGGCCAAGGATTCGTCGAGGCGCTGGACAGCATTGCCACAGGGCAAGACGCAGAGGTCACTGAGTGGAGAGTCCACAGAGGATTTGCTCCGTTTAGATCTTTGATGGCCGCCATGGGCAAGGGTGACTTGCCTCTTGGTCCAGACGGAACTGTCTCCAACAGCCAGAGAGTGAAGCTTGCTGTTCAGGGAACTCTGGGGGTTCCTGCTGAGACCATGTTTAGATTCCTGTCCCTCGGTGATACTCCATTCAGAAGATATGTGGAAGGTATCGAGCTGTACCAGGCAGCTCGTGCTCAGGGCTTGGAGGGTGATGAGCTCATGCAGTTCCTCAAGCACCCAACCAAAGCTCAGAAAGCAGCGGCAGAAATCGAGGGTAGAAAGCTCACGTTCCAAGAGAGAACTGTGCTGTCTGACCTCGCAGAGGATTCTATCAGCTTTTTGAGAGAACCATTGAGAAGAGCATGAACTGGGTTCCTGGATTCGATGCCAAGGCGTTCTCCAAGTTCGTCGTTAGATCCAACATGCCTTACGTCAGAACTCCTGCAAACATGCTTATGGAGACCCTGAAGTACGTCTCTCCATACGTTGCGGCTCCGTCAATCATCAAGCACCTCGCTGAGGGAGATGCCAGAAGCGCCTCACAGGACTTCGGTAAGATCATGGTCGGAACCATGGTGTCTCAGACTGCAGTGGCATTGATCCGAGAGGGCCTCGTTTCAGAAGCCCTCGACTGGAGCGATGACGAAAAGAGAAACATCTCTTACGATCAGTTCCCACCAAGCAGCATCAACGTTACAGGTGTGCAGCGCTGGCTGAGAGGCGAAGACCCCTCTCACCAGCCTGACGATGTGTTCGTCGGATACAACAAGCTCGGTATCTTGGGCGCTGTAATCGGAGCTACTGCCAAGTCAGTGGACAGATCTGAGCTCAAGCAGAGAGAGGACGATGACTTTGCAATCCACGCCCTCCAGGACGTGTTCGGCCTGGGTGCGTTCTCTGGCATCACGTACATGATGGACCAGAGCTTCATGCAGGGCATGTCGACGCTGATCGATGTGATTGGCTCAGCAGACGTCAAAGACCTCAGCAGAAGCTTCGAGAAGTGGGTGAAGACAACATTCTCTGCTGTGTCCGCTACGGCGTTGCCAAACACGCTCTCCGCGTTGTACAGAGCTGATAGGCAGTACCTGCCAGATACTCGTGTGACGAAGGACATGAGCACTGCAGAGCGAATCCTGACCCAGATGGAATACACCATCAAGGACAGAACGTTTGGCCTCAGCCAGCTCCCAGTCCGAGTTGACTGGAAGGGCAACAACATCAAACAGAACCCAAGAGGAACGACTGGCATTGCGTACCAGATCTTCGACATCACCAAGTCCAGACAGGGTGAGGCTGATGCTGTGTCTAACGAGATCTACAGATTGTACGAGCAGACTGAAGACCTGACTACCGCGTGCGGAACACCAGGCTACGCATCCAAGCGCAAGATCAACGTTCCAAACATCAAGCAGAAGCACCTGAAGGCTCTGAAGGCTCAAGGGTACGACTACAGCTGGATGAAGGATGAAGAGTTCATGGACGAAGCATTCTACCTGAACACCACGCAGCTCAACAAGCTCATGGCAGCATCAGGCAAGGAGCGTTACCAAGAGCTTGAAGCCCTGATCAACACAGAGAGATATCAACAGCTTGACGATGAAGCAAGGGTTGAGGCTATGAACGAGATCAACGACCACTACAACAGCGCTGTTGAGTTCAAAGATGGCAAGTTCAGAAACCACACCCTGACACTCTTCCAAATCATGCAAGAAGTTTACGAGAATGAAAGAGCAGAAGATTAAAGATACTGGCCTTGGCAAGTGGCTCAAAGAGAAGGCTCCCTCCGTGCTAGACGTGGCGGGAGACCTTCTTCCCGATCGGGGAGCTTTGGGTGTAGTCAAGAGCCTGCTAGACAACACGACTGACGTTGACCCTGCAGAGTCAGCGGCAGCCGTGGAGGCAGAGGTTAGATTCCAAGAGAATGTAACGTCTAGATGGAAAGCAGACATGGGTAGCGACGTGAAGCTGGCCAAGCTGATCAGACCTGTAACCTTGATCTGCCTGATGGTCATGTTCATGGCCACCATGGTTGCGGATTCCCTTGATAACCTGCCCTTTAACGTCAAAGATTCTTATGTATCTTTGCTTGAAATTCTCATGTTGACCGCCTTCGGTGCATACTTTGCTGGTCGGACTATTGAAAAGAGCAGGAAATGAAGCAGCGAATCAAACTGATCTGGAAGAAATTCCTTTGGGCGTTCATGGAGTACAACAAAATGATATGAAGAAATGGACGTCAATAAGAATGGTGTACTTGCTAAAGTCGTTGGTCCTTGCGCTGGCTGCATTGTATCAATCCTGGGCAGCTGTAATCTTTGTGATCGGCATGCTTCAGGTCGCAGTGTGGACTAAGTTCTGCCCATCACTTTGGCTTTTCGAACGACAGGGTCATAAGAAGACAGAGATCTAATGCCACTCAAGGAGACAGGACTGGCGAGGGCGAAGTACCTCCTCAAGTATTGTGACTCGGAATCTAACGAGCTCATGATCGGAGTGCTGCACATGTGCATCCTCCCATTCGCCATGTTCGAGTTGGGCAAGCCTTGGGCTATCCTGCAGGTGGCCGCTCACATGGCTGGAGCTTTCCAGATCTGGGCAGCTCTATACAACGGCACGCTTAGAATGCGTAAGCTTGCTGTTCAAATCGCATCTATTATTTCAATCGCAACTGTCGCCAACTACACGATGGCAGGCATGATGCAGGGGTCACACTTGGGCTGGTTGCTCATCTGTGTCATGAGCATCTGGAATTTGTACCGAGTTACGAATGAACAACTGTATAAGAAGTAATGGATCCCGCCACCCTCAACATTGCAATCACGGTCATCACTGTTCTTGGAAGCGCTGGTGCGTGGCAGTTCTATCAGAATCGCCTCAAGCTGCAGCACGAGGAGAAGAAAGACGATCGAAGTGAACAGACTCTCTTCCGTGAGGATCTGCGCGAGCGCGTAGCTGTACTGGAGGAGAAGCTGGAGCAGGCGTACATCGAGAAGAACGCGGTGGCGGACAGACTCTCACAGGTGCTCCAGGAGCTGGCGGAATACAAGGTCCGCTTGGAGTTCTTGGAAAAAGAGAACGACAGACTCAGGGGCTGAGCTATAATTCTTTACTTATAGCCCAAGCAAAAGGGCCGACTGCATCATTGGCAGCCGACCCCCGTAGCGAAAGTTCCACGAACGAATTCCCGTGTAACTCTACAAATATAAGCACTTACGCCTCACACACAGCGCAATTTAAGATATCTCGGCCAACTGCCTGTGCTTGGTTGACACCGCGCTGATAGTAAAGGGTTTTGATGCCCAACACCCACGCCTTAATGACAAGCTGGTTGACGTCCTTCAGAGGGACTTCGTCGCTGATCATTACATTCAGCGACTGTCCCTGATCGATGAGCTTCTGACGATCAGCTGCCTGCTGGATCACCTCCATCTGTGAGATCTCAGCAAACGTCTTGAACACGTCCTTCTCTTCCTTCGACAGAAAGTCCAGATGCTGTACTGATCCACCCTTCATCATGATGTCCTTCCACGTGGCCGCGTCATCCTTGCCCTTCTCAGCCAAGAGATCCTTGAGGTATGGGTTCTTGTAGGTGAACTTACCCTTGGCCAAGTCCTTGGTGAAGTAATTAGACTGCAGCGGCTCGATAGACGGCGATACCTGTCCCAGGATGAACGATGACGAAGTGGTTGGCGCCACTGCCATCGTGGTGCTAAAGCGTCGGTTATATCCCTCCAAAACGGCTGGGCTTCCCTTCTCTCCTGCAAGGTAGATGCTTGCCACATCACACTGCCGCTGGATCTCTCCGAAGATGGCCTTGTTGATGAGCCGAGCCTGAATGCTTTCGAATGGAATGCCTTGGCTCTGCAAGTATGAGTGGTAGCCAAGCACGCCCACGCCGATGGACCTATGCTCACGGGCAAAACGAACAGCCTTCTCCATGAACGGAATGTCCTTGGCCTTCTCGATAAACTCAGAGTAGACCGCATCCAAGAACGAAGCCAGAAGCTGAACACCGTCAGTGTTCTGCCACTCATCGTAGTGCAACGCATTCATGGACGACAGGCAGCACACGAACGACTTGTCTTCGTCGGTGTACTCCATGATCTCAGCACACAGCTGGGAGTGCTTGATCTCCATGCCCTTGTCCTTGTACCACTGAGGCGCCTGATCGTTCACGTTGTCCCTGAAGAAGATGTATGGATAGCCTGTCTCGCTGCGCTTCTTGTGGATCTTGGCCATGATTGCACGCTTCTCCTGGTCGCCGTCGATCATTGACTGCATCCAGTCGTTGCCGATACACACGGCAAACGACACATCCTGGATCGGGTGGCCCTCGCTACGAATGCGGAGGAACTCCTCGATGTCTGGGTGCTCGACGTCCAAGTACGCAGCCCAGCTGCCACGTCGCACCTTTCCCTGCGAGATGACATTGGTGGTGGTGTTGTACAGCTCCATCATAGAGACAGACCCATTGGTCTCACCACCGCTGCTGATCTTGGCTCCACGAGGACGCAGGTTGCCGAAGTACGTAGCCGTACCGCCACCCACTTTGCTCATGGCTCCCACCTCTGCGGCTCCACGAAGGATGTCGAACGTGTCGTCCTGCACGGTGGTTCCGAAGCATGAGATAGGCAAGCCCTTGTTCTTGCCGAAGTTCACCCACACTGGGGTGCTCAGGCTATACCAGCCGAGCGCCAGGTTCTTGTAGAACTTGTCTGCAAATTGCTTGTCCCCGAGGATCATTCCTGCGTGGTCTGCGATCTCTCGCGCCCTCTCTTCGACGGTTTGTCCAGGGTCGAGGTAGCCCTTCTCCATAAATTGACGGGTCTCTTCTGTGACCCAGTAGAAATCATTCATTAAAATAAGTCGTCTGCTGTGAAACTCTTAGTGCTCTTTGCGTAGTCGATAGGCTTCTTGTGGAAGAAGTCAGACAGGGCTGATGCGTACACCTCCTCGTCCATCCATGC
>FUIF01005571.1_pt1 | contig 12640 bp, 17 predicted proteins | sample 1003461 | NCBI WGS metagenome assembly FUIF01 (sample SAMEA80401918, study PRJEB19352) | marine metagenome | reverse complement strand
GGTCCATCAGATGTTCCAGCTGCTTTCCGCACACCATCTGCATCTATTCACGCAACTGGTGCTAACTTCACAGAAACAGTTCTTAACACAATGATCTCTTCGATCTATCGTGAAACTGGAACAGTTAATGATCTTATGTTAGTTGCTGATACAGCTCTTCGTAACGAGATCTCTGATTTCGCACGCAGCGGTAATGCAAATGACGTACGTAACGTGAACTACAACGGTAACGACACAGCAATCAAATTATCTGTTGACTTATATCAGTCAGATCACGGTATCGTGTCAGTTGTAAACGGTAACCCAGATTGTATGCCAGCAGTAACTGGTGGTACAGCAAACGGTGCTGGATACTTAGTTAACCCAGAATACTTCGGTGTTCACGAGTTAATTCCATTGGGCTCAACTCGCCTACCTAATATGGGTGGTGGTGAGCGTGGTTATGTTGATTGTTCCTTGACACTAGGTGTATACCACCCGGGTGCTCACGGTTACATCCAAGCTATCTCTTAATTATTAACAAAGGAGAAATAACATTATGGCAAGATTAACCGTAAATGAAGCCGGAACTTCCGGATACACTGACGAAATCATTGTTAAACCAAGTGATTTCACAACAGCAGCTGGTAACACTACTACTACTATCAGCATACCAGTAGCAGCCGGAGACGTCTGTAATGGTGCAGCAGTAAAAGTTACTACAGCTTTTGCTGGAATTGGATCAGCAACATTAGATGTTGGTTCAGATTCTGGTTCTGGCGTTAATGACATCGATGGACTTATCGATGCTTTAGCTATTAACTCTACTGGAGCTGTGGCTAACTCTGGAGATTACTTAGATGGTACAACTAAAGATCGTGCTGTGTTTACCGGAACTGGTAACATAGTTATTACTGGAACCCCCGGTTCTGGTGCTATGGCTGATGCAACAGCTGGCGAGCTTAAAGTATTACTAAGCATCAAAAGACTAGACGCTTAATTAAATTTGGTACGGGGGCGAAAGCCCCCTACCTCTTTTTTTTAATTTAAAACTACTTAAATACTTATGGATATAATTACAGATTTACCAAAGAGTTTCACTACCGGTGAAATCGATCAAGCATTTATGAATGAAATCAAAAGTGGTTTCAAATTAGAAAAAGAAACTGAGCATTTACGTGTTGCTCAAGCAAAAAAAGAAGCATCAGACCTAAGAGGTAAAACTCACCCAACTTTAGGTAAACCAGTAGCAACTATGCCGGCTCGTGAGTTTTTTAGATTAACTCAAAAGTACGGTCACGATCAAGTGCACTCAAAAGAATTTTTAAAGTACTACAACAAGAAGTTCCCAGAACTTTCACCTAATCAAATATAATGCAACAAAGAACGTACACCGACCTCAAAGCACTCATACAAGCACTAGCTGGTGTAAGCTCATTTACTACAGAAGAGGATGCTAAAATAGTAAATTTAGTTAACCGCCGAGCATCTCAAGCATATAACTCAAGTCCATCTTGGTCTAGGTATTTGGTGGTATCCCAAGAAAGAAATATAACAACTGGCAACCTAATACCATTTGCTCAAGGTGGATTACCAACAATCGATGAGTTCGTAAGAATACATAGAACACAAGCGTTCTTAAATAACTCAGCTTTAGAATACGATTTTTACGTGGATGCTAATGGTGCAAATATTTTAAATATAATTAATACTGACGATACTACAGCTTTCTGTACTTACAAAAAGCAACTGCCAGTATTTACGGCGGATTCAAATGACTTAGGCGACGTAGATAATTCTATACCCGGAGAATTTTTTAATTTTTTAGCGCACGCTACTTACGCAGATTTCCTACGTATGGATGGTCAGCACGGTAAAGCTTTAACTGAAGAGCAAATAGCTCAAAGTTATTTGGATTCCGAGCTAGAAAAAATAGATATTAGAAACAATAACAATTCACTTAATCACAAATTTTCAACTTATGTCAACCGCCAAAGTCGTTGACACTTAATGTAAAATACTCATATGGCAAACTCATACGTAACCAACTTATATCCGAAGCCGACTCCCGGTGTAACTGACCAAACTCTTACTGTTAATGCAACAGCTGGAGGTGTACAGTTCGGAACTGCTTTTAATAGTTTGACTCGATATATTGTCCTTGATGTACAAGGTGCAGATGTGCGAGTAACCTATGATGACTCAGCTCCTACTACATCTAACGGTCATATCCTTTATGCTGGACGTTCTTATACTTGGAGTAAACAAGCAGCAGCTGCAGCAAAGTTTATCCGTGACGGAGGTACAGACGGAACTATACACGCTTCAGAATTTACTGACTAATGTCCTCAGAACATCTAGCATCAGCCCAAAATTTACTCAAGGGCAACCTTGCTGGTGCTTGGGATATACTAAGCGGAGCTCAAGGTCAATACGAGAGTCTAGGTATTGCTCGTAGATTTGGCGGTGCTTCAGCAGCTTACTCATTAAGAGATATAGGGGCTAATGGTTCTCGTATAGTTAGAGTAAGAAGAGATACTGGAGGTGGAGCTGGAGATGATGACGAAGAAGATTTTTCAGCTAATCAAGTAAACTCCGGTGCATTAGAATCATTTGTAGGTGCTGGTAATAATGGATTTGTTGTAACTTGGTACGATCAAAGCGGAAATGGAAATGACGCTACAACAGATGCCGATACAAATGAGCCATTAATTGTTAGTAGCGGAAGCCTTATTACCAACGAAGCCGGAAAACCAACTATTGATTTTGTTCCAAGTTTGGACTTTTTTAATGTTCCTATAGTATTAGATAACATTAACACAGCTTCAGTTTTTTGTGTATGGGACAGAGATGTTAATTCTGGAAACGGTGCTATTGCTGGTCAACTTGGTAGTAGTGGTAGTACTTCTAGAATGTATACGCCTATATTTGTTAGTAGCAATATGTATTGGGGTTACGGAAACTCATCTACTGCAATCAATATGGGAACTTACAATGCTAATCAAACCTACTTAACATCTTTTGTAACTGGAGATACAAACGCAGAAGCATTTTTAGATAACGTATCAAAGGGAACGACTGCTATCCAAAGTGCCGCAATAGATGCAACAAATGGTTCTATAGGTAGACACACTCGTGGTTCTTCATCTTTTGTCTTAAATGGTAAGGTATCTGAAGTTATTTATTACAAAAATAAATTACAAGCTGATGTTTCAGAAATCAATACTGATATAAATAATTATTACGGAATTTATTCATAATGGCTTATTTAGTATACAACACAAAAGAAGAGGCTTTAGAAAGAGCAGAACAACAAGGTATTTTAAAAAACTATTGGTACCATAGATTAAACGCAGAAGGTGTGAAAAATAAAATTGGAACTCGGTATCAAACATATCCACAAATAACATTAAGTAATACTTGGGCACTTGACGTAACAGAATACGAACTAACAGAAGATGAACAAGCCGCTACCACAAATAGCGTCACATTCCCAACCCCAGAAGGACCTTAATATGGAAGATATAATTCAAAGACTGTCAGCATCAATGTTTGGCACTTGGGCTAGTTTTAGCTTACAAAGTGTAGATTCACTTGCATCTATAATCTGTTCAATTTTAGTCAGTATCTTAACTGTAATTTCTATACGTAAAATCCTTAAATCTAATTAAAAATGTTTGGGCTCGTAACAATGCTGCTTACTACATTAGGAGCAACTGGTATGGGCTCTATGCTCAAGATAGTTGGTGGTATTGTACAAAGCATAAATGATGCAAAAGAGGCAAAAGCAAAAAGAGAACTCATTAGGGATATGTCTATGTCTAATGCAAATGTTGAGTTCCAAAAGGCAGTATTCGGAGAAGTTGATAAAGACACCTCTATATTTGCTCGTGCTACTCGTAGGCTCATTGCTCTTATCGGGATGCTTAACTTCGCAGCGATCTCCATCTGGTGTACCGTATACCCCGAAATTGAACTCATTACCTTCACTCCCCCAGAAAACAAAGAAAACTGGGACATCTTATGGGGACTCATATCATTTCCATCTGGAAGCGATCTCACCACATCGATTAGTACTGGACACATCGCTCTAGTAGCTATTACTACACTTGGTGCTATTATCGGATTTTACTTCACCCCCGGAGGTAAAAGATAATGGACAAAGAAAAAGCAAAAGAGATTCTTGTAGAGCACACAAAAGCCCTTAATGTGCTTCTTAATAATGAAGGAATCAAAGACACTTCTGTTAATATAGATGCGGATGAAACACTTGGTTCTATAGAAGACAGAGAAGAAAAACTGTCTTGGATACAACAAGCCTTTAGGAAGGTGCAAAAAATACCAGCTGTAGAGACTGTATCTAATTTAGGAGTTGCTGGTACAGTTGCTGTATCTTCAGCTGTTGTTACTCAAACTGAAATAGCTAAGGATACAACCGAAACATTTGTAGCTGAAGTTGCTCAAGACATTGTAGAAGAGCGTATTGAAGCACCTATATTTATTGATAACTTTGTAGACTTCGAGGAAGTATACTTAGATTGGGGACAACAAGTTATTGCTCAGAAGTACGTTGAGGCTCAGTCCTACGCTGAGAATGTTTCCGACGAGATTCAGAGCAAGGTTGCAAGTGGCGAGATTGAGGTTTCCGAACCACAACAGACTTCTCAACCAACTGGTGAGACTTCGGACACCACACAAAAAACTTCTGCTTCTTCACGTAATGCTTCCTCCGAAAAGTCCGCTCAAACTGGTCAACCCTCACAAACTGAAAAATCGTCAGAATCAAAACAGAAAGGGCAAGAATCAAAAGGAGATAGTTCATCGGAAGAAAATAAAGAATCTAAAAATAGCGATCAAGAACAAGGTAAATCAGATAAGCAAGAACAATCCCAAGAATCCAAAACTGAAGGATCGCAAGAATCTCAAGAAAGTAAATCATCTTCTGAGCCTACAACACAATCAGAGGAAGTCAAGCAAGAATCTTTACATCAAGCACAATCGGCACCAGAAATACCTATGATAGAAACACCGATTGATTTTGGAGGAAGTATAATACAAGTATCACCAACAAATTAACTATGGAATTTTTTAAATATATATTTTCAAATTACGGAACTGACGTACTCAAGATGACACTTGCTTACGTTGGTATAATATCAATAGTACTAATGTTCTTTCCTTTTAAGAAGATTGTAGCATTTATCAAAAGTATAATAACAATAATAACCTCAGTATTTAAACGATGAGCCACGAATTACAATACCTAGACACTAACTCTGATTATGATTGGGGTGAAAGTATAACACTATCTGACTACAATTACTTTTATGTACCATCAATTCCAGACTGGGCATATAGTGAATTTGACGGACTTCTTTACGAAGGAGTTCAATACAACTGGGCAGAAGTAGATTACAGACTTACTGTTGAATACGCAGCAGTTCCAGAGCCAGCAGACGTAGGTATATTTATGGGATTGATCTTTGCTGGATTTATTCTTTACAAAATTTTAGAAGGCAAAGGTATCAATGTAAAAGATACTGTATGCGGAGCAATTAAAAAAATATATAACAAAATAACCAAATAATATTATGCCATACGGAAAAGGAACATACGGAAGTAAAGTCGGTCGCCCTTCAAAAGCTGCTAAAGCTAAAGGTCGAGCAATGATGAAGAAAAAGAAAAAGTAATGCCCGGTAGAATGATGTCAGTTGTCGTCCTCGGAAAGAAGGACAAAAATGGTGCGTGTTGCCCAGCTTGTGCTGCCGAAATGGAAGCCGAGCAAAGCAGACGTAAAATACCTAATTATAAACGGAGGAAAGTATAATGCCTTTTGAAAAATACAGCGCAAAGCAAAAGAAGTTAGCTAGAATAGCAGTTCCTAGAGATAAGATAACCGCAGCGGATTTGGAGGTCCTTAGAGGTGAAAAGAAAAATACTAAGCGTAGCTAGAAAGCTAGAACAAGCTAGTAAGGCACACGCCGGACAAGCTAAATTATTAAAATCATTAGTTAACAATGGCACCAAAAAGAAAAGGTAACAAAATCTGCCCAGCTGGTATAGCTTGGGCTCGCAGAACTTTTGACAAGTATCCATCCGCTTATGCGAATATGGCTGCTTCTAAGTACTGCAAAGATCCTAATTACGCAAAGGGAGCTAAACGTAAAAAGAAAAAGTAATGGGTGAGCTCAAAAAGTGGAGAGAACAAAACTGGGTACGAATCGGAATTGACGGATCAATCAAAGGACCTTGTGGAACCTCAAAAGATAAGAAGCGACCAGACCGCTGTCTTCAATGGCTAAAGCGAAGAGCCTCACTAAGTCTGAAAGAGCGGCTACAGCTCGCAAGAAAAAAGCTGGCGGAGCAAAAGGAAAACAGTTCGTCCCAAACACACCAAAAGCAAGAGTAACTTTTAAGAAAAAGAAATAATGGCTATCGACAAAAAGAAGATGAAGTGCAACGTACCTCGCCGAGATGTTCAAGGCGGCAAGAAGTTCGTAGTAAAAGCTTGCGAAGGTGGTAAAGAAAAGATTATTCGTTTCGGAGATGCGAATATGAAAATCAAAAAGAATATACCAGCTCGTAAGAAAAGCTATTGTGCTCGTAGTGCTGGAATCAAAGGCAAAGGAAAAATGTCAGCTAACTATTGGTCAAGAAAGGCTTGGGACTGCTAGATGGCAAGATACGATACATACAGTCAGTTAGATGACGTAATGACAGAAGACTTGGACCGCGCTTTTAGTGGCTTCAATAATCGTTTGCGTCCAGACCAGTTAAAGTCCGGAATATTGGCGGATAGCAAAAATGGTCGTATGTCCCTAAATGGCGAATGGCAAACTAGAAAAGGTATAGAGAATCTATCAGCTCCAGTGACCACCGGAGCTGCACCTACTATTCCGTTTTTTATAATTAACGAGGCTACTGGATACACAAGTAGTGCCGTTGGATTGACTAGCCAAAAACTAAGAATTACTGTAACTCAAAATTTATCAGCTACCTTTTCATTAAATGACGAAGGTGTATTGTTTATTGACGCATCTAGTTTAACTGGAATCAGTTTATCATCAATTAATCACAAGGTAAAAGTAGTAAGTGTAGATTCAAGTAACATTATATTTGAGGTACAAGATGTTACATATTCTTCCGGAAGCCCCGGAGGTTCTGTATCTGTACAGACAGCTAAATTAAATGACGCAGCTATTGATGAAGTTTATGGTTCTTGTCTTTTTTCTAATCCGAATGACGATTCTGATAACTATATAATTATAGCAACTAACGAAAAAGCTATAGCTATTAATATTAATACACCTACTACAACTTATGATTTAGCTTATCCGAGTTCAAATACCGTAAGTGCTAGTGTAGATATGATACAAGCTTTTAATAAGCTATATATATTTAGAGATGGTGAAACTGCATTTGTGAAGGACTTAGCTGCTACAAACATAAACACAAGCCCTACATTAGAACTAGTGGATAGTGGTGAGTTTACTCAGCCCACTCAGATTGTTTGTGCATCTGGAGAGTTTGCTTTAATTGAAAACCGAGGAATAGTTCATCAAGTGGATGGCGTATCAGAAGGTAGTGAAATAAAAGTAGTAGGAGATAAAACACTTAGTGCAGATCAAACATCTGGATTAACTATAGGTTCGCAGTTTACGGTGGCTAAAATATTTAGCGCTGGGTCTACAACTTCTATTACGGCGGCATCTGCATCTGCAGTAAGCGGTGGTGAGTTTGATGGTCTATATAAAGTAACAGCAACAGCAGCTGGTCACGGAAAACACGTAGGTGATCCAATTACTATCGCTGGATTCGGAGACACTAAAATAGACGGAAAAAGATTTGTAGCTGAAATTAGCGGAAATGATGTTATATTTTACGTTCCGCAAAATCCATCCACAACTATAAGTGGAGATGAAACACTAGCGTTAGCCGCTGGATTCGAGTTCTATATAGATCCATCAAAGACTACATCTCACGTAACGGATGGACAGAGCTTAACAAGTACTCCAGTGTTTGCAAAGGTTGTATCAGAAGGGCTTGGATTTACACATATGCCGGCTCCAAAATACGGCGTATATCACCAAAGAAGATTGGCTGTTCCATTTAGATACTCAGTAGATGACGCTGTAAACAGTTTTACGGATCGTAAAATATTTGATGAAATACTACTTTCAGATGTATTGGATTCCGATACGTACGATAGAGTATACGGTCAATTTAGATTCAACGCTGGTATGTCGGACTTCAACGTAGGTATGCACTCCTTCTCTGATGATAAATTAGTTGTGTTCAATAGAAACAGTATACACCAAGTATCCGGAAGTGGCAATATAGCTGAGTCTTCTGTTCAATTATTAACTGACGAAGTTGGATTAATAGCTAGAAAATCAATAAGCCAAGTAGGAAATACTATTCTTTTCTTATCTGATAATGGTGTTTATGGATTAACTTTCGTAGATAGATACAACCTTAGAGGTACTGAATTACCACTATCTGAAACTATAGACGGAGTAATACAAAGAATAAATAAAGAACACGCCGAAAAGGCAGTGGCGGTGTACTTTGATAATCGTTACTACATAGCAGTTCCGTTGGATTCAGCTACTGAAAATAATGCAGTTCTAATATACAATTTTTTAAACAAAGCTTGGGAGTCCGTTGATACTGTAGGGGATTCTAACTTTGAGTTCACTAACTTAATAGTAGGTGGTAAAGGTGATAAAAAAGGTGTATACGTTATCAATAAACAAGGTGGAGTACACAAACTAGACGCATTAGATTCCGGTAGGGATTCAGTTATTACCGCAATCGGAGAAACTACTCCTAGCACATTTACGGTAAATGGAGTGGCTACCACTCGTATGTTTACATTAAATTCCATAGACAGAAAAAAATGGAACAACTTTGAACTCCATATGCAGTCCGGAGCTAACAATACTTCAGATCTAAATATATCAGTTGAAACTGAGAACATAGATGGCACTATAGATATAGGTTCAGCTAGTGCATTTATCAATGGATCAATCCCAGCTGATGAAGATGTTTCTATCAGAGGACGTATTGGTAACAAAAGAGCTTATGGTCTTCAAATGACTTTGACGAGTACAGAGGGAAGACCTAGATTTAGATCTCTTAAGGTTGCTGGGTCCGAAACAAAACGCTCGACAACTAGTGTACAATAGTAATAAAGATTTTTAAATTATGCCTATTTTAAATAAAGGAACTGATTTCGCTACTAACGATCAAGTAACTTCAGCTAAACTAGATAATCTTGTTGATGCAGCTGACTTTACAAATACATCTGGAACAGCTATTGACTCATCTGGTACTACTGGAACTTGTGTGTCCGATGGCGGTTTAGAGGTGACTGATCCCGGAGGTCAGTTACAGATTAAATCAAATGGAGTAACAACTGCTAAGATACTTGACGCTAATGTTACCAAAGCCAAGATAGAGAACGTAGCTAATATGAAGGCTTTAGGTAATACTTCTGGTAGCGCTACAGCTCCTCAAGAAGTATCTATTTTAGATGAAGATAATATGTCATCTAATAGCGCTACATCTTTAGCTACTCAACAAAGTATCAAAGCTTATGTTGATGCTAATTCTGGGACTGGTGCATATAATTTATATAGAACTGTTAATGGAAGAAATGGGTCATCAACAGATACAGAATGGAGAAACTGGAGTGCTAATTTAGCTGGAACTACAAATTTAGGGGCTTGGGGTACTGGTAGTAGTGGAGTTGATCAGCCAAATATTTTTACATTTTCTTCTACTGGAACTTACTTTATTGAATTCAATGGAGGCATAGAAGACAATGATACTACATCTAGTGATGACTATGGAATTGGGCTTCAAAAAACATCAGACGGTAGCACTTATACTTATTTAACCGCCACTACAAATACTGGGGGATCGGGAGGTTTGGTTTCTTGTGCCTCTCACCAAGGATTTCAAACAGCTTCTGGGGCTGTGGGTTTTGGTCCTTGGACTTCAATAAATTTTATTTATATAGTTGGGAATACAGCAGAACATAATCTTGTAGTAAACACAATTATTTTAAGTGGTGCAGAGACAGATACATATGAAGTTGCTGGCTCTATTAAAATTACAAAATTACCATAATGATACAATCCATAGATACATACGAGGATTTATTAAATATGGGGAACGCCTTAATTCCTTTTTATAAAAAAATGCCTTACGCTCAAAAGAAACCAAACCCGGAAAGATTTGCGGAAGTTTGGGGGAACTTTGTAGAGCAAGGTGTAGGCAAAGTTATAGCACTAAAAGAAGATGATAAAATAATTGGAGGCATAGGTTTAATTACTACTCCGGCTCTTGAAGATGGGGCTAATGTTACATCCGAAGCATTTTGGTACATTGATGAAAGTAAAAGAGGTAAAGGTTTAAGATTGTTCAAAGAAGCCGAAAAGTACGCTCACTCGGTGGGATCAGAAAGATTTTATATGGTGCACTTAGAGAGCTCTATGCCCCAGAAGTTGAAAAAATTTTACGAAAAACTTGGTTTTAAAAAAATGGAAACCGGATACATTAAGGAAATATAATGGCAGCAATTAGTACAATAGTAGGAATAGCAACTGCCGGAGCGGCAATAAAGGGAGCAAGTGAAGCTTCTAAGGCAAGAAAAGATGCAAAAGAGGCACAAGAAAAGTCCATAGAGATTCAAGAAGAAGCTATAGAATCCTTGAGAAGTCCTCAAGAAATTCTAGATGATTTGTTTGGTCCAGATGGTCTATTTACTGAAGATAGATTAAAAAACATTGCTGAAACTGACCAAAGAGTTACAGATACACTTCTTGAGTTACAGAGAGCTTATGGTCAAGATATTGTGTACGGAGAAGGAGGAATCCTAGAAGCTGCTGAACAAGGTACAGAAAGAGCCATAGAAAGAATTAAAGAGCTAGGACCAGAGTTTCGAGCTGCCCTAGAAGATCCTCGTATGGCTAAACTAGTAGAGGATCAAATAGATCGCTACAATAAATCTATTGTAGACGTAGACGCTAGAGCTGCAGAAAGAGAAGAAGCCGCAGCTAATTTTGAAGCCGCAACTGTAGGTGCCATTGAAGGAGCACAAGCAGACTTAGACGCAATAAGAGGGGCTAGAATAGATAGCGCTCAACCATTCTTAGATACAATAAAAGGAATATCCGGAGAGGGAATCAGAGGAATAGATACAACTGGAATATCCGGAGAGGGAATCAGAGGAGTAGGTCTAGGTGGCTTGGGTGGAGCTGGTGTCCGCGGAGTTGACACTACTGGAGTTGGTGCTGTTGATTTAAGTGGACTGGGATCTACTGGAGTAAGAGGTGTAGATATAAGTGGTGTATCTCGCGTTGATACAAGCGGACTCGGAGGCGCTGGAATTAGAGGCGTTGATATTAGTGGAGTAAGCGATGTTGATATTAGCGGAGTAGGAGCTGTTGATGCAAGTGGACTCGGAGGCGCTGGTGTACGTGGTATAGACTTTAGTGGAGTTTCTGGATTTGACACTTCTTCTCTTAGGGATTTTGATTTATCTAATTTAAAAAATTTAAGCTTCGAGGATTTAAAAAATTTGGACTTAACTCAAAGTTCTGCATTTTTAGGAGATATTCGAGGACTAACAGATATTGAAACAGCAGAAGCTGAAAGACTTACAGAAGCCGCTAGAGGTCCTCTTGGTTTTGAGGCAATTCGTAGAGCAGAACAAGCTGCACGAGCAGAAGGTGGTGCCTTAGGTAGACAACTAGATGCTTCATCAATAGCAAGGGCTGCACTAGGTAGAGAAGAAGCTGTTATGGCTCGCGAAGATAGAGCCGCTGCCGCAAGAGCAAGAGCCGCCGAAATGGCTGGACTTGGTGCTAAACTAGGGCTATCTCAAGAAACCTTGAAAGCAGATGCTGCACAAGTAGCGGCTAAACTTGGATTATCTAAAGAAGAGCTAGTATCTAAATTAGGTTTAACTGCAGAAGAAGCTGCTATGGGATTTGATTTCAATGCACAAGAGCTTGCAGCTAAACTGGGATTATCCCAAGCAGAGATCGCTTCTAAATTAGACATAGCAGCAGCCGAAACTCAAATAACTCAAGCAGACCTAGCGGCTAAACTGGGATTGAGTCAAGCAGAGTTAGCGGCTAAACTAGGATTAAGTCAAGAAGAGTTAGCGTCAAAGCTAGATATAGCAGCAGCCGAAACTCAGTTGACTCAACAAAATTTAGCAGCTCAATTAGGATTAACCCAAGAAGAATTGGCAGCCAAGTTAGATATTAGCGCAGCTGAAGCTAACTTAACTCAAGAAGAACTTATGGCTAAGTTGAATTTAACTCAAGAAGAGTTAGCGTCCAAGTTAGATATTACTGCGGCAGAGTTAGAATTATCTAAAGAGAAAGCAGCTACAGCGGCAGATATAACGGCAGCACAAACAGCAATAGATCAAGAAAAAGCAGCTACAGCGGCGGACTTAGAAGCAGCTGGATTAGGTGCTCAAACTGGAATTGAATTAGATAAATTAAATCTAGCTAAATCAGAAGTTGCAGCTAATTTAGGTATAGACTTAGCTAAATTAAATTCTATATTAGCAGCCGGAGCTAGAGAAGAAGGAATAACCTTTAGGGAAGAAGGACGAAGAGATTTTGAAACAACCTTTGAT
>FUIF01017636.1_pt1 | contig 12668 bp, 25 predicted proteins | sample 1003461 | NCBI WGS metagenome assembly FUIF01 (sample SAMEA80401918, study PRJEB19352) | marine metagenome | reverse complement strand
TGATATCCCTCCTAAAATACCAGTACAATCGCCATTAGCTGTATTATTATAACCCCCTCCTACAATTGAATATAGACCGGTTACACAATTAGATTCACCTCCACCAATAAATGATGAACTACCATCAGCTACATTATTACCTCCACCAACTACAGTTGAACGTGAGCCAGTGGTACAATTACAACAACCACCTCCTATTGTTGTAAAAAAACTATAAGCATAATTACCTCGACCACCCCCTATAGTTGTACGTGTACCATCAGCTGTATTATATTCACCCCCACCTATAAATGACCAAAAACCGATAGCATTATTATTTCTTCCTCCAACAACCGCTGCACAATTTCCAGAAGCTGTGTTATTTATACCACCTATAATTTTACCATTCGCTGTCAACGATGCTACAGATAAACTATTAGTGGTTGTATTACCATTATCTGTTACTGTTTGTAAATCGATTGTAGTACTTGCAAATATATCGCTTAGATTTGAACCTCCTGACAGTATATTACCCCCTACACTAGCATCACATCTTACATCTAAATCACAGCAAACATTTAAATCATTACTAACAGTTAGATTTTTTATTTGATCTGTGTTAAAGACCAGACTTGATACTTTTGCAGTTACCGTGCAGTTATCTTGCACCATAGGTACTAAACTACCGGATAGTGCAATATTAACTTCCGGTAAATCAGATAATTTTATACCTTTAATTGCCATTATAATTATTTATTCATCAATCACGTCTACTATCTGTGGTAAGCATGCAACAACAGTTAAAAAGTCTCTTTTAATTTCTTTCTGAAAAACAATATCTAGATCTAACCAATTATTTTTAAAATTATTATACATTCATCCAAATAATTTTTATGTATTTCCAATAAAAGAGTTTCTCTCTCATAATCGATATAAATTTTTTCAGCAAATTCTTCTAATCGACTCTTGACATCACTGAATAAATCATCCATTTAAATATTTAGGAACGGTGATATAATAATATATGCCTAAAAAGAAAAAATTATTTAATTATAAATTTATCGATTGTGAAAAGTCGTTACCTTCATCTATCGTTGTTAAATGTACTCAAACAGGAGAAGAAGTTAGAATGTATCATAAGCAATTAGTTAGGCTAATTGAGAAGAAGTATAGAAATAACTATAGCTTATTTAGAGCATCATATATTAAAAAGGGTAACAAGCCAGAAATTAATAACATTGATGAAAATGGAGAGTATAATACTGCTCCGGAAGGTTATAGGCAGTATTTGATTATTGCTTACAAGTTTGCTAAACAAGATAGTCGATTAGATGATTCAATGAGAGCTGAACGTCTTAATTTTTTAAGTGAATGTTATTCAAAGAGATACAATGCAAGTTTAGAAAAGGTTTTTATGTCTTTGGAACAGTGATATAATAGTAGTATGAACCAAATTAGGAATTTTTTTATAGATGTATTGTCTATAATTGCAGTATTATTACTGCTGATACCCACATCAGTTATTGCTATTTTTAATGTACTAATTGATTTACCTCCTAATGTATTTGAACTGTTTGATCAATACAAAAGATAAACGGAACTGTGATATAATATAAGCATGATGAACCTAAATTATAAAGCTACTAAATTCGAGAGTGTTAAGGATATTAAGATCCCTGATCTCTTTTATCGTCGTTATAAGAGTGGAATTACCGTAATTGATGATTTGTTCGGGGAAGGTATTCTTCCTGGATCTTCTATTACGATGTGTGCTCAGGCTGGGTGTGGTAAGACTACTTTGCTTCTGCAAATTTTCGAAGGTCTTACTAAGAATGGATACAATACTGCTTATGCTAGTGGTGAAGAGAATACTTATCAGCTTGCATTTACTTGTAATCGTATTAACGTGAAGAACGTTCAGGTTGCAAATATGACTGATATCGATGATCTAGCAGCTCAAATGGTAAATTACGATGCAATGGTTATCGACTCTTTTCAAGCTCTTACTTCTCGTCGTAAGATGAATACTCGTGAGCTTGAGCGTTATGCAGTATCTACTCTAACTCGAGCAGCAAAAGATAACGAGTGCACGATTTTCTTTATTATGCATCTTACTAAGGATGGTAAGCTTAAGGGTAGTACTTTAGTACCTCATACTGTTGATGTTAATATGAATATTGAGATTGATGGTGATATTGATGATGATTGCCGTAAGATCTTCTTTACTAAGAATCGTTTCGGTCCTTGTAATGAGTTAAATCTCTTTATCGGTGCTCATGGTTACGATTTCAATACTCCTGTAGTTGTTGAGGAAGAAAAGAAAGCTAAGAGTAAGAAAGGTAGAAAGAAGGAAGAGCTCGATAAGATTATGCAGATGAAAGAGCCGCCTCATATTACTCCTGATAGGGTTATGAAAGATTTAGATGTAGAGTATATGCGAGCTAACTACCTTCTAGCTGATCTTGTTAATAACAACAAGCTCGCTAAGTTTGGTAAGGGTAAGAAAGCGATCTACAAGATGGTTTAGGTTCACGACCTAGGTAAGTCAATAAACTGCCTTTTTTTATTCAATACCTAATCTTATTTGAGTTTCAGTTGCTAAAGAATCATAATTTTCGGTACCTAAAACATCGCGTTCAGAATTAATGGAAGGTTTAGTTGTCCCTGAATTAATTACTTTAAATCTTTTTGGTAATTTAAACTTACCTGTATATCTCAACCTCCTTAAGTCATTATATGTGAGGGGATTAGGCATATGAAATACCTATTATACACTAATTTTTAAAGTTCCAGAATCATTCCAAACAACACCTTCAACTCCTGGATCTGTTGTAGGTAATGCACCTGCACTTAAGAATAATCTTTGTGCGTGAAGCATATTAGATGAAATTGATATTACATTACTGCCAGTTACAACGGAATCACTATGACTGCTTGAAATATTATTATTATTCCCTCCAATAATAATAGATTGATTACCACAATTTACATTATCATCACCACCAATTATGGATCCATTATCTGCACAACATACACAATTTCCATTTCCTCCTATAATACTACTACGATCACTAGAAAGAATGTCATTTAAAGTACCTCCTCCAATAAAACTTCTTGTCCCTGACCGCGTACAATTATAATCCCCTCCAACTATTGTTTGAGAATAACCATCTGTAATGTAATTGCTATTACCACCTATTATGCTATTATTAATGGAGGAACCACTTTCTTGGTTTATAATATTCCGCCTCCCCGTTAATATACCTTCATATATGCCTGGTGTGTCAATTACATTATAACCACCTCCAGCTATAACCGATTGTCTTCCACTGTAAAGAAAATTACTTTGTCCACCTAAAATAGATGAACACGACGACGCGTAACCCCCTCCTATTGTGTTACTTTTTCCTCCTCCTACAAAACTATATGGAGAATTCCCACATATACCATTATCTTTTCCTCCACCAATAAATGAACAATTACCTGATGCGGTATTATTTGTACCTGAACCTATATTTGAATCATTACCAGTAGCTTGGTTATCAACACCCCCAACAAATGAAGAAGCTGGTAATTTTAAAGTTACCCCGTCTTGTACTATAGGAATAAATTCTCCTCCAGAGGTAGGGGTTGCGTTAGTAAGTTGAGAAATCGGTAAAATAGCCATATAATTATTTATGTTTTTTAGTTTAGTTTTACAGCAGATTATTTAGGAACCTCAATATAATTAAAGCATGTTAACTGAGGAAAAATTATTAGATGCAAGAGAAGAGATAATTCATATGCAGAATAAGCAAGAGAAACTATTTTTTGAATTATTTGATAGTATTCCTAAAAACAAGCGGGAAAAATATGAAGATTTAGAAGGACAATTGACTGATTTTCTTTTCAATAACATTTACCACTCAAAGAAAAATATAGGTGAATTTATAAATAGTTTATATTCTAAGGAAATATTACTTGAAAATGAATAGGAACTATGATATAATAATATTATAATTTTTAATGAAAACAAATAATAACGAATAAAAAAATGGCGCATAATATAAGTGATCGTGACCGTCAGGTCGGACTAGAACAAGCATGGCATGGACTAACTCATGTAGTTGATGCTATTGATGTTAAGGATAACTTCCTTACTGAGTGGGATGTGGAGCGTAAGCCTCTTACATATATCAATAATGATGGAGATGAAATCGATACCGGTTTTGGTATTATGGTAGGATCTGATGATGATGAAATTATTGGACGTCCTATGAGTCCTTCGTATAAGGAAATTACGAATGAGCGTTTCCTAGATTTGGTATCTGATGTACTTAATCGGCTACCTAAAGCTAAGATTGAATCTTTAGGTTCAGTTTGCAACCGAGGTAAGGTCTTCGTTACGGTTAGTCTTTCTGACCATAAGGGCTTTAAAGTAGGTGATAGAGAGTTTAAGGATTTTCTTAACTTTGGTAATAGTCATGATCAGACTACAAAGCTTTGGGTAAACAATACTAACGTTTGTACGGTATGTGATAATACCTTTACTTACAATCTTAATAATAAAGAAGCTAAGATCGGTACTGCAGTTCACCGCGGTGATGTAGAACTTAAACTTGCTGATATTAGTAACTTGATTGATTCATTCCTTGGTACTCAGGAGGATTTTAAGAGTAAATTCCAATCCTTGGTGCAGCGTAAGATTGATAGTAAGAAGGCACAAAGTCTATTTACTGGCTTTTTGATGCGTAATAATCCTAAGGAAGGTCTTTCAACTCGTTGTTTGAATACGGTTGATAGTCTTAATAACCTCTTCAAGAAAGGTGCTGGTAACCGAGGTGAGAATTACGCAGATGCATTCTCTGCAGTAACTGATTATTATACTCATAATAGTACCCGAGGTAATGGTAAGAATCGTCTTAACCAATACGTTTCATCAGAGTTTGGACTAGGTCGTATGAATAAGAGTGCTTTCTGGACTGTAGTTAATAATCGTGATTTGAGTGAAAAGACCATTGAACGAGGTACAAAGCTTCTTTCATTGGTTAATCAATAATAGGAAATTAAATATAATAATATTATGTATAAAGTAATTAGTGAAGGATATACTTTCGTTCAAGAAGAAGGTGATGTCATCAAGGTTTATGATACTGTAGATGATATCAAGGGTTTGGAACCTGTATTTATTAGTCAGGGCCCTGCAAAGAGTCAGAAAGATTTTGAAATTGAGATTTCATATATTCTACAAGACCATTTGCTATCTGATAATGAATATTATAGTTAATTTAGAAGAAATTTATAACTGTAAAAAATTTGAAGAATACTTTCAGCTTAGGTATAAAAACCCTGAGCTGAAAGCTCTCAGATTTAAAAATAAATTTGGTAGGGTAGTTTACTTTTTTGAACTAGCTTATCAGAGTCTTATTCAAGACAATAAATACAATTAGTTATGGAAAAAAATGATATAAGTGAATTTATTCTTTCTAGAATAGTTTTAGATCTAACTAAATAAAAAATATTTTAGAGGATGAAAATAATTCTAAAAGTGTTACTGAAGCTAAAATAGCATTAGATGAACTATTAGCTAAGATTCAAGAAGTAGAATAATGGATTCAAATATAAAAACTTTATTAAACGGAATGTTTATGCAGTACTTTTCTAATGTATATTCTTCTAAACCGGAATTAAAACCTGTAGAAGATACTAACTATTATTACCTTACTAATAAAGATAGCAATGTTATTTGTCTATTACCGTTAGAGTATATTGGTTAAGGAACTTTAATATAATTAAGTATGTCAAGATTAGCCAAAGATCCTAAAAGAAAAGTATTTGTTAAAAGTGAAGGTTATGAAACCTGGCAGTGCTGGGATTATAAAACTTTTTATATGACTGTTAGAAGACAAGATATGGAAACTGATAAAAAATACAAAAGGGATAAAAATAAATATCTACTCTATATGAGCTCTACTGAAATTTTTGAAAATATCGATACACCTGAATTAGCTATGAAAAAAGGTTACGAAAGAGCTGATGAAATATTTGATATTAGGTTGAAAAGTAGTCCTATGAATATATAATTTATATATGAAAGAGTATAAAGAAGGAGAGTATATACGGTATCGGGTTAACTACCCTGGTTCCGAAAATTCATTCCACAGCGGTGGGGTTGTAGAAGGTGTAACTGAAAAAAATGGTAAAAAGCAATATCTTGTATCGGAAGGTAACGGTGGAGCTAATATGACTTATGTTAACCCGGAAGATATTTTAACCCTTTTGACTGAATAATTTATGAGTAAAAGACAAATCGAAGGAAGAACTAAACTTAAGGGTAACATAGGAAAGACCACTGGTCGTACAAGAGGACCAATGGTCTTTAATGAAATAGTAAACCATATGGTAACGCCAAAGATTGACGCTGCTATTAAAAAGAATAGAAAGATTAGTCAGCGTTAGCTGTAATATAAGAACTAACTGCGGCTACAACATCAGCATTTGTCCATTCTGATGGTGTGTCGTAGTTATCTCCTGATAAATCATCTAACTCAATTCTTCCTAAACCAGGTACAAAAGCAATTACTTTTCTATCTGCAGGAATATCTACTATTCTTTGAATTTCTACACTACCGGTAAAAGTTTCGGTTTGTGCAGGAGTTACTGTTACTGTTTTTGGTGTCGATAATGATACTGATAAGCTCATATAATTATTTATGTTTTAAAATAAATTTTTATAGTTTTTTTTAAACTATATCTAATAAGTCGTTAAATTTAAAAGGTTAGCATTATAAACTAATTTTCAATGTGCCGGAATCGTTCCAAACAACACCTCTAACACCTGGATCAGATGTAGGTATAACATCGGCACTTAAAAATAAACTTTGTGTATGTAACATGTTAGATGATACTGAATTCATATTCGAACCCCCTATAATAGTACTATTTTTATGACCACATATTATAGTATTGTCATTTCCTCCTATAATAGTGCCACCTTCTCCTACTTCGAAGGCACATCCGCTACCATGGCAATTAATTTTATTATTACAGCCTCCTAATACTGTACTACCCATTGCAATTGCACAATTTTGTGTTCCATTGATTACTGTAGAAAAATTACTCACTGCTTCATTACTGTAACCAAACACGTTACCGAAACCGGCCCCTCCTCCAATAACCAGCGAAAAATAACCAAAACAAGCAGAATTACATGTAACTGCATCTTTACCTGCTTTACTTTTCCCTGCTGCTAAAATTAAGTTATTATTACCGTAAACTTGGTTGCAATAACCCCCTATAATAGCACTATTCTTTAAGTTTAGAATACCAGACCTTGTATCTTCTATTTTTTGTAAACATCCTCCTATTATAACATTATTAAGTGCGCTACCACTACCGGATATAGACGAAAAATGAGATCCAACTATAGCATTGGTATTTGCACAAGTAATGCTACTACATTGTGAAGCTATAATACTAGATGTAAATACTTCAATTCCTATATCATTACACTGCCCTGCTGCTATAAAAGATTGATTAGGAGCATCTGTACAAGTACTAGCTGTAATTGAACTAGATTTCGATGAAATAATAAAACTATCAATTGCACATAACGTATTATTTTCACCCCCGAATATTGCTGAATTATTGTTATCTACAAAATCATTTGATGAATTACCTGTACCTCTTGCACTTTGTACACTTGATAAAGGTGTTCGAACTGATTCATTATTTTGCCATACTGGTAATAATTCTCCCCCTGAAAGTGTAGCTGCTTCTGTTAGACAGTTTATAGTTATTAAAGCCATAAAATTATTTAATTGACTTATTGATATATCAATTTATTATTATAAAATAATGTATGGTTCAAAAAATTAAAAGATTAATTATTTTTTCATTGATAGGAATTACATTTATTTCTGTTTTATCAATATAAACCTAGGTTTATATTTTGGTGTAGTTACCAATCTTTTAATTAATGCATTCTGGAACAGTAAATTATTTCCTAAAAATAATTTAGAAGAAGTAAAATATCATGTTTTAAACGAAAAGGTTAGACGTCCTATCATTGATTAGGAACTTTGATATAATATAAATATGAATTTACGATATGCCTGGGTGGTGGAATAGGTAGACACTGCAGACTTAAAATCTGTTGCTCGAAAGAGCGTGCCGGTTCGAGTCCGGCTCTAGGTACCAATTTAATATGAATAAAAGAACTATACTTAAATTTTATGCTCCATGGTGCGGACCATGTAAAGCAGTAGACGCAATATTTGATAAATTAGGAAATGATATTTTCGAAGATAAAAATATTGAAATCAAAAATATTAATACTGAAGACAATATTAATTTAGCTCAAAAATATAAAGTTAGAGCTATACCTCATTTAATACTTTTAGATGAAAATGAAAAAATTTTAAAAGAAAAAACCGGATTGACTGATGAAGATGAAATTCTGGATTTTATTAAGGAACGATGATATAATATAGTTATGATTGAAGCAATATTTATAGGAGTTATTTTTATTCTTGGCGTTTTAGTATTTCTAAATGAAGGATAAATAATATGTTATACGAAATTAAATCTGGCTGGCGTGCTGTCAGCGAATTCTTTAATCCACGCCAAAAATGGATTAAAGAGCATATCGAATACAATCGTTGGAGTGATAAGGTTGAACTTATTCCAGAGTTTCTTTTCGGATGTGTAGTTCATTTTGTTGAAGAAGAAAAGTGTTTTGAAAGAACTGATTGGGAAGCCAGTAGCGAAGATCACGCTAAATTTGCGGTAGAACTTCAAGAATGTTATGAGTACATTGTTACTGCTCGACCTATGTTAGAGAGACAACTTGATGATGCTTATGAGAACGTTCCAAAAGTTGGAAGCTATGAAGAAATGTATGCTGATGTCATCAGTATTGAAAAGATCATTAAAGAAGCTGATGCTAAGTATACAGTATGGATTGTAAAGAATAGAGACTATATGTGGGTGTGATGGAAGAAGTAATGGAAGCATTTTTAGCTCAATTGGGATATCTTATTGAGACAAAAGAGTGGAATGAGAGGCAAGAGCAATTTGATGCGCCGATTCATAACTCTGGCACTTGTTATCAGACCAGTATGTTCACAATGAGATCATACTGTTGGGATGATGAGAGTAAATATGCTGATGATTATAATTTCGAATGTCCGAAGTATGGTGTTTTCGTTCGATGGTATAAGTATTATACTCGTAGCCTTGAAGTTGAAATTAAATTTGATGATGTTGAGAATGAATTTGAGCATATATGTGAAATGTTTATTGAGTGTATTGATAGCGTGAAGGGCGGATTTGAATGTGATAGAGCTAATCGTAAAATTACATTTACAAGCTAACGGAACTTTAATATAATAATACTATGAAAATATCAATAACACACTACGGAACAACCCATTCGGTTGAAACAAAGAACGATGACGTTAACGCGACTGAGGCTTTTGAATATGCAATAAATCTTTTAAAGCAGGTTTATCACTCAGATAATATTGATGATGCTATTTGTGATAAAGCAGATGAATTGAATATTGATGAAAAAATTTATGAATGAAGCACTAAAACTAATTCTGGAAGCAATGGTCTTCCGCATTCAAGACGAAAAGTCTTACGAACCTAAGTCTATCGATGCTTTTGTCTCTTACGGTAAAGCAAAAGAGATCGCAAAAGAAAGAATGATTAAAGCAATAGAAGAATTATGAGTGAAGATACAAAAAGAAAAGTAGCAGCAACCCTCGATGACGAAGCTTTCAAAATTGGGGATTTTATTCAAGAGCTTGGAAAGATTCAAGATCAATATTTTGATGCTCTTTGGGAAAAGGCAAAAGCTAATGATTGGGTCGAAGGATTTGAATCCGATGAAAACGCAAAAGATTGGCTTTTTGATTATGTCTTTAATGGGTGGAGTAAAAATGATAATGGGTTTGAAAAAACATTTTCTGAATATTGCGATGCTGAATGGAAGTATGGAAGTGATGAATAATTATGGATCCTTTTGATACTATAGATGTTACAGATGATGGGCAATTCATCTCTTTCGAAAGCGGTAACTTTATTGATAGTCAAGAAGTTGAGGTTTATTATGAAGCTGGAATAGCTTTTACAGATAAAGCTAGAAAAGTTTTACTAAAATATTCCGGAGAATATTTAAAGGAACCTTAATATAATAGTAGTATGACAGATTTGCAAAAAGAATTTAACTTAGGAGAAGATTACTACTCTGATATGATCAGTGCTTACGGTAAAGATCTTACTGAAGAAAGAATGCACGAACTGTTTGACTTAACAGATAAAGAGTTTGAAAAAGCAGTTTTTAATGAAGCATCTCCTTCTGAATTTCGAAGTCCATTAGACGTTTTTACGAAAAAAGAGCTCAGTTACATTCTAGATTATAGTGAGTATCTTGGTGCTTCAAATAGAGACTGGATTGTAAATAATATTTTGGACGATTTCTTTAATGGTTAATCTTCAAGTAGTTATAAAAAAATTGAAAAGCGTATCGAAACGGAAAAAAACACAATAATGCCATGGCATGCCAGAAGTGGGGATCGCGTTTGAAAACTTTGTATGAAGCTAAGATAATTTTGGAAAAATGCAAAAAGGAACTGTGATATAATAATAAAGTAACGGAAATTATTAACTCAAAAATATAAAAAAATGCAATATATACCTGCAAAAGATATTATTAAATCTACTGATAAATCAAGTTCCGAAAAGAATGATTGTTCTGTTCGTGCTTTTGCAACTGCTCTAGATGTAAATTATGATGCTGCTCATAGTTACGTTAAAGAAACTTTTAAGCGTGAAGATAAAAAAGGGTGTAAAAATATGGAAAGCACTGGAAGGGCTATCAGTTTGAAAGGTGAGACTCAAAAGATTGAAGGTACAGAATTTGATCTTAATGTTCTTCCAGAAGATTCTATTACCAATAAGTATAAACTTAACGGCGAAGTAATTACACGTAAGAAGACTGTAAAGTCTTTTATTAAGGACTTTTCAAAAGGTATTTATCTAGTGCTTGTCTCAGGTCATGTCTTTACGGTAAAGGATGGTACTATGATCGATAACGTTGGAGAAGAATGGCGACCTACCCGAAAGGTTGAGAGCGTTTTCGAGCTTAAGCTTAAGAATGTACTAGAGCAAATGGAGTTTGCTTTTTAATAAATAAATTTATGGTAATAGTTTCAGAAAAAGATATAAAAAAATCCCCTTATTATAATTATAAGCCATGTGGCTTTATTGATGGGAAGCAAATATTTGAAGAAACTTTCAATAAAGATAAGTACGAAAAAGATCTAAAGCTTAAAGAAAAAAGGCAAAAGATAATCGACAATAAAAAAGAAATAAATTTAAATTCCTATAAAATAGAAGAAGAATTCAATATTGATCTAATTGAAGAAGAAAAAATCAATCAAAGGAAACTTAATAAAGTTCCTAAAGTAGAATGGAAATTAGAAGAACCAGACTTTTTTGAATTACAAAAGAAATATCTTAAACAAGATAAAAAACAAATTACTACAAAAGTTGAAAACCCTGTAATTAAAAAAATAGATTTAAATAAAGAATTTGATTTAATTACTAATTACAGAGCTCCTTTTAGTTTTTCATATAAGATTGATAGTGAGAAAAAGCTTATTATAGTTTCTGATGAGAAGAATAATAAAGTTACCTTTCCATATAGTTTTGTATTAAATTTTGCAAATATAGAAATGGATATTCTCAGTTTTAGAGAAACTGAGAAAGAAACCGGTCAAATACATGATTATTTTTATTCCATAAGTACTAAAAAATTAATAAAGCATAAAAAGTCTCCAAAAATTTATAATATGGATCCTGATGAACTTGGAGGTTCTGAGAGTGCAAGAAATTTTGGATTAGAATTAGTTTTATATACAGATGAAATAATAACTAATGGTTTAGCATCTGTAAATAATAATTTAGGTATTAGTACAGGTCCAGGAAGATTTGAAATAGATAATGAACCTCAATATGTATTCAATGAACAATATAATAATTCTAATTCCGGAGGGGTTTGGTATCAAAATGTAGAACCATTTAGAACAGATAATTGGTGGCAGAATAAACATGATTTTTCTGCAACAGATTGGTCAAAGGACAGTAAAAGATGTCATTTAATTGGAGATAATGTTTTAATAGCTAGTGCGAATGCTGATTTCTTCGTTTCTACTCCAACTTTTTTACCGAAAGATGGAGGGGATCCAGTTTCTGTTACTATTAATCAATATGTACAATTACCTAATTCCGGATTAAGATTAGCATTACTAAATGAACCTGCTGATCCAAGAATTAATAGATGTTTCTTATGGCCGTACGAAATCACACCTAATTTAGTATTCAACGGTAGGTCTTTAAGAGTGGTACAGGATTTTACTTCACCTACTGTTAATAATACACAAAAGTTAGGTACTAGTGTAGCAGCAAGAATGGTACCTGGACAGTTTAAAGAATTATTAAACAACGGTAAAACATTTAAACAAAATGGAGTTACCGAATATAATGATGGTTCATTTAATCCTCCTGCAGATGGTTATTTTCTAAATTGTCCATTAGGAGATAATGAAAATGCAACATATGCTTTAGATAAATTTAGTGATAATGTTTTCTTAGTTTCTCTTTATGACGATGGTGTTGGGTTCACAAAAGAAAATGAAGGAGTT
>FUIF01013934.1_pt1 | contig 12677 bp, 22 predicted proteins | sample 1003461 | NCBI WGS metagenome assembly FUIF01 (sample SAMEA80401918, study PRJEB19352) | marine metagenome | reverse complement strand
ACTCCCGTACATCAAAAGTAAAACTAGGAAAACCTCAGTAAAGCTAGTGCTTACTAACATACCTAACCTCTTGATAACAAAAGAAAACTGCGGGACTATAAATTAACACATAAAAGGACTTGACAAACACGAAAAATATGCTATAATGATATAGTATTCTTTAGAAAGACTAGAAGGTAAAATACACACATGGATATTGATAAAACATCTACAGAACCTAAAGCGCCACTAAAGCGCAAGAGAGGTAGACCTAGAAAAACAGATGTAGTCTCTAAATCTAAAGGATCTAGAGGTGCTGTAGGTAGACCTAAAGGTGATGCAGCGATTATCAATGAGTACAAAGCTCGTATGTTGGCTTCACCCAAGTCACGCAAAGTAATGGATGCTATCTTCGATGCAGCTTTAGACGATGAACACAAGAATCAAGCGGCAGCATGGAAACTAGTGATGGATCGCATGCTACCCTTGAGTTACTTTGAGAAAGATAGCGCCTCTGGTAGATCAGCGGTATCCATAACAATCTCAGGTATCGGTAGCGGAGCAGTAGAGACCGATGTGACACCTAATGATCCTATAGAAGGAGAGTATACACAGGATGTTTAAGTACTTCACCAAGGACGAATTTGTGTGTCAAGCCACAGGCGAGAATGAGATTGAAGAAGAATTGATTTTTGCACTAGATGAGCTTAGAGAGCACTGTGGTTCCCTTTTGTAATCACAAGTGGCTATAGATCACCTGACCACCCTATTGAACTAGGGAAAAACACTCCCGGCACACATGCACAAGGTATTGCAGCGGACATAGCTGTGTCCTCTGGTTTACAACGGTACACTATAGTAAAGAATGCTATTAAGTTAGGCTTTACTGGGATTGGTGTAGCCGGAGGCTTTGTGCATGTAGACATTAGGGCTACTCCAGATGCACCTGTAATGTGGACGTATAGTTAAATGTTAGTAAACACTAACAGAGATTACAAAACAACCCTAGCACAACAAGAAGATCTAAATTGGGACGGAGATCCTGAGTTAGACGTGGAGTATGAGTGTGAGGAAGAAAAAGACCTAGATGAGTACATAGTCAAGTATTTCTATGACTAGCCTTAACATACAACTACTGGACTGGCAAAAGCAAGTCTGGGCAGACGACACTAGGTTTAAGATTGTAGCTGCCGGTAGACGTACAGGTAAGTCCAGACTAGCTGCTTGGATGTTGATTGTCAATGCTTTACAGGCAGACAAAGGTCATGTGTTCTATGTAGCTCCAACACAGGGACAGGCCAGAGACATCATGTGGCAAACACTATTGGAGCTAGCGCACCCCGTTGTATCCTCTAGTCACATAAACAACTTACAGATTAAACTGGTCAATGGTGCAACCATTAGCCTCAAAGGTGCCGATAGACCTGAGACTATGCGTGGTGTGTCACTAAAGTTTCTAGTGATGGACGAGTACGCCGACATGAAGCCGGAGGTATTTGAGCAGATCTTGAGACCTGCATTGGCTGACCAAAAGGGAGGTGCACTGTTCATCGGTACACCTATGGGCCGTAATCACTTCTACGACCTGTACAAGTACGCAGAGCTAGAGGACGATGAGTCCTATCAGTCATGGCACTTCACAAGCTACGACAATGAACTACTAGACCCAGATGAGATTGACCTAGCTAAAAAGTCTATGTCGTCCTATGCCTTTAGACAAGAGTTTATGGCATCCTTTGAGGCCAGAGGCTCAGAGATGTTTAAGGAGGAGTGGGTCAAGTTCGGTGAGACACCGGAGATAGGCGACTACTACATCAGCATTGACTTAGCTGGCTTTGAGGACGTAAGCAAGAAAAGAACTAAAAACTCTCGACTAGACGAGTCAGCAATTGCAGTAGTGAAAGTCAACGAAAACGGCTGGCACTTAGAAAACATCATATACGGTAGATGGGACTTAGCGGAGACAGCTAGAAAGATCTTTGAGGCTGTGCGGGACTACAGGCCCATCAGTGTAGGCATAGAGCGTGGTATCGCTAAGCAGGCTGTGATGTCACCGTTGATGGACTTAATGAAACAGCGTGGCAGATTCTTTGTTGTGGAGGAGCTAACCCACGGCAACAAAAAGAAGACAGACAGAATCATGTGGGCCTTGCAGGGTAGATTTGAAAACGGTCAGATTACTCTAGGCAAGGGAGAGTGGAACAGTAAGTTCTTAGATCAATTGTTTCAGTTTCCTGACGTATTGACACATGATGACCTTGTGGATGCCTTTGCGTACACAGATCAACTGGCTAAGGTGGCCTACAGTTATGACTTTGAGATAGACGATCTTGAGGTCTTGGACGTTGTAACAGGATATTAACATGCCTACTAAATCTAAGTCAAGAGTAAATGAAGCCGGTAACTACACCAAACCCACTATGCGTAAGAACCTATTTAATAAAATCAAAGCAGGTGGCAAAGGTGGTGCCCCCGGACAATGGTCGGCGAGGAAAGCCCAAATGCTGGCAAAGCAATACAAAGCCAAAGGAGGAGGATACCGATGAGAGGTGTACCCCACTATACCAGAGAAGGCAAGGAGTGGAAAGGAAATACTCACAAAATGCCAAACGGACACTTGCATACGCATAAGTCCCACGGAAAGACAAGCCAGCGTTTGTTCCATTTCAAAGACCTAAGCAAGACTGCACAAAAGAGAGCTAAGTAATGGCTTTAGCTAAATCACAGAAGTCTCTAAAGAACTGGACTAAGCAAAAGTGGCGTACAAAGTCAGGTAAACCTAGCACTCAAGGCTCTAAAGCTACAGGTGAACGCTACTTGCCAGAAAAAGCAATCAAGTCTTTATCCGCTAAAGAGTACGCAGCCACCACTAGAAAGAAAAGAAAAGACACAAAGGCCGGTAAACAGTTTAGTAAGCAGCCCAAGCGCATTGCTTCTAAGACTAAACGCTCACGTTAAGGGTAAACAGTATGGATTATGGCGACAACGACGTTCTGTCGAGTGACGAACACCTAGAAAACTGGGTAATGGCTAAGTGTGACTCATGGCGAGACCACTATGAGTCTAATTACGCAGAAAGATTTGAAGAATTCTACCGTTTATGGCGTGGAATCTGGGCAGCAGAGGACATGGAGCGCAAAAGTGAGCGTTCACGTATCATTTCCCCTGCATTACAGCAGGCTGTAGAGTCTAGTGTAGCTGAGATTGAGGAGGCCACCTTTGGTAGAGGCAAGTATTTTGATATTACGGACGAACTTGGCGATGCTGAGTCGCAAGATGTCGTGTATTTACGGCAAAAACTGCATGAGGACTTTGAAAAAACACAAATTCGCAAGCAAGTAGGCGAATGTCTCATTAACAGTGCAGTATTTGGAATGGGTGTGGCTGAAGTAGTGCTGGAGGAAGTCAAAGAGATGGCTCCTGCTACACAGCCTATCATGGACGGTCAGCTACAGGCAGTAGGTGTAAACGTCACAGACCGCACAGTAGTCAAGCTACGCCCTGTACTGCCTCAGAACTTTCTAATTGACCCCGTAGCTACCTCTATACAAGACGCCATAGGCGTTGCTGTGGACGAGTTTGTGCCTCGACACAAGGTACAACAGCTACAGGAAGAAGGTGTCTACAGGGACGTGTACGTAGGGCGGGCGGCTAGTGATTATGACCTAGAGCCAGATCAAGACCTTACTAGCTACGATGAAGACAAAGTACGCCTAACTAAGTACTACGGTCTTGTACCTCGCTATCTTTTGGAGATTGGTGAAAAGGAAGCAATGCTTGCCGATGATGAGGACATTGCTGATATTGAAGTAGAGGAACCGGAGAAAGACGAAGATGCAAGCTATTACGTCGAAGCTATTGTGGTTGTGGCTAATGGAGGCATCCTGCTAAAGGCAGAGGCAAATCCATACATGATGCAGGATCGTCCTGTAGTTGCATTTCCTTGGGATGTAGTTCCCGGTAGGTTCTGGGGCCGTGGTGTGTGCGAGAAAGGCTACAACAGCCAGAAAGCACTTGATACAGAGCTTAGAGCACGTATTGATGCTTTAGCCCTAACTGTCCATCCAATGATGGCTATGGACGCTACACGGCTTCCTAGAGGCTCTAGACCAGAGGTACGCCCCGGTAAGATCATCTTGACCAATGGTGACCCTAAGTCTGTACTCAATCCATTTAACTTTGGTCAAGTCAGTCAGATTACCTTTGCACAGGCAGCGGAACTACAGAAGATGGTTCAGATGTCTACAGGTGCTATTGACTCCGCTGGTATCCCCGGCAGTATCAATGGTGATGCTACGGCTGCTGGTATCAGTATGTCTCTTGGTGCAATCATCAAGCGTCACAAGCGTACTTTGATTAACTTCCAACAGTCCTTCTTGATTCCTTTTGTCAAGATGGCTGCTTGTCGTTACATGCAGTTTGACCCAGAAAACTATCCTGTCAAAGACTACAAGTTCAATACTACGTCTACACTAGGCATTATTGCTCGCGAGTACGAAGTCACACAGCTTGTGCAACTACTGCAAACCATGCCAGCAGAGTCTCCATTGTACAACACGTTGATTCAGTCAATTATTGACAACATGAACCTGTCTAACCGTGAAGAACTGATGGCTAAGCTATCTCAGGCAGAGCAAGCGTCCCAGCCTACGGAAGAACAACAACAGATGCAACAACAGGTTGCACAGGCACAGATGGCCTTCCAGCAGTCACAGACAGCGGCACTCAACGGTCAGGCACAAGAGTCTTCCGCCAGAGCGCAGAAGATTGCTGTAGAGACACAACTTGCACCACAGGAGCTACAGATTGACCAGATTAAGGCAGTCACAGCTAACCTGAAGGCAGGAGATCAAGACGACAAAGAGTTTGATCGTCGTATGAAGATTGCTCAGACATTCTTGAAAGAGAAAGAGATTGATCTAAAAAATCAACCTGTGCAACCCATGCAACCCATGCAACCCCAGCAACCCCTCCAATTGAGACAAGGATAGACTGATGGTAGTCACACGCACAGAGCTAATGGAAATTGTAGACCAAGTTAACAAGAAGTTTGATGAACTAGAAAAAGTTATCAAAGAAGTAAAAGTATGTAACTGTGCTACAGACAAGAAAAGTACAAAGACAGCTAAGAAGGCTTCGTAACATGGCAACACGACGGGCCAAGCCTATACGCAAGACTACAGGCAAGGGTGGAAACTATCGCTCTACTAAGTCTGGCGCAGGCATGACTGAGAAAGGCGTAAAAGCGTATAGGGCCGCTAATCCCGGTAGTAAGCTCAAAACTGCTGTTACAGGTAAAGTTAAAGCAGGGAGTAAAGCGGCTAAACGCCGTAAATCTTACTGTGCTAGGTCAGCAGGACAACTAAAAAGAAGTTCCGCTGAAACTAGGAACGACCCTAACTCTAGAATTAGGCAGGCTAGACGCAGGTGGAAATGTTAATTGCCTCAAGGAGATGATTATGCCCGGATACGGTATGGGATACGGTAAAAAAGCAATGAATGGCAAGAAGAAAAAGAAGCCAATGATGAATGGTACAAAGAAAAAGATGGGTACTCGTAGAGGCCGATAATGCTAATTGAATCAGTTGCAGCTGCTTCTGCCATCTTGTCGAGTCTGAATGGTCTGATAAAGACAGCTAATGAGTCTGGGCAGGGTATCCAGCAACTTATGGGTACGATTAGCGACTTTGGAGAAGCTCTAACAGATTTTGAAGTAGAGCGTAAGTCTAGTACCTTCAAGCCCCTGAGTCAGAGCGAGATCTTAAAGCTCACTCAGATTAAGAAAAGCTATGAGAGATACTGGAAGGACGTACACGATATATTATTAGTGGCAGATCCAGAGACTTTGGAGGCGTTCAAAAAAGCTAAGGCAGAACAGGAGCATGCTCGACAGGAGCACCTGCGCCTTATAGCTCGTAAGAAGAAAGAAAGAGACAAGCTGATACAGCAAGTGTCAGTGGGTGCTCTTGTGTTTGTCTTGGGCGCTGCTATTGCAATTGGTGTATTATCTATCATCATAAAAACATTTAGTTAAATAACACTTGACAAATAGTCAAAAGTATGCTATAATGTAAAGGTACATTAGTGTACTTAAGTATTCTTTAACAAAGGTAAATACAATGACTCAAGAGTTAGAAACTTATTTCAACAATTACTTTGCTATGTTTCGTTCAGAAGGCTGGAAGCAGCTAATCTCTGACTTAGGCAGTAATGTTGCACAGATCAACTCAGTAGAATTGACTACGGATAACGATAACTTGAACTTTCGCAAAGGTCAGTTAGCTATCCTAGCAACCATATTAAATCTTGAAACACAGATTGACAACGCTCATGCAGAAGCAGAATACAGGAGAAGACACTGAGGAAGCTCTAGATGAGGCTGTTTGACTTTAGATGTTCTTGCGGACATTTGTTTGAAGATTTAGTTAAGTCTGATGTCACAACTTCTAGGTGCAGTTGCGGCTTAGACGCTAAACGTGTTATATCTCCAGTACGCTCTAATCTGGAAGGTATCAGTGGAGACTTCCCTGATGCCGCAGATAGGTGGGTCAAAAGACGAGAACAACACATGGCATACGAGAGAAGGCAATCCTCATAGAGAACCTTCATACTAAAGCTCTCCACAATACTAAGGTACGGAGTTAATAATGGCTAAGATTATTGAACCTGAGCGTCAACAGGACAACCAAGACGATCAACAACTAGAAATGTTTGCAGAGGAACAGCAGGAGACTCCTGAAGTACAGGAACCTGAGATACCTGATAAATACAAAGGCAAGTCCGCTGAAGAACTTGTACAGATGCACCAAGAAGCTGAGAAGCTATTGGGCCGACAGAGTTCTGAAGTAGGCGAGCTACGTAAGGTTGTTGATACGTATATCCAGACTCAACTCACTCAAGATCAACAAGAAGCACCCTCACAAGACGAAGAAGTAGATTGGTTTACAGACCCTGATAAGGCTGTAGACAGGGCAATTCAGAACCATCCTAAGATTAAGGAAGCTGAAGCACTCACCCAGCAATATAAGCACAGTACTGCAATGTCGGAGCTACAACGTAAGCATCCTGACATGCAGCAGATACTACAAGATGCTAACTTTGCTGAGTGGATTAAAGCATCTAAAGTCAGGACTAGACTGTTTGTAGCAGCAGATCAGCAGTACGATCACGAATCTGCCGATGAGCTATTTAGCTTATGGAAAGAGAGACAGAACATTGTACAGCAAACTGCCGCTGTAGAACAGCAAGCTCGACGACAGACAGCTAAAGCTGCTTCTACTGGTAACGCCAGTGGTAGCTCTGAATCAGCACCTAAAAAGATCTATAGACGCGCAGACATTATTAACCTTATGAGAACAGACCCTGATCGCTACGCTGCTCTACAACCAGAGATTATGAAGGCGTATGCAGAAAAACGGGTCAGATAGTATATCTTAGGAGATATTTATTATGACTGATTCCACATATCCCGCAACTGGCGGGTTCGTTGACAACACTAGCGCAGCTACTTTCATTCCAGAAATCTGGAGTGATGAGATTATTGCTGCGTATCAGAAGAACCTTGTCTTGGCAAATCTTGTCAAGAAGATGTCTATGGCTGGCAAGAAAGGCGACACGATCCATGTGCCTAAGCCTGTCCGTGGTGATGCACACGCTAAAGCAGAGAACACTGCTGTAACGGTACAGAACGCTACGGAAAGTGAAGTCCAAATTTCAATCAACAAGCACTTTGAGTACTCTCGTTTGATTGAGGACATCACCGACGTACAAGCTCTGGCATCTCTGCGTCAATTCTACACGGAAGACGCTGGTTACGCTCTGGCTAAGCAAGTTGATACCGACCTGCACTCTTTGGCTACTGGCCTTGGTACTTCAGGCACATCTTCAACTACTTATCTGAACAATGCTGGTACGTTCTTCGTAGACGCCAGTAATGGCCTGTCTACTTACACGGCTGACACTGTTGTTCCTGCTGACGTATTTACTGATGCAGGCTTCCGTGGCATTATTCAGAAGCTGGACGATCAAGACGTGCCAATGGAAAACCGTTGCTTCGTCATTCCTCCTTCAGTCCGCAACACCATCATGGGTATTGATCGTTACGTAAGTTCAGACTTCGTAAACAACGGTCAAGTAACCAATGGTCAGATTGGTCAACTGTACGGCATTGACGTGTTTGTTAGCACCAACTGCCCTGTTGTTGAGGCTGCTGGCGATAACTCTGCTTCTTCCGTAGACTCTCTGGGAGCGTTGTTGATCCAGAAGGATGCTGTTGTAATGGCTGAGCAACTGGGTGTTCGATCTCAGACTCAGTACAAGCAAGAGTTCCTTGCTAACCTGTTCACCTCAGATACTCTGTATGGCGTTGCTGTACTGCGTCCTGAGTCAGGTTTAACTTTGGTTGTTCCTAAGTAATAACCATCTAACTGGGGGCTGCTACGGTGGCCCCTAGTTTTTATTAAGGTATCTTAATATGAGTTTAGTAGCCAGTTTGGTTGGGCCAGTCACAGGCTTGCTAGACAAATTTATCCAAGATAAAGACCAGAAGGCCATGCTTGCCCATAAGATTGCTACGATGTCGGAAGAACATCATCAGGATCTTATGAAGGCTCAACTAGAAGTAAACAAAGTAGAGGCAGGACACTCTAGTTTATTTGTTTCTGGATGGAGACCCTTTATTGGCTGGACGTGTGGACTGGGCATGTTCGGTAACTTCATCACAATCCCATTTGCTAACTTTGTGTTAGCTCTAGTATCTATAGATATAGTTATTCCTCTAGTGCCTTTAGAACTATGATGCCTGTCCTCATGGGCATGTTAGGATTAGGGGCTATGCGTTCATTCGAGAAGACACGGAAATAAACAGTGGCAGAGTCTTTCTTTGACATAGATTTTAGTCAAGTACCTGTTGGCATTGTACCCCCACAGCGAATTACTAATAGCCAGCGAGTTACTAGAAGCTCGCCTACCACTACATTAAATGATGTTGTGTATGACTTTAACAAGGATCAATACGAAAACTTAGGCAGCGCAATAGACAGCTATAAAAATTCTTTAGTAGCTGGTGCAGATTACTTTGAAATTGATGATGTTGATAGAGTAGACAGCTATTACGACACTGGCTTTAGGAACACCCTACGCGATGAAACCGGACTTATTTCTGCTTTTGATCTTGTAGGGGGAGAAGCAACTATAGCTGGCGGCGAGATGCCTTCCGACAGGATATTTGTTGACCAGAACACATATTTTAACAGAGTAAACCCCCCTGCTTACCTAAGAAACTTTAGCTCTCCAGCTAATACAGAAACTGCTGTAGCTGCTTATTCAAACATTGGTAATCTACAAAATTCATCTGATATAGCTTCTGCCCTTAGCAATTACTATGGGTATGAAATAACGCCTACTGAACAGAACTTAGGGAGGTTCGGAGGTAATCGTGAGTCATACACAGGATCATCAGCAAGGCAATTATCAGAGTTTCATTCTCTGGTAGAGCCTATTTTATCTGAACAAATACCTTATCTACAGACAGTAGAGGGTTTAAGCTATCAAGATGCTTTACAAGAGGCTTATAAGCGTGACCCCATGTTGCAGGCGTTGTACTATAAGTACGACGTAACTCCTACTAGGTATGGCCCTAATGGGTCTGAGTATGTATACGATCCTTTTTCTTATGGTGAGATTAGGACGCTAAAAGTTGACAGACCTAACTTTATTGAGCGCCTCGTCAAAGCAGCGCCTACATTAGCTCTTTCTTTTGCGTTAGGCCCAATAGCCGGTAGCGCACTAGCATCAACAGGTATTGCAGCGGCAGGAACAACGGCTAATGCTGTTCTATCTAGTGCACTCTCCAGCGCAGTGACAGCAGGACTACAAGGGGCTGATCTTGAGGAAGCTCTGACAGCGGCTGCAATAAGTGGAGGGATGACTTATGGCAGTGAGTTTTTTCAGGAGTAGGTGGTGCTGAAGCAGGTGCTATAGACCCCACTGCTCCAGAGTTAACTTTTGATTCTATAGATCCTACTGTTCCTAATAATATTATAGACATAGCAGGAGATCCTTCTGCTTTTGCAGGGATTGACATTGGAGCCTTTACTCCTGAAGTTGCTGGCTCTGCTTTAACTAATGCACAACATTTTACAAATACTATTGAAAAAATTGTTCAAGATGTAGGAGGAGACGCTGCTTACGAAGCGTTGACTCCAGATCAGTTTGGTCAGCAATTACTTAAACATGGAGGAGAAAGGGCTTACAGACAGATATTTGAGTACTCAGGTGCTTCAAGATCTTTATTAGACCTTCCTAATGAATAGTTCTTAGCCGGTGGCATAGGAAATGCTTTACCTGACTATATAATGAGTACAGAAATGGAGGACTTTATTAGACCTCCTGCTTCACGTACAGAAACAATAGTTGATGTTAGTGACTTTGAACTTCCTGAAGAACGCTTTGAGCCTATCAGACCACCACAGCCTCCCACACAAACACCCGGAGGTGGCGGTGGAGCATCAGGAGGAGCATCATCAGCACCAGCAACATCGGTAGTTTCCCCGTCTGCTCCTAGTGCGTCTGTAACACCTGTTGTACCGCAGCCTACATTTAGTGCGCCGGGATCAATTACAGGCTCTTTGTTCTCTAACCTAAGTCCTGCTATAGCGGCAGCACTCGCAGCAGCCACAGAAGCTACACAACCTACAGTAGCTCCTCCAGTTACACCTATAGCTACTACTGCTCCTACAACAGAGCCTACGCCTACTACAACTACAGAGCCTACAGACATCTTAGAGGACACTACTGCTGAAGACACTACTGCACGGTTAGAAGCAGAAGCACAGGCACAAGCTGAAGCAGAAGCACAAAGGCAAGCACAAGCAGAAGCACAAAGGCAAGCACAAGCAGAAGCAGCACGTTTAGCAGAAGAAGCTAGGAAAGCAGAGGAAGCTAGAGCCGCAGCAGAAGCTAGAGCAGCAGCAGAACAAGAAGCTATTGCACAAGCGGAGGCTAGGGCAGACGCAGCGGAAGCTGCTAGGGAAGCAGCAGAAGCTAAAGCAAAAGCAGATGCAGCAGCCGCAGAAGCTGCTAGAGTAGCAGAAGCTAAAGCAGCAGAAGACGCCTTAGCAGAGGCTGTAGCTGCTGGGGAAGCTAGATACGGAGAGGCTGTGGCAGCAGGAGAAGCCTTAGGTGAAGAACGCTTTGGCGAAGGATTAGGCACAGGTAGAGGACAAGGCGCTGGTGCAGGCATTGGTGCAGGACTAGGCTTAGGTCTTCTTGCCGGTATGGGCGGTGGAGCAGGAGGCACTGGAGGCTACACACCACCTGACTTTGAAGACTATGACTTTAGAAAAACATATCAAGCTCCTGAACTACTAGAGCTAGCACCACAGTACGCAGGGTATCAGGCTCCCACTACACTACAGGGACTATTTAGAGGATTTATATGAGTACGCAATATCTAACAATAGTTAACGAGGTACTGCGTAGACTACGTGAAGACGAAGTATCTGCCGTGGCTAACACAGCCTACTCTAAGATGGTAGGCGACTTTGTAAACGATGCTAAACGTATTGTAGAAGATTCACATGACTGGTCTACGTTACGAACAACTATTATTGTCCCTACTGTAGCAGATACTACAGAATATAGCTTGACAAATGCTGGAGAACGTGTTAAAATATATAGTGTTATCAATGACACATCAAACTTTTTTATGCGCTATGAGTCACCTAACTGGTTCAACAACGCATATTATATCTCTGGTGAAGTCACAGGTACTCCAGACTCCTATACGTTTAGTGGTATAGACAGTAATGAAGACACTAAGGTACAGGTGTATCCTAAGCCTGACGCAGTGTACTCTATGCGTTTTGACTTAATTGCAAGAGAAGCTGAGTTATCTAGCGATACAGACACTACAGTTTTACCTAAGAACGCTATCATACACAACGCTGTAGCTTTATTGGCTAGAGAGCGTGGTGAGACAGGCGGTACTACTGCACAGGATTATTTCTTAATTGCAGACAAGCATTTATCTGATGCTATTGCAATAGATGCCTACAAGAATCCTGAAGAATTTATCTACAGAGTACCCTAATGGCTGAACAACGTCAGAACATATACATAGGTGCTCCGGGCTTCAAAGGTCTTAATACACAGGACTCTCCTGTAACACAAGATCCTGCTTTTGCATCTATTGCTGAGAATGCTGTTATTGACAAGTACGGCAGGATTGCAGCACGTAAGGGTCTAAAGAAGCTCACAAGCAGTGCCACGCCTTTAGGGTCTAGCATTGGCATAGAGACTATCTTTGAGTATGTAGACGAAAGCGGTGACAAGGTTGTATTCTCTGCCGGTAACAATAAAGTATTTACAGGAACATCGACACTTACTGATGTAACTCCTTCTGGTTATACACCTTCAGCTAATAACTGGAAGATAGTTAATTTTAACAACCATGCCTACTTTTTTCAACGTGGGCATGACCTTTAATTTACACTGATGAGTCTGGCTCAGGTGTCTTGGATAACATCAGTGATCACTCACATTCTACAGGCACTGCTCCACAAGGTAATGAAGCATGTGCTGCTTTTGGTAGACTCTGGGTAGCCGATGTTACTGGTAACAAACACACTTCGTTTTTCAGTGATTACTAAACGGTCATGCTTGGACAGGAGGTAGGCTCAGGTTCTTTAGACTTAACT
>FUIF01013664.1_pt1 | contig 12681 bp, 11 predicted proteins | sample 1003461 | NCBI WGS metagenome assembly FUIF01 (sample SAMEA80401918, study PRJEB19352) | marine metagenome | reverse complement strand
CTGCGGCTCGCGCCTTCGGTGCACACCTGCACGCCGAGATCGGCGGACACGCGGCGGGATTTTTTCGCCTCGCGCTGACCGCGGCCTGCACCAGTTGGCGTGCGGGCCACGATGGCGTCGATGAGTCGGCGACGGATGGTTTTGTCGATGATCTCATCAGCAGGGATGTCCATCTGGAGCAGGGACATGGAGCACTTGATGTCCACGCCGACCGGTCCTGGATAAATGTGCGTCGGCGAGACCATCACGCAGCCCACCGGCGCTCCGTAACCGCTGTGCGCGTCGGGATTGAGCACGAGATCGGTCACGCCCGGCGCAGAACGCGAATTGAGCGCCTGCTCGATGCAGGATGGATCAAAGCCAGCACGGATCGCCTCCGTCCCGATGACGGTGATGGGTTTTCCGGCGTTGTATCGCGCTGGGAGGATGGCTTCGGCTTCGCCGGTGATGTGGAAGGGGGAGTTCATGTTATAGAATCTGGTGGGTAGAATGTGCGAAAGAATTCGGGGCGGGATAGTGAGCGGAAAGTGACCTCGGATTGCTCGTCGAGATTGAATTCCGCCCGAAACTTCTCTTTTGAAATCAACCAGTCGGATCGGTGTAATCCGAGCCAGAAGTGAAACAAAACCTCCACAGGACTGTGTTTGATTCCTAATTGGCGAAGGCCTTTTGTCGAAAACAGGATGAAATCGATGACCAATGTTGTGTTGAACTCCAGTTGAGCATTCGGATCACGCTCAGCAGCTCTGTCTGCATGCTTGAAGAAGTTCCAGGCCTTCTTCAAACTATCCTGCCAATCGCGATGAAACTCCTTCTTGATGCTTGGACTGTCGAAAAGCAGTTCTTCCCCTCCCGCTGCTTTGTTTAGATCGTGAATGATCTGATGTCCTGAGGCAGCAAGCGTAAAGACCGCAACGTCGTCACGCCCTTCGAACCAAAGTCGAATTGCTTCGTTTATCTGCCGATGTGCTGCTTCGACTTTGGTGACAGTTTGTGTCGGTTCTTTCATGGTGAGTATATTCAATGTTGGTTCAAAGTGGGTACAGAGCATTTAAGCTTTTCGGAATCAGTAAGTCCCAGCACCAGCGTGTTTCCCATGCCGGTTCCGACTTCCTGGAGGGTCTGCAGGTAGCGGAGTTGCAGAAGCTCAGGGTTGTCGCGCATGAGCTTGGCAGCGTTGGCGAGGGTGCGAAGCGCAGCGGTTTCAGCGCGGGCCTTTTCGAGGCCGGCCTGGGCTTCCTGACGCTGCTGGAGGGCGGACATGAAGCTGCGCTTCAGGTCGGCAGGCAGCATGACATCGCGGATGTCGATGCGGTCCACTTTGAGGCCGAGAGACTGGGCGCGGTCAGCGATGAGTTCGAGCAGCTTGGCTCCGTGTCCGGCTTTCTGTTGCAGGAAGGCTTCAGCGGCCTCCGCTGCCACAATCTGGCGCAGGGCGAGTTGCACTTCGTTGTAAAGCACGGCAGGGGCGTCCTGCGTGGCGCGATGCATCGTGAGGGCATTGGCGACGCGGAAGGTGGCCACAGCGGAGACCTTCAGCACGACTTGATCGGCGGTGAGGAGTTCCTGGCCTTGCACGACGAGCATTTGCTCGCGGTTGTCGATGCGCTTCACCTCAACGCCGGAAGCCCACAGGCGATGCTTTCCCGCTTCAAGAGCGCGGAGGTAGCGGCCATGCTGGAACAGCAGCGCGGTTTCGTGGTCCTGGATCACAAAGCTGAATCCGGCGGCAGGACGAAAGGTGGAGATGAAGGTGTTCATGATGATTGAATGCTTGAAAATGTCCTTCCCGGATGGCTGGCGGCCCGCTGACGGGAGTTGAATGGCCCGCACGCGGCGGACATCGCCACGCTGCCAAGCAGCTCGCAGAGTCATCAGGCCGTCGTGTCCATCTGCCGGAGCAGACTTTCACCCCGGCCATCCGGGAAGGTTTATGTCGATGGGGATTCGCACCCCGAGGTTGCCCTTTACTAGGTGTCGCCCTCCTCACCGATGGGCCGCTTCTTTGGGCATATCGCTTCAGTCGCTGCATGGAGTCGAAGGACGGGAACAAGTATTGCTAGCCGCGTGCCAAAACCTGGCACGGAGGGGTCGGATGACGCTGGAAGCCTTGTAAATACAGGGGAAGAAAATTTTTCGGGGTGTTTTGGCCGCTTCCATGGGTGCCCTCTGAAATCCTGATTGTTTATCCCATTAGCTAGCGAATTATCCCAATCATGGCATCCGCTAAACCCATCACCACTTTCGGCTTCCTCGGCTCCACACTCGACCGTGCTCAGGGTGCGGATCGGTGGTCGAAGTGGCGGCCCACCGTCGCGATGTGCCAGCAGGACGATTTGCTGATTTCGCGGCTGGAATTGCTCGTGGAGCCGAAGTTTGCTGATCTGGCAAAAAGCGTGGTCGCGGACATCGCGAAGGTTTCGCCGGAGACGGAGGTGGTGGTGCATGAATTCGCGCTGAAGGACCCGTGGGACTTTCAGGAGGTGTATGAGCGGCTCTACGACTTCGTGCGTGGCTACGACTTCCAGCCGGAGAAGGAGGACTACCTCATCCACCTGACCACCGGCACGCATGTGGCGCAGATTTGCTGGTTCCTGCTCAATGAGGCGAACTTCATCCCGGCGCGATTGCTGCAAACCTCGCCCTCACGCGAGGGCGGACGCGATGCGAAGGCCTGCGGGCGCTACGAGATCATCGACATCGACCTCTCGAAGTATGACCGGCTCTCCACACGCTTCGCGCAGGAGCAGGAGCGCACGCTGGATTTCCTGAAAAGCGGCATCGCCACGAAGAGCAAGGGCTTCAACAAGCTCATCGAGCAGATCGAGCTCGTCGCCGTGAACTCCAAAGCGCCGATCCTCATCATGGGACCGACCGGCGCGGGCAAATCGATGCTCGCAGGCCGCATCTACGACCTGCGACGCTCGCGGGCCGGATTGAGCGGTCGATTCGTCGAGGTGAACTGCGCTACGCTGCGCGGTGATCAGGCGATGTCGGCGCTGTTTGGCCACAAACGCGGTTCCTTCACCGGTGCGCAGTCGGACCGGCCTGGACTGCTCAAAGAAGCCGACAAAGGCCTCATCTTCCTCGATGAGATCGGCGAACTCGGTCTCGACGAGCAGGCGATGCTGCTGCGGGCCCTCGAGGACAAAACCTTCCTGCCGCTCGGCAGCGACAAAGCCGTGCACAGCGACTTTCAGCTCATCGCCGGCACGAATCGCGATTTGCGGGCTCAAGTCGCCGCAGGCAAATTCCGCGATGATTTGCTCGCTCGCATCAATCTGTGGACTTTCACGCTCCCGAGCCTCGCCGAGCGGCGCGAAGACATCGCCGCGAATCTCGACTTCGAGCTGGAACGCTACGCGAAGACGCATCGCCGCCAGGTGCGCATGAACAAGGAAGCGCGTGAGGCCTTCCTGAAATTCGCCAAAGGCCCGGAAGCGAAATGGAGCGCGAATTTCCGCGATCTGAACGCCGCCGTGACCCGCATGGCCACGCTGGCTCCGAAAGGGCGCATCACGGTCGAGTGCGTGGAGAATGAGATCGGGCGGTTGAGGGAAGGATGGCGGTCAGAGGTGAGAAGTGAGATGTCAGACGTCGTGTCGGAGGAGCTTGATCCGTTTGACCGAGTGCAGCTCGAGTTTGTGATCAAGACCTGCCGGGAATCGAAGACGCTCTCGGATGCGGGACGGCGCTTGTTTGCCGTCTCGCGGGCAAAGCGGTCGAAGATCAATGATGCGGACCGGCTGAAGAAGTATCTGAAACGCTTTGATCTGACGTGGGAGAAGCTGCAAAAGGCGGAATGAGCACTCCTCGCTTCGCTGTCGCCCAACTGGATGAGATCACGCCGACGCCTTGCCCGTGCGGGCAGGCACGAAGGGCTTTCAAGGAGCCTTGGAACACGCTGGCGACAGTGCATCTAACGGACATTCACGCGGACTCTAAGGCGCACTGGCATGAGAAGATGACGGAGATCTACATCGTGCTCGAAGGTGAAGGCCACCTGGAGGCGGACGGGGAAATCATTCCGCTGAAACCGATGACGACGGTGATGATCAGGCCGGGCTGCGTGCATCGCGCCGTGGGCAAACTCAAAATCATCAATGTGCCGATGCCGCCGTTTGATCCGGCGGATGAGTTTGAGGTGTGATCAGCGGTTCTTGGCGAGCTTGTTGTACTTCTCGACGAGCTCGTTGAACTCTTTCGTGCGGGCGTTGAGCTTTTCGATGGCAGTGTTTCGCTCGGCGGCAAGCTGTTTGAGGAGCTCGTTCTGCTTCGTGATGGTGGCGTTCTGGGCGGTGACGGAGGCGTTGTGCTCCTTGAGGGCCTCGGTGCCTTTGCCGACGGCGTTTTCCATGGCGGCGAGCTTGGCCTGCGTCTGCACGAACTGGTTGAGGAAGTAGGCGAGGGTGTAACCGCGCGCGACGGAGTCGGCCCCCATCTCGGTGAGCTCGGTGGTGGCGGTCAGCAGCTTGGCCTCGACCTCGGCGCGGAGGATGGTGAGGCGCTCGATTTCTTTTTCGTATTCGGCGGCTTTGCGCTCAGCCTCGACGCGGGCGGTGTTTTCGGCCTCGAGACGCTTGGCGAGATCGGCGATGTGGCCGCGGAGGCGTTCCTCGCGCACCCATTGCACGACGCACACGGCGCAGAGGCCGAGCGTGACGATGACGAGGAGGGTGGAAAGGAGGCGCTTCATGGCTGCGCGGGGGTGCCGCCGGTGGGTTTCACGTTGAAGGCCACCTTGGTGAAGCCGACGCGTTTGACGAGGTCGAGCGCCTTCACGAGGTCGGCGAAGCGCGTGTTCACATCGCCGCTGATGTAAACGGGCGTGGCGGGGTCCTGGCCGAAGCGTTTCGCGAGCTCAGTTTCGAGCGAGGGCAGGGTGATGGAGGCTTTGTTGTAGAAAACATCGCCCTGGGCGTTCACGGCGAGGTTGATCATGTCCGGCTTGAAGTCGCTCTGAGCCGCCGAGGCGACGGGGAGGTTCACCTTGATCGTCTGCTGCTTCGTCATGGTGAGGCTCACCATCATGAAGGAGGCGAGCAGGAAGAACATGACGTCGATCAGCGGGATGATTTCCAGCCGCGTCTTTTTCTCGGGAAGAGGAGAGTGAAGCTTCACGGCGTGGGATCAGTGTTTCGCGGCGACTTTATCAAAGCCATGCTGCGCGGCCAAGATGAGCACGTTGTTCGCGGCGGCTTCGAGGTCGAATTTGAGCGCGGCGAGGCGGCTGTGGAAGTAGTTCATGGGCACGAGCGTGCCGATGGCGATGCCGAGGCCCGCGGCGGTGGCGATGAGGGCCTCGCCGATGCCGCCGGTGACTTTTTCGACGGCGAGCTCGCTGCTGCCGATGCTGGTGAAGCTGCCCATGATGCCGGTGACGGTGCCGAGCAGGCCGAGCAGCGGCGCGAGCGTGACGATGGTGTCCATGGCACCGAGGAAGCGACCGGCGCCGCGAAGCTCCTGACCGGCGGCGACTTCGAGGGCGCCCTGCATGCTGCTGTGACGATGGTGCAGGCCGTGGTGGATCATGCGCACGACGGGATCGGTGGTCTTTTCGGATTCGGCGATGGCCTTGGTGAGATCGCCGGCTTCGAGCGCCTCGTAAACGCGGTCGAGCTGCTTGGAATCACGCTTCGAGGCGAGGCGCAGCCACCAGAAGATGCGCTCGACGAGGACGCAAAGCGCGAACGCGGAGACGACCAGGATCGGGTACATGATCGGTCCGCCTTTGTGGATGAATTCGATGACGATGTTGGCGAGCATGAGAGGCGTGGTTTAACGAAGTCGGAAGGAAAGAGGGAGGGTGTAGCGCTTGCCGGTGCCGGTGGCGGGGAAGCGCCAGTTTCGGCGCACCCAGCTGGCAGCGTAGTCGTCGAGAGCGGAAAAGCCGGTGCTGCTGATGACGGTGGCGCCTTCGACGGCTCCGGAGGGGCCGACGCTGAGGCTGAGGCGCACTGTGCCCTGCATGTTTTGCGATTTGGCAAAGCTCGGGTAGGGCGGAGCAGGTGTTACCATGCGGCCGCCGCCGGTGGCGGTTCCCGTGCCACCCGGCGTGCCTTGGGTGGTGGAGGGGCGTGTCGTAGGCGTGCGGGAAGCGGTGGTCGATTTCCGCGGGGTGGGCGTGGGAGCGGGCTTCGGTCGGATGACAGGATCGACAGGCTTGAGGGCGTCTTCGATCTTCGGAGCGGTCGGAATGGCGAAGATGTCCTCCTGCGTCATCGCCTCGGCGATTTCCGGCAGGTCGAGATCGGGCAGCGGAGCCTCTTCGGGCATTTCGACCTCGAGAAGCTCGGGGGTCTCCGGCGGCGCATCCTCGGCCGGAGCAGGCTCCTCGGTGTTTTCGGCCTGCAGCTCGGCCATCGTGGTCTCGATGAGCGGCAGGTCGTCCGCATGCATCACATCGGCGAGCGTTTTGAGATGAATCAGAGGCATTTCATTGGCAAAAACACCCGCGATGCCGACGGCTAGGAAGCCGCTGCCAAGGGCCAGAAGCCACGAAAGCCCCACGGGAACCTCCTCAAGCATGCCAAAACGCCACGCCAGCCGGGAGACCGGTGGCGGAGATTGGGCGGAGGAAGGCAGATTCATTGGGGGAAAGTCAGACGAGGCCAAACGTCGAAACACACGGGATTTCAAGCGTTCGGGAGGGGTGCGACAATGAAACGCAGGATCGGCGCGTCAATTAGCAACTGAGACTCAGTCGCAGAAAGAGCTTGCTTAAACCGTTTCCTGGGTCCATATCGCGGCGCTCTTGCGACAGAATCTCAGTTTCAAAACCTCCTAACCATGCTTCTTCGAACCTCCATCACCGGCCCTGCCATCGCTCTCGGAGCGCTTTTGGCCCTCGCCATCTCTTCCCACGCTCAAACCCCTCAAACCGCCCCCACTGAGCTCAACACCGTGGTGGTGACTGCGGAGGTGGAGGAACCGGCTATCAAGGTCCCCTACCTGCCCCCGGTGGAGGGCACCAAGATCTACGCTGGCAAGCGCACCGCGGTCATTGAGATGAAGGCCCTGCCACAGATCACGAACAACAACTACCGTCAGGCCTTTTCGCTCACCCCCGGACTTTTGATCGCTGAAGAAACGACCCCGCTGGTGAGCATTGGCTATCGTGGCATTGGCAGCCCGGACCGTGCGCAGTTCCTTCAAACTCTCCAAGACGGCATTCCGATCAGCGCCGACCCGATCGGTTATCCGGAGGCCTACTGGACGCCGCAACTCGAGTCCGTGCAGCGCATGGAATTTCTCCGCGGGGGCGCGGGGCTCATGTACGGGCCGCAGCCAGCGGGTGCCTTGAACTACGTCACGCTGATGCCGCGCACCGACCGCGCTTTCGGCTTCCAGCAAAACTTCATGATGGGCACGGATGACATGCTGTCCTCCTACACCGCGGTGGACGGCACCATCGGCAAGCTGGGCTACAGCGCCTACTTTGGTCACCGTAGCGGAGACGGCTTCCGGCAGTCCAACAGCGACTACGAAACCAACGGCGGCCGTGTGAAGCTCGTGTACCAGCAGGACGAAGACACGCGCTGGATCATCGGCATGGACGCCTTTCAACAGGAGAATGGGGAGCCTGGAGGTCTCAGCGCCGCCACCTACTCCACCAATCGCGATGCCACCACCCGCCCGAACGACCGCTTCAAACTCGAGCGCTATGCCGCGAGCGTCGAATTGCAGCACAAACTCTCCTCCGATACGGAGCTATCCCTGAAAACCTGGGCGGCTTACTACTATCGCTGGAGCCGCCGGCAAAACCTCGCCGCCGGACAGAATGCCTTTGGAGCCACCCCGGCGGGCACGACCGCCGCGATCGAGCAGCAGGAGTTCTACAATTGGGGCATCGAACCGCGCATCCGTCATGACTATGAGCTCTTTGGCGGTAATCACACCCTTTCAGGCGGGCTGCATCTGTTCCTGTCTCATTCACCGCGGTTCGACAAGACCGCCGCCACACCGACGGACAACACAGGCCTCGTCCTCCGTGATGCCCAGCGTGATGTCATCTACGGGTCGCTGTTTGTGGAAAACAAATTCACCTTTGGCCGCTTCTCGATCACACCGGGGTTCCGTCTTGAACTCGTGAACCAGGATCTCACCCTGCAGAACTATGGCGTGGCACCCCGGGCGGAGACGAACAACAGCAAGCTGGATGTGCAGCCGCTCTTTGGCCTCGGCCTTTCTTACGATCTCGGCCACGAGAGCGCCATCTACGCGAACATCTCGCAGAGCTACCGCCCCACCACGTTTGGCCAGTCGCTCATCCCCGTGGCGGGCGGCACGGCGAACGACGCCGCGCCCGGGCTCGGCTGGCACTACGAACTAGGCGTCCGCGGCACGCCGCGCCCGTGGATCACCTATGACACGGCCTTCTTCCTCGTCGATCTCGACAACAAATACGGCACCACCGGCACTGCGCTCACCAGCGTGGGTCGCAGCATCAACTACGGGTGGGATGGTGCTCTGCAACTCGATGCCATCGGGGCCTGGGATGCCGCCTTTGGCACGCATCATGTCAACACGCTCGGCTCGCTCAATCTGTATGCCAACATCTCCCTGCTTGAAGCCCGCCTCACCGGTGGTGCCAACAACGGCGGCACGCCGCAGTTTGCTCCGCCCTACATGCTGCGCACCGGCTTCATCTACAGCCGCAAAAGCGGTTTGAAAGTCTCTTTCCTCGGCACGCTCATGGCTCGTCATAGTGCCAGCGACACCTTCAACCCGGCCTTCGACATTCCGGCTTACACCACCTGGGACCTCACAACAGAAATCCCTCTGACGAAGAACCTCACGCTGCTCGCCGGCCTGAACAATGTGTTCAACAAAGAATACTACGCCCGCGTCACCGCCAACGGCATTGATCCCGCCTACGGACGCAACTTCTACGTTGGCGGCAGTGTGAAGTTCTAGTTTCGCTTACGGTTGGTCGTTCGCGCCCGCGGGTGCCTTAACCTCGGCCTTTTCCAAAGGTTTCGCGGCAGGTGCCAGCGGGCGTGCCACGAAGGCGTCGAAGACCAAAACGCCCTTCAAAGCGTCCACCGCGCGTTCGAGCTGCTTGTCCCCGAGGTTGGCGAGTTCAATGGCGGCGGCCTCGCCGGTGCCGTGGGAGGCGCGCCACTTCACGATGCGTGTCTCCTCCTCGGTGGTCAGCGCGGCGATGATGTTCGGCTCCACGCCGTTCTCATGAATCGTGCGGTGGCTTGGCGTGTAATACTTGGCTGTCGTCAGGCGCATCGCCGCGCCGTTCTTCATTGGCAGGATTGTCTGCACGCTGCCTTTGCCAAAGCTCGTCGTGCCCACCACGATGGCGCGTTTGAGATCCTGCAGGGCGCCGGCGGTCAGCTCGCTGGCGCTGGCGCTGCCGTGATTGATCAGAACGGCCATCGGATACTTGCGTGGCTCCTTGCCTCCACGAGACGGCGTGCGGTAGGGCGGGGGATTTTGCGAGGCCACGCGGCCCTCGGTGGTCACGACGACGGTGCCTTCCGGCAAAAACTCGCCGCAAATCTGCACCGCGCTGTCCACGAGCCCGCCGGGGTTGTTTCGCAGATCGAGCACCAAGGCCTGCATGCCCTGCTTTTCGAGGTCATCGAGTGCTTTGGCGAGCTCGCGGGCCGTCGGTGAATTGAACTGCGAGACACGCACGTAGCCGATGCGGTATTCGCCGGCCATCTTCGATGCCAGCAGCATCTCGTCATGCACGGAGCTCTCGGCCAGCGTCTCGTGCTTCACCTTGAATTCGAGGAACTGCTTCGTGCCCGGCCGGCGCACGGTGAGGCGCACCTCGTCTCCCGCCTTGCCTTTGAGCAATTGCATCGCCTCCGCCACACCCACGGAATCGGTGAGCACCTCGTTGATGCGCACGAGCTGGTCGCCTGCCAGCAAGCCCTCGCGTGCCGCGGGGCCGTCGTCACGCACCGTGATGATCGTCAGCAAATTCTGCCGCAGAGCGATGGTGATGCCGATGCCCTCTGAAGTGTCGCTCTGCTCACGGCGCATGTCCTCGAAGAGCGAGCGGCCCATGTACTCGCAGTGCGGATCGAGGCGGCTCAGCATGCCTTCGAGAGCGCCTTCCACCAGCTCCTCATAGGTCACCTTTGACTCATCGACATAGTTTTGCCGCACCATCTCCATGGCCCGCGTCAGCATCTCCATTTGAAGGTAAGCATCCTCAGGCGGCGGCTTCACCGGGGCGGCGGCCGGCGCAGGGGCGGAAGCAGGCTTGGCCTCGGGCTTCGGAGCCGTTTTGGGCGCGGGAAGCGTCGTCGGAGCAGGTGTGGCAGGACCCGCCGGAGCCGCTTGCAGGCTCAAACCGGCGGCCAGGATCGGAAAAAGGGCGGTGGCATGGCGCATGAGTCCATCCTGCATGCTTTCCGCCCGCACGACAGCGGAAAGTTAGGCCCGCCACCCCTCACTTCGCATCGTAAAACGGAAACAGCTTTCTGATCTCCTCCATCGAGGGCCGGCGCCCATACTCGCAGATCTCAAACGTCTCCGCATACTTCACCGCCCTGCCCTTCTCCGGACCGTAAAACTGGATCAGCAGCTCGCGATACTTCTCCGCCTCGCTCCCCTGGCGGGCGCCCCAGCGGCGCTTCAGCCACGCGCGGCGTCCTGCCTCGTCGCTCGCGGGTGGCACGCTCTTTACATGCTCCTCGGAGCCGTTCGCGCCGCCTTCGTAATGCTGGGAGGTCAGTTCGTGGATGCCATCCAGCTTCTGCTCGAAGGAATCATCCACGCTCACCGCGATGTCCGGCGTGAAGGGATACGGCTTCTGGAAACCGTCGCTCGAATAGAGGAAAACCGGGTTCTTTTTCAGCGGCGGCACGTCCGGCACGATGAATGGCACCGTGACCATGAACGCCGCGTCCTGCAGCAGCACACCGACATAGCGATGATCGGGATGATAATCCCAAGGACGATGGGCGATCACGATGTCGGCCTTCCATTCGCGAATCACACGCGTGATGAGCTTGCGGTTTTCCAGCGTGGGCAGCAGCTCGCCATCGTGAATGTCGAGCACTTGCGAGGTCACCCCCAGTTTCTTCGCGCACGCCACCACCTCTGCCGCACGACGCAGCGCCAGCGGCCCGCCCGCTTCCTTCCAGTGCCCGATGTCGCCATTCGTCACGGAAACGAGCTTCACATGATGCCCCAGCCGCGCCCACTTCACCGCCGTGCCCGCCGCTTTGTATTCCGCATCATCCGGGTGCGCACCGAAGACGATGATGCGGAGCTTTCCGTCCTCCGATTCAGCGTGGAGAAAAGAAGCGAAGGCAAGCAGCGTGAGAAGCAGGCGAATCATGGCGGCAGGATTACGCCGCCATGATCTCTGCTCTCGCGAATTACTCCTCGCTCTTCGGCTCCGGCAGGAACATCCCCACCACCAGCGCCAGCAGCGCGATGCCGAGGCCGACATAGCCGGCGGCTTTGGCAAGGTGCATGGGCAGGATCTTTGTCGGATCGCCGGAAATCATCGGGGCGACGAGGTTGGTCGTCACAAAGGCCATGCTGGTGCCGATCATGCGGCCGCCGACATTCGTGGCGAAGCTGCCGCCGGTGCCGCGTAGGTGCATCGGGAAGACCTTGGGCAGGTACTCACCGAAGTAGCTGAACTGCGCCACGGTGACGAGGCCGCACAACGCATACGCCCACATGAAACCGCTGCCGCCGCTGGTGAAGAGCGAAAGATAGGTCACCGGCAGCAGGATGAGCGCCGGCACCTGGAAGACCTTCAGCAGCGCCACGCGGCTGAGGCCGACCATGATGAGCACGGCGAGCAGGATTCGGCCGACGAGGCCGCCCATCTCCTGATAAAACTGCACCTTGTTGCCCACCGCCTTCACTTCCTTGTCGAGCGGGGCCATCTCGGCCTTCACCGCGGCGAGCTTGGTCTTCGCGTCGGCCAGCTCCGGGGAATCTGGCGCGGCTTTGCTGGCAGCGATGGCCTGTTCCGCGGCCTGCTTGCGCAGCGGAGCCATCTTCTTGCTGGTCTCGGCAAGCTCGGGCAGGCCCGGAGCGATGCGCAGCGGGGTGATTTGCAGCGCACCAAAGGCCAGGCCGTAGGCGCAGGCGGAGAGGATGGCGGTGACGAGCGTCACGCGGCGCAGTTCCGGCGCGAAGAGCTGGCCAATGCTGGCGCGTTTGAGCTGGCCCGCGGCCTTCTTTTCCTTCCAGACCTTCGATTCAGGCACAAAGGGCAGCATCAGGGCAATCGGGATCGCCGGGAGGATGCCGGTCATGAGCAGATAACGCCAAGACGAGGCGGCAGGCAGGCCGAGCGAAGGCAGATCCTTCATGTTCGCGAGGATCCACACATTGATCGCCGTCACGAGCAGGCCGCCGAGGGAGGCAAAGGCCTGCGTGATGCCCAGCCACTTCTCTTTTTGATGCTTGTCTTCAAACACCTCCGCCAGCCAGGTGATGGCGGCGACGAATTCCACGCACACGCCGATGAAAGTGAGACTGCGGAAGAAGATGAACGTCGTCAACGAGGTGGAAAACGCCGCGCAGAAGGGCGAGAACGAGTACACGAAGATGCTCGCGGCCATCACAAACTTGCGACCGAGCACATCGGTGAGCTTTCCACCAATCAGGCCGAAGATGCCGCCGCACAGCGCGGTGATCCACAGCAGCTTCCCGGTCCATTCCGTCACCGCCGGATGTGTCATATCC
>FUIF01014452.1_pt1 | contig 12684 bp, 12 predicted proteins | sample 1003461 | NCBI WGS metagenome assembly FUIF01 (sample SAMEA80401918, study PRJEB19352) | marine metagenome | reverse complement strand
AAAATGCAAGTAGAAGCAAGCGGTGGAGTCATGCTCATGCCGCCTAAAGCCCCGGTGGAGGAAGATGATGGCTAAAGGTAAACTTGTTGGAAAAGCTATAAAAGCAATTAGAGGTAAAGCATCAGCTAAACCCAAAAAACCAACCAAAGAGCAACAAAAGCGGACGGCTGAACGACAGATAGCAGCAGAAAAACGACGCAAAGAGGCAATGCGTGGTATTGTAGAAAATTTCAAAAAGGAACGTGCGAAAAAGAAACCTGCAGCAGCAGGCGGAGGTAAGCGTGGCGGCGGCGGTAATCGCAAGGGGCCGGGCGATAATACCTTTATGAAGAAGTACAACGAAGCACAGAACCGTGTACAGAAAAAAACTGCAGACACTCCTCAGTTGGCAGAACTTCAGAAAAAAAATTCGTGAGGCTGCAAAACGAGCAGGGCTTACAGTTAAAGCGTATCGGCAAAAAAATCCAAACAATGCCACAGTTAAAAAACTATATAGCCTAAAACCAAACATCAAAAGTGCTGATGCACTTGGCATTGCTAACAAAAAAGAAATTGCACGTCGTCGTAACAGAGATGCTGCAGCACGAGCAATAGCCCGTCTGGCCAAGAAAAAGAAAGGGCCAAAAACAGGTATGGATAAAAAGGGAATTTATAGAGAGCGTATTCCCGGCGTTAAACGTGATTCTAAAGGCAACATCATTGACCGTGATGGAACTTAAATGACACGCAGTATTGGCAAGTGGAAGCTGCCCCAGCCCACCGATATCAAAGAAGAAAACGAATGGGTGCAGATACCACGCATTGCACGTACCATACCCTTTGGGTACAAACAGAGTGAAGAAGACCCCGACATTCTTGACCCTATTCCAGAAGAACTGGACTTGTTAGAAAAAGCCCGTGGATACATTAATCAGTATAGCTATCGTCAGGTAGCCAACTGGTTAGTGGCTAATACAGGCAGACAGATATCTCACGTAGGATTAAGGAAACGGTTACAGCATGAGCGACAGCGTAAGCAAACGGCTGCAAGCATCCGCAAATGGGCAGACTATGCGGAAAAGGCAATCGCCAAAGCGAAAGAGATCGAAGAAAGCAGAACCGGCGCAAAAGCAAAAACCTCAAATTGAAGAGGTTTCACATGAAACTCTGGATGTAGAGGAACATGCTAATGTATTGTTCAAGCCCAATCCGGGGCCGCAGACAGAGTTTCTAGCCGCTAGTGAACGAGAAGTTCTGTATGGTGGTTCTGCTGGTGGCGGTAAGTCTTATGCTATGTTGGCAGACCCACTACGTTATATGGGTCATCCACAGTTTAGTGGATTGCTGCTTCGCCACACTACTGAAGAACTAAGAGAACTTATATTTAAGTCTCAAGAGTTGTACCCAAAAATCTGCCCGGTATCAAGTGGTCAGAAAGAAAGATGCAGTGGACTGCGCCATCTGGTGCAAGGTTGTGGATGTCCTATCTGGATAGAGATGAGGATGTCTTGCGTTATCAGGGTCTAGCGTTTAGCTGGATAGGCTTTGACGAGTTGACACAATGGGCCACACCATATGCATGGAACTACATGCGATCTCGTCTACGGTCTACTGCACCTGATCTGCCCATCTTTATGAGGGCAACGACTAACCCCGGAGGTCGGGGACATCACTGGGTCAAGAAGATGTTTATTGACCCTGCGCCGTATAATAGGACATTCGATGCAACAGACACAGAAACCGGAGAAGTTCTTCGATATCCCTATGGCCATAGCAAGGCAGGAAAACCTCTATTTAAGAGACGCTTTATCCCGGCAAGACTTTCTGATAACCCATACCTTGCGCAAGCAGGAGACTATGAGGCCATGCTCCTCTCGCTTCCTGAACAGCAAAGGCGGCAGCTTCTTGAAGGCGATTGGGACATCAAAGAGGGTGCAGCGTTTACTGAGTTTGACCGCAATATTCATGTTGTGGAGCCTTACCATATCCCTAGCAACTGGGTCAAGTTTCGTGCATGTGACTATGGTTACGGCAGCTATACTGGTGTTCTTTGGTTTGCTGTTGCGCCTGATGAACAGCTTATCGTCTATAGAGAACTATACGTCAGTAAAGTCTTGGCCACAGACTTGGCAGATATGATACTGGATTTGGAAGCTGAAGATGGTAATATTAAGTACGGTGTTCTGGACAGTAGTCTTTGGCATAAGCGTGGTGATACTGGCCCTTCTCTTGCGGAGCAAATGATTGGCAGAGGATGTCGCTGGCGTCCATCTGACCGCAGCAGAGGTAGCCGGGTAGCCGGTAAGAATGAAATACACAGGCGTTTGCAGGTGGATGAATTTACAGAGGAACCTAGACTTGTATTCTTTGATAGCTGCACAAATACAATATCACAGCTACCAGCCATCCCTCTGGACAAGAAAAATCCAGAAGACGTTGATACGAAATCTGAAGACCACCTTTACGACGCATTACGGTATGGGATTATGTCCAGACCCCGGTTCTCTATTTTCGACTACGATCCGGCGGGACGGCCCAGCGGCGGAATGCAGGTAGCCGATACTACCTTTGGATACTAAGGAAAAATCATGGCAGATGATGAAATTATGATGGAAGACGATGCTATTGCTCTGGAAGACGCAGAGGATAGTGGCATTGCAGATATCGAAGTGTCAAACATCATTCCATTTGTAATGGAACGATACAGCCGTGCAGAAGACTATCGGCACCAAGATGAAGAGCGTTGGCTTCGGGCATATCGCAACTATCGTGGATTGTATGGGCCGGATGTACAGTTTACTGAAGCAGAAAAGTCACGTGTATTTATCAAGGTTACGAAGACCAAAACACTGGCAGCATACGGTCAAATTGTAGACGTACTGTTTGCTAACAATAAGTTTCCCCTCTCCATTGAACCTACAGAACTACCAGAAGGCGTAGTATCTGATGTTCACTTCGATCCTAAAGAACCACAAGAACTTCAAGGTGAGACCAGTCTGTCTAGCCCCTATGGTTTTGCAGGCGATGGTCGTGACTTGCCGCCGGGTGCTACTGCACAAACTTTGCTTGAACAACTTGGCCCACTTGGAGATAAGCTGCAGCCTGTAGAGGATAAGCTGAAAGAGGGGCCGGGTAAGACACCTACTGCTATTGAGTTTAGCCCCGCTATGGTTGCGGCTAAGAAGATGCAGAAAAAGATTCACGATCAGCTTGAAGAGTCGGGTGCCAACAAAAACCTGCGCAGCAGCGCATTTGAGATGGCACTGTTTGGTACAGGCATTATGAAAGGCCCGTTTGCCACAGACAAAGAGTATCCTAACTGGGATGATGCCGGTGAATATGATCCGGTGTTTAAAACTGTCCCGCAGGTTAACCATGTATCTGTGTGGAACTTCTATCCTGACCCAGACGCCAATAACATGGACGAAGCGCAATTTGTAATTGAGCGTCACAAGATGTCTCGTACACAACTGCGTAATCTTAAGAAGCGTCCATACTTCCGTAGTCAAGTTATTGATGAAGTCATTGGCTTTGGCGAAAACTACGATAAGAAATATTGGGAAGATGACTTGTCTGACTATGCACCAGAGCATGGCATTGACCGCTTTGAAGTGCTTGAGTATTGGGGCATGTGTGATACAGAGATGCTGGAAGAAAACGGCGTCACTATTCCTGATGAACTCAAAGACTTTGATGAATTGCAGGCAAACATCTGGATTTGTAACAACAAACTTATCCGCATGGTTCTTAACCCATTCAAGCCAGCCAAGATTCCGTATGTAGCTGCGCCGTATGAACTGAACCCGTACAGCTTCTTTGGTGTGGGCATTGCAGAAAACATGGACGACACGCAGACGCTGATGAACGGTTTTATGCGTATGGCTGTTGACAACGCCGTGCTGTCGGGCAATCTGATTGTAGAAGTGGATGAGACCAATCTGGTGCCGGGACAAGACCTGTCACTGTATCCGGGCAAGGTGTTCCGCCGTCAGGGTGGCGCACCGGGTCAGGCTATCTTTGGCACAAAGTTTCCGAATGTGTCGTCTGAAAATATGATGCTGTTTGATAAGGCACGACAACTGTCTGACGAAAGCACAGGACTGCCTTCGTTTGCGCATGGCCAAACAGGCATTACAGGCGTTGGACGTACAGCATCTGGCATTTCTATGCTGATGGGTGCCGCTAGTGGCAGCATCAAGACTGTTATCAAGAACGTAGATGATTATCTTCTGCGTCCGCTTGGTGAGGGCTTCTTCCGCTTCAATATGCAGTTTGACTTTGACCCAGCAATTAAGGGTGATCTGGAAGTAAAGGCACGTGGCACAGAAAGCCTTATGGCTAACGAGGTACGTAGCCAACGTCTGATGCAGTTCCTAAATATTTCAAGCAATCCCGTACTGGCACCGTTTGCGAAGTTCCAGTATGTAATTCGTGAGATTGCAAAGTCTCTTGATCTAGACCCCGACAAAGTAACCAACAACATGAGCGAAGCTGCACTGCAGGCTGAAATGATGAAACAGTTTCAAGGCCCACCAGAGCAGCAAGGCGCACCGGCAGGTGCAGATGTTAATGACCCCACAGGTGCCGGTGGGGGCAATGTAGGTACTGGACAGGCTCCAATACCGGGTGAACAAGGATTTAGTGGAAATGGTGGACAGGGAGCAAATGCTCAGCAGGCTCAAGCCGATGGTCAACAACAACCGCCAATGGCAAGCATTCAGTGATTATCTTGACTTTGTAATTAGTCAACAACACAAGGCACTAGAACAAGCGGATCATACCGTAATGATGCACAGGTCGCAGGGTGCGATTGCTGCGCTTCGTAAACTTAAATATCTTAGGGATGAGATAAATGGAACTTCCAACTCCTAAACCTGCAGAAGAAGTAGCGGCTGTAAAAGCACGTCGGCAACAAAGGTATAAAGACAACCGTCAGCGTGTAATCGACCACCTTAAAAAACGTGGTCTTAGTAATGCTGCTATTGCAGGTATTGTTGGTAACATTGATATTGAAACAGGCGGCACGTTTGACTTTCAACAGCGTCAAACAAAATCGGGCGATCCACGTGATCCTAATATTATTCCGGGCGGTGCATACGGACTGTTTCAGTTTGACAACCCCGGAAAAAGAGCGGGTCACGAAACTTGGTATAAGCAGTACCTAGAAAAAACAAATAAAAAGGATAGTGCCGAATCACAACTAGATTATTTTCTTGATACTATTAATGCAGGTGGAGATACACAAGACCCATTTTATTCGTTTTCAAAAAATGTAGGTGCAGGAAATACAGGTACAATTAAGGGTTACTTTCAAAGTAGCGAAGACCCAAAAACAATTTCGGATAGTATCACAGACCGTTTTTTAAAGCCGGGAAAATCTCATTCAGATAAACGTCGTGCTTCTGCTGAAGAAACTTTTGCTGAACTACAGCCGACTGAACGGGCAGATGTAGACCCAGAAAATCAAAATATAAATCAGGATGCTCCTATTGCAGATGTAGGAGAGGATGTACCGTCCCCTGAAAACGAACCTGACAAGGGTTTTCTTGAAACAATTAAACCTTTTGTACCTATATACAGACATCTAAATGAGGGTGGAATGGCCAAACAAATGGAACTATTTGAAGACGGCGGTCTTAAAGATGAGGGCGGCACAGTAGACCCTGTGTCTGGCAACGATGTACCACCGGGTTCTACTCAAGAAGAAGTGCGTGACGATATTCCTGCACAACTCAGCGAAGGCGAGTTTGTTATTCCGGCTGATGTAGTACGTTACATTGGTCTTGGCAACCTGATGCAGATGCGGCAAGAAGCAAAGCTGGGCCTCAAGTTGATGGAAGAGATGGGTCAGATGGGCAACAGCGAAGAAGCTACAATGCCAGATGATCTGCCTTTTGACATTAATGATCTTGACATGGAAGACGAACCAGAGTATAATGTAGGTGGTTTCGTTCCGGGTACACAACAGCAACAACAGTTTGGCATTAGCGGCTTTCAGCAGGCAGCGGCACCGACTACAGGTGTAGCACAGGCTCCTGTACAAGCAGCTTCACAGCAGTTCGTGCAGCCTATGGTACGCCCACAGCAGGCTGCTGTACCTACTATGCAGCAGTATAAACCGGCTGACATTCCCACGTTTCAGCAGACTATCGGTCAAACACCGGGTCAGTACGATGAACTGCGTACCTACAAAAACGAAGCTGGCATGACTATGCAGATTCCGTTCAAGAACGGACAGCCTATCTATCCTATTCCTGAAGGATATAAGTATGTAGACCCTGAAGCTACAAAAACAGAAGAAGTTACTACAACTCCAACTACACCGCAGACTACTACGGTTCGTGATACCAGTGACCGTGACGAGCGTTATGCGGCAGAGCAAGAAGCTAAGTATGGCCCCGGCGGCGGACGACTTGGAGTAGCGGGAACTATTTATGGCGTTTCTTTTGATGGCCCCGGCGGCTTTAAGGATACTGTTGGTCAAGTAATGGGACGGACTTTGGGTGGTAAAGATTTAGGGCCAGAGATAACTGTCCGGTTACAACACGAAGATAATGTCCTTCTTCTAAACGGAACAGAATATAATGAATTAAAAAATAAAATAGAAACTCACGGTGCCAATTCCACAGGCAAAGACAGTCCTAAATTTTATTTAGATCAGATAAAAGGCAACAGCGAGGCACGAATAAATGCCGAAGAAGTAATTAAAAATCTGACTATGATGAGTCGTGGAGACGGTATCATGGACAAATTGGGTTTCGGCGACGATGACCCTAAAATTAAAGAGGTCATCGAAAACTATCGTGAACACGTTGAGGAGCAGATTGCTAAAGGCAATATCAATTCAAAAGGGCAGATTATCAATCCGTTTGAAGCTGGTGGTCGAGGCGGTACTGGTAGAGGTAAAGATAGCCCGTCTGCAGCTAGAGATTATGCAAGATCATTAGCAAAAATGCCCCTAACTGATCCTGACAGTATTCCAAGTACTTCCTATGCTACCTCTAGGAGACAAACAAAAGATGCTGTATTAACTGATCCTAGAGATATTCCAAGCACTCTTCCTAGACCCAGCGGATCAGGTCGAGGTGAAGATAGTCCTAGCGCAGCCAGAGATTATGCAAGGTCTCGTGCGGCTGAAGAAAGCAGAATGCAACAAAGTCAAACTAATCTACCTCCAACACCTAGTCGTGAACGTGGCGAAGGTTCCTCTGATGCAGCTAGGTCGTATAGCATGAATCGGAGTAGCGGCGAAACTTTTGATTCAAGAGGCGGCAGAGGAAGGTTTGGTGGTAATGAAGGCGGTTTGGTTGACAAACCAAAACCTAAGAAGAAGATGAAGCGAGGTGGACTAGCTTCTAAAAAATAGTCCCGTATGTTGCTACCTGATCCCCCACCCGACGTGGCTACGGTTGGCCCCAACTAGGAGAAAGTAATGAACGATACTATCATGGCAGAAGAAATGCAACCAGAAAAAAAGGTAGCATTTGTAAATCGGCCTTACTCTAATGAAGAGCGTATTAAAAAAGACGAAGAAGAACTGGAACAACTACTCAAAGAACAACGTGGTGAAGAAGAAGCCACGGAGGAAGTAGAAGAAGAGCCTACTAACGCAGAAGAGAAAACATTTAAGAAGCGTTACTCTGATCTTCGTCGTCATCAGCAGAAACAAGCTGAAGAGTTTAAGCAAGAGATTGATGCTCTCAAGCAGCAGCTTTCAGCAGCGACAAAGAAAGAAATGAAGCTGCCTAAGTCTGACGAGGACTTGGAAGATTGGGCAAAAGACTATCCTGACGTTGCCGCTATCGTAGAAACGATTGCAATGAAGAAGGCACAGGAACAGTCTGCTGCACTTGAAGAGCGTATTAAGGTAATTGACGAAATGCAATTATCTGCGACAAAAGAAAAAGCAGAAGCAGCGTTGATGCAGATGCACCCTGACTTTGATACTATCCGTGATAGTGACGAGTTTCACGAGTGGGCAGAAGATCAGCCTAAATGGGTACAGGATGCACTGTATGAAAACGACAACGACGCACGTTCTGCTGCTAGGGCGATTGACCTCTACAAAGCTGATATGGGTATTGGCAAGAAAAAACCCAAATCAGACAAAGAAGCAGCTAAATCGGTATCCACAAAAGATGCTCGTAGTAAGCCGCAAGAAAACGAGGCGTCAACCTATTTGAAGGAATCGGATGTTCAACGTATGTCACCTAACGAGTACGAAGAGCGTTCTGACGAAATCATGGAAGCTATCCGATCTGGAAAGTTTGTCTATGATGTGTCGGGTAATGCCCGATAAAAAAGTCTTGACAAATAGTTATTACTATGTATAACTATAGTCATCAAAGGTGTAAGTGGGTTCGCTACCTGCTTACACCAATTAGCAAACACAACCTACGTCTTACGGATTACCTGACGAGCATGGCCCGTTGAATATCTGGTCGGCCAACTAGATAGAATGCGCACCCAAGTGAATCAGCCTCTGATTAGTCTGGTGAGTTTGCATCTGTAAAATGCTAACTAGGAGAAAGTAACATGGCATTCCAAACTGCTGCTGGTTACGGTAATCTTCCTAACGGTAATTTTTCGCCCGTCATTTACAGCAAACAGGTGCAGCTTGCTTTCCGCAAGGCCGCTGTTGCTGAAGCAATCACCAACAACGACTACTTTGGTGAAATTGCAAACATGGGTGATTCCGTTAAGATTATCAAAGAACCGGAAATCACTGTTAAGGAGTACGCACGTGGTGCGCAGATTACTCCTCAAGACCTCGACGATGAGGACTTCAGCCTGACCATCGACAAAGCTAACTACTTTGCGTTTAAGGTTGACGACATCGAAGAGGCTCACTCGCACGTAAACTTCCAGAGCCTTGCTTCTGACCGTGCGGCTTATCGCCTTGCTGACCAGTTTGACCAAGACGTTCTTGGTTATCTGTCTGGCTTCAAGCAGTCGGCCCTCAGTGGCGCAGCCGATACCGCTAACGACGTTGTTAACGGTTCTAAGGCTGTAACTACTGCAGGTTCTGACGAACTGCTGACTACCATGAAACTGCGCAAGGATAGCTTCGGAAACATCACCACCGCTTCGGCTGGTGACCACTCGATTCCGCTGGCTGCACGTCTGCCGGGTGCAACTGCCCTGCCGACTGCCACTGCATCCCCGCTGATGGTTCTGTCTCGTATGTCTCGTCTTCTTGACCAGCAGAACGTAGACAGCCAAGGCCGCTGGGTTGTAGTTGACCCCGTGTTCATGGAACTGCTGATGGATGAAGACTCCCGTCTTCTGAACTCAGACTTTGGTGGCTCTGGCCTCCAGAACGGTCTGGTTGTAAACAACCTCCACGGTTTCAAGGTACACGTTTCCAACAACCTTCCTTCGGTTGGTACTGGCCCCGATACCACTGGTACGGCTAACCAGAACACCAACTATGGTGTGATTGTTGGTGGTCATTCGTCGGCTGTTGCAACTGCTGAGCAGATCAACAAGACCGAGACCTACCGTGACCCGGACAGCTTCGCTGATATTGTCCGTGGTATGCACCTCTATGGCCGTAAGATTCTTCGCCTGAAGCAATCGTAACTGCCAAGTACAACGCAGCGTAAGGAGGATAACCAATGGCTACTTTTGACATGACCTCCAGCGCAACTGCTGGAGTAAATTCTAACTCTATCGCTGCAATGCCAGCAAGCCGTAACGGCCTGAACATGCGTATGGTGGAAGCCATTCTGGACATTGAGAAGATCACTGACTATTCTTGCACGAATGGTGACATCTTCCAGCTTCTGGAAATTCCTGCCAATACAATGGTTCTGTTCGCTGGCGCAGAAGTGCTGAAAGCATTTAATGGCTCTTCGCCTACCGTTGACATTGACTTCGGTGCAGGTGATGACATTGTTGATGGCGGTGATGTAACCTCCACTGGCTTCCTTGCTTCTGGTACTAATGGTTCAGCGATGACCACTTCTGGCACCCTGACTTTTGTGCAGCACGTAACTACCACTGATACGATTGACGTGAAACTGATTGCCGCTTCGGCTGACGTTACCGAAGGTCGTCTTCGTGTGATTGCTTGTGTTGCTGACACCAATGGTGCGCAGGAACTGGCAACGGAAGTCACTCGTGACGCCCTTGCCTAACTAATGTGAGGGGGCTGGGCAACTGGCCCTCTCTTTTACCTTTAAGGATTTCAGATGGCATACACCTACCTTGACATCACGAATGAAGTGCTTGCACGTTTTAATGAAGTTTCGCTTACGGCAGCTAACTTTGCTAACTCTCGTGGATTTCAAACACAGTGTAAAAATGCTGTGAACGATGCCATCAACTATATTTTTCAACGAGAGTTCGGGTGGTCATTTAGCCACGCATTGCAAACCGAAACTCTTGTAGCTGGCACCACACGTTATTCAATAGGTGCTACTATTTACAATGTGGACTATGAAACTTTCCGCATTGAAAAAAGCGATAGTCTTGGCACAGCAGGTGTAAGTCTGCGTGTGCTAGAATATAAAGAGTACGTAGATAAGCACATTGACCAAGAAAGCACATCAGATGTTGGCGGTGTGCCTATCTATGTATTTAGAACACCAGATAACAATTACGGACTTTATCCATATCCAGATAAAGCATACACACTCAAGTATGACGCATATGTAAAGCCGACTGCTCTCAGTGCTGCTACAGATGCACCTACTATTCCTGAACAGTTTCGACAGGTAATTGTGGATGGTGCAACTGCCTACGGTTATCAGTACCGTGGTGAGGCACAGCAGTACGGCATTAACTTTGCCCGGTTTGAAGAGGGCATTAAACATATGCAAAGTCTGTTTATCAATAGGGATTTTAGTTACGTGCGGTCTACCTACATTCCGCACTCGCAACGGTACGGCGTATCTGTATTTACATCGGGAGCATAACACATGGCTGACGAATCTGGACTTAGCCCGTTTGTGTTTGCTTGTCAGGGTGGGCTTGTACTCGACCAGTCTACGTTTGCCATGCAGCCCGGTATGGCACTTGAACTGCAGAACTTTGAGCCAGACATTCGTGGTGGCTACAGGCGCATTTCAGGCTACACTAAATGGAACAGCAACATTGTTCCGCAGGATGCCGCCTCTACCGAAAAGGTGCTGATGTCTGCGTACTTCAAGGGCAAGGTGATTGCCGCACGAGGTACAAAGATACATGAAGCTGGCAAGACCGGTAGCTGGACACAGATTGATACAGGACGTACAGGTGCAGGAAAGTACACACACTTTCGCTACACACTAGCTGGCACAGAATATATCGTATGGGCTGATGGCGCAAACAATGCTACCAAGTATGACGGAACTACAGTTACTGATATTAGTAGTAGCGCACCTGCAGACCCGCAGTTCGTAACAGGATTTAAGGACGCACTATTTTTTGCTGGCATGTCCAGCACACCGCAAGAGTTGGTGTTTACCGCACCATTTACAGACGATGACTTTAGCACAGCTAACGGTGCTGGCACAATCAGGGTAGACAGTGACATTACTGGACTGTTCCCATTTCGTGACCAACTTTATATTTTCTGTGAAGAACGCATCTTCCGGCTGACAGGCAACACGATTGCAGACTTTGTAGTGCAGCCGGTGACACGAGAGATTGGATGTATCAATGGATTCACCATTCAAGAATTTGCCGGAGATATCGTGTTCTTGGGGCCAGACGGACTCAGAACAGTTGCAGGTACTGAAAGAATTGGCGACGTTGAGTTGGGTACAATTAGCCGACCTGTACAACGGCGTTTCCAAGGTCTTACTGACGTTGATGAATTTGACAGCGTAGTTGTACCAGACAAGACGCAGTATCGTATTTTCTTCAGCAATGCAAATAGTGTACGTTCTGCTACGACAGGTGTGATTACAGCAAGACGTGGTGACGCATACGAGTTTGGCGACCTTCGGGGTATTCGCCCTAGCTGCACAGACTTTATTGTAGATGCCGGTGAGAGCATCGTATTGCACGGCGAGTATGACGGTTACGTGTATCGTCAGGAAAGCGGCAACGACTTTGACGGCAACGTCATTACTGGCAAGTATCGTTCACCTGACTTGTCAATGGGTGACGCAGGTATCCGCAAAAACTTCCAGCGTGTGATTATTAACTACGCACCGGAAGCTGCAGTGAACGCAGACTTGTTCGTACGATATGACTACGAGTCACCGGACGCAGCACGACCAGCGGCATATCCGTTTGATACAGCCACAGTTGTTGCGGTGTATGGTACATCGACTTACGGCACAGCTACATACGGTGGACAAACAAACCCGTTGGTACGACAGCCGATTGAAGGTTCGGGATTTGCGATAGCACTACGTGTTAACGATAGAGGAACATCGGCACCCTACTCACTGAAAGGTTTTCAGTTAGAATTTGACGCAGGAGCAAGACGCTAATGGCAGGTTATACTAGACAATCTTCGTATACTGATGGCGACATTATCAATGCAGCCGACAGTAACGATGAATTTGACCAAATTCTTGCTGCCTTTAATAATAGCAGCGGACACAAACACGATGGTACAGCAGCCGAAGGCCCGGTCATTGGACTGATTGGTGACGCTGGTTCTACTACACCGAAAAACAAAGTTGTTGTAGACAACGCCAACGACCAGATTGAAGTAAGCATTGACGTATCTGGCACCTCGACTGAACAGTTCGTTATCAAGGATGGCGT
>FUIF01012925.1_pt1 | contig 12697 bp, 15 predicted proteins | sample 1003461 | NCBI WGS metagenome assembly FUIF01 (sample SAMEA80401918, study PRJEB19352) | marine metagenome | reverse complement strand
GGGGCATACTCCGCCATGATCGCTTTGAGTAGTTTAAACTCTTGCTTCATCGCGTAGTGTACGCGTGCTTGTACAGCAGCCATAGGTTTCAGTGTGCGTTCTAGTAGAGCTAGTGTAGTACCCACAGGAGCGTTAGCAGACATGTCAGAGATGTCCATATCACTAATCGCGCCTAACCTACGACCTTCAGTCGTAATCTGGTTCAGAAGCGCTAGGAGCGTCTGTGAAGGCTCTTTGTAAGGTAGCGGCATGATGTTGTCACGGATAGACCCTGACGGCACGTCTACGTCCTTAAATTCACCCGGATTGATTGGTGAATCGTCCCCCTTGATACGTAGTCCACGGGACTTTAGCCCTCCCGGGAGGTTGGAGAGTGTACCAGCATCAACAAGCTGACGTATCAAGGAAGTCCCAGCACGGGCGTACCCACCGATAATGTGGATCAATCCAAGGCCATAAAACCCGAATCCCGGCACATATACATAGTGGACGAAGTGCTGTCGTTTGAGCGTGAGTGGGTCACCCTCCTCGTAATTCCTACGGATCGCCAGCACTTCGCCACTGCCACGCTCTATAGTGACGACGTACGGACGAGCGATCCCATCGTCATCATCAATCCCATCAATTAACAGGTCAGCGTGTATCTCATAAACAGCATATCGGTCATCATTAGTAAGCGAATACCCGCCGTCTTCGGCTTTCTTCTCTTCGATGTCCGTGTGGTAAGGTTCTGGCTCTCCAAGGTCTATATCTCTATAGAACCCTGCAGCTTGTAGCTTCTTCAATTCGTTCTTAGTCTTACGCATTACGTGCGTTACACGCTCTGCAGACTCAATATTCGACGCGCCGTAAGGCACAATCACGTCTTCCGCGGATATATAAATAGCGGCTTGACGGCCTAAATTAGGGTCAAAATACACCTTTTTAAAGGCTGAACCCGCTAATCCAAGGCTGTAGAGCATCCGTTCGTGCTCTGGGCGGTACTCAACCATGTTCTCGGTGAGTTCGTAATTCATGTCGGCCTTTACACGGCCTGCGGCTTCTTCTTTTTCCTTGGTTTCTTCACCAAGAATCTTTGTTTTTACTGGTCCTGATGCAGGAAATGTCTCTGACATAGCCTCTGCTTGGAATCTAATCGCTGCTTCTGCAAGAACTGTAGAGTTTACACCACACGCGCCCTCCCAAGGGTCCATACGTTCCTCGTATTTGAAGCCTAAAACGTCCAAACCTTTGACAAATGTGTCTGCCCAGTCTTTGCGACCCTCTATATCTGTCTCTACCTGACCTACGAGATCACTGGAGAGTTCATGCAAATGCGACTCATCCAGAACTTCGGCCAAGTTCATACCAAATTCGGTAAAATCTAGCTCGTCACCGGGGATTATGGTGATTTCCATGCCGCCGTCTGCTAAAGTAACTGACTCAGGATCGACTATTTCAATCTCCAACTCAGATACATCCATCTCTTCCACACCTTCCAGACCGTCCTCAAGACCCTCTGGGGTTGCGTATAATCCTTTTTCAATAGCCATAGCTAAATCCCCTAATAATATCCGCCTCGGCGCTGTTTGAAGAACCGCTGTTCGTCTGGTTCGTCAGTCGGTAGGCGTATGAATCCTCCCTGTCTAAACCGCATGAGGGCCATAACTGTCGAATCCACAAGGTCATCATTACTCATAAATGGAAATCCTGCAATCTCTTCGACAACTTCTTCTGCCCACCTAGTCTGCGGCACCCATACAAGCTCGGACGCAATTATGTCCGCTACAGAGTTGAGACGTGCCGTTTTATCTCCAGACCCCCTGTGAGGGGTATACTCTGATATAGGTAAGCCCATACGCCGCATCTCTTGATACAAGGCCACCCCAGAACTTTTCTTCTCCACAATAAACGAGTCTGGTTCCCAATCTTGGTACTCTTCCATTGCGAGTTGTTTAAGCTCTGGGAACTCAATACGCTGTTTTATGCTATTTAACAATATAATATTGTAAGCATTGGTTTCCTCGTTCAAGAAAACACCCCATGTGGTAAGCGCTGTATAGTCTGCACGGTTGTGCTTCTCGGCTGCGGCATCAAGCGACATGATAATATATTCACAGGACGGCGGCGTCTCGTGTGTCCACTCCTGCCACCACTCTCGCTTAACAATAGCTGCTTCTTCTGCGGTTGGCTGCTGCTGATACTGCGCATTCCACTGGAACGTAGGCATCGACGCCTTGGTACGGAGCAACGCCTCCAAATCAAAGAACTCAGGCCACAGAGGTTTCTGTACTTCCTTCTTAGTTTTCTTGTTGCGCACGTCTAATATGGCAGGAAACTCTACCACTTCGTACTGATCCGAACGTTCGTTCTGTGTCATGTCACGTACAACACGCCCTGTCAGGTCATCCATATGCCAACGCGTCTGTATAATCGCTACACGACCTCCGGGCATCAAACGTGTACGAGCACCGAATGTGAACCACTCGTATGCTTTCTCAAACACACCAAAGTTTCCGTTAATTACATCTTGCTCAGAATGTGGATCGTCCACCAGCAATAGGTCAGCGCCACGACCAGCCAAAGCAGAACCAATACCACACGCATAATATTCTCCCCCGACATTCGTATTCCACCTTCCTGCTGACTTACTATCCTGTGCTAATTGAACTGTAGGGAATATCGAACGGTACTGATCTGTAGCGATCAGGTTACGTACTTTACGCCCAAAATCTACCGCTAGGTCTGTGGTGTGTGACACCATCATAACCTTCTTACCCGGGTTTCTACCCAAAAACCACGCAGGGTAGAAGATAGAAACAAGCTGTGATTTACCATGTCTAGGGGGTATATTCACGCAAACACGGTCTTTATCGCCTCGTTCGATACCCATCAACATGTTTGCAAGGATGCGGTGGTGTTTACCCACTATAAAATCAGGCATCATCAACTTGCAGAACTCTATGAGGTCGTCATACGCGGCTTTGTTAGTGCTTCTGGTGTGTAGTTCGTCCACCATACGGTCAATTTCGGCTACTTCTTCGGTGCTAAACGCGTCTAAGTTAGCTAGCATGACCTCAATATCGGCCTCGTTGAAGTCCAAACCGTCATTCATCATCGTCGAACCCAAATTCTTCGTCCACATCTAGGTCTTCGGCGGGTACTAACACGGCGTCTTCGATTTCTGGCGCTGGATTTACCAGTTTTGCGAGCTTACCACGCAGTTTTTCCTTAATATCGTCCGTAGTTTGGTGTGTAATCGTCACTTCGGACTTCTCTGTGAACAATCCTACGTCTGAAATCTTACCTAGAAGCTCCAGTGCACGCATACGCACACGAGGATCAGGGTTTTCGGACTCAATCACGAGCTTATTAGTCACCAAATTACGTAATTGCTTGGAAGATTCGACAACAGAGTGGTTAAACTCGTCGATAATACTGCTCGTTAAGCGCACAGACGCGGGTGTTAGGGCCGCAGCACGTTTATTTGTGACTTTATTGGACGTTTTATCAGGGTTTTGCGCGTATGCAGTGGCTAAAGTCGCCGCAACTTCTTTGTCTGCCTCGTCAGGTTCGAGGTCAACACCGTACTTCTCTAATTCGTCAACGGTTTTGCCCAGCGCTGATGCACGCTCTGGTAGAGGTATCTTCTTAACCTCATCTTCTAGGGGTATCCCTAGTTCTGGAGTGGCACTCATTGTCATAATACGTCGCAGGTTGGTAACCGATAACGTAATAATAGGGTACAAAAAATTTTTTGACAAGGGTTTTGAAAAAGGGGTGGGGGGTTTTCAAAAAATAGCAATTCATTTGTCCATATTAGTATTACTACACGTAACACGGAGTCCCACATGACAGCGCGGGGGGTGGGGGTAGGGTATGCCTAGCGTATGCTCGATTTAGGGATATCCCTAAATGGTATCTAATGCCATCCAGTGCCATCTAGTGCGGTTCTATCTATTGTCTAACACGTTATATCATGGCATAAAGATTATATCGAAGGCAGGCAATGAAGCTATTAAGACCTACGATTTTTTATGGAGACAATACAATGTCAAATCTTACAATGAATACACAAGCAATCGAAGCTATCAAAAAAGCATGGGGTGGCAAGCTAGGCGCAGAGGATACCTTTGCGAAACACATGGACGTAGTAAAGCAACACATGCGTTGGACGGACGCGGTATCACCTACCAAGAACAATCTGGCCTCTGGCAAATCAACTGCTAGTCCAGAGGGATACGAAGAATTGAAAGCGTTATTCGAAGGTATCTTGAAGGGCAAGAAACGTGACCATAGTAGCACGGCAATAGGTTCGGAGGTTAAAGACCTAAAGAACCAACTGATGCTACGCCAAGCACCAGAGGTATATGCTGAGACTAAGGGCAACCTTGGCAAGATCGAAGCGGTAGAGAATGGCAAGGCCACAATGAAAGAAACCAAACCAACGACTACCATTGAGATGCGCGATCAACTCATAACCAATGTTAAGAATTGGATTGAGAAAAACAATGTCGAGCTAGGTGACGACTACACACCAACACGCAAGGCAATCTTGACAGCAATGGAAACATTGAAGATCAAAATATAAACTACTCGGTCACTCCTTAATTGGAGTGGCCTATTTTTTTATGTTCCAATGATACCAGTATCCCATTTGCGTAACGCCACTGCATGTTGCGCCCTGATACAATATGTGCTATACCAACACTGCATCATACCATAATGCTTCACCTGACCCGCTTCGGCGGGTCTTTTTTTGTTTAGGGATTTCCCTAAATGATTTGATACCAGTATCCCAGTTGCGCCACGCCCTGACACGTTTCACCATGTACCATGTGGGTAACACAACACCTCGTCACGTTTAGGGATTTCCCTAAATACCTCGATACCAGTATCCCAACAGCGTGTCGCCCTACGCAAAGGCTAAGTCATTGAAAACAAAGCAATGTATCACTTGTACCACTCGTGTACCACTGCAAATGGGGGCTAAGTCATTGAAAACAAAGCAATGTAGCATTTGTACCACTTTTTTAAGTATATATATCTTCTTATTATTGAAGGGTAAGAGAGAGGGTCTCTGGCCTAAAAACCCTCGCAAGAATCTACACTTATCGTTATGGTACAAATGCTACATTGCTACATTCGTTTAATATCAATGGCTTACAGACCTACGTGGTGGTACATGGTGGTACATACAACGTTTACCCCTCACACGATAGTTTTTGACACGTATTGACATTCCTCGATACTTGTGTTATGTTATATGTATGGTCGGAGTTGTTTCTTACCTAATGGGGCTGTTCGCCCTGTTCATTCAATCAACCATTTAGGGAAATCCCTAAATCATCATGGAGGTCAAACAATGCCACGCAAATCTCATATTCCTGAGTGTGTCGGATGTGGTGAATACTACAGCGTTCGACGTGCGCGTCTGGGTTACAACGTATGCCTAGACTGCGGTGAATACCAAGCCACGGAGCAACGTGCCAGTTGGTGCACAGTACCGCTCCCCAAGCAAGGCTACACTCTCGTAACTCGCAAGGAAGACTTGCTACATCTAAACCAGAAGACCCGTTAACCATTTAGGGAAATCCCTAAACAACCAAATTGGAGAAAGACAATGAACGATCTATTTCAAACCCCCGAGGCATCTGCACCAAGCATTGCTTCATCTGCTATGACTGTGGAACTTAGCATGTCCATATGGACAGCACGTAAGAAAGACCACAAAGCGTCCGACGATGTGGCGAGTATGAACTCCGCGGACAAGGGCGTGGCCAACGTGACCAAGAACTTGCTTGGTAATTGCGACGAACTCACCGCGCTACAAAAGTTTGCAGGTAACCTGCGTAACCTACACTACAGTATGACAATGCCGTGGTCTGACAATGGGCAACGCCTCGTCACCACCATGCAGTATTTCAAGTACAACGAAGTTATGACCGAGATGATCGACGAAGGTTGGCGTATGGTTGACGACTTCCTCAACGTGTACGAGTGGAAAGTTATGGACGCGCAAGCCAAGTTGGGCGCGATGTTCAACCGCGACGAGTATCCCACGCGTGACGCTATCCGTGATAAGTTCGCGTTCCGTCTATCGTATGAGCAGTTACCTGATGGTGGTAACACTGGTGATTGGCGGCTCGACCTGCCGCATGAAGCGATGCAGACACTACGCACGAACTACACCGATACATTCAACCTCAAGATCAAGGGCGCAATGGACGATGTGTGGACGCGGCTACATACAAACCTGACCCGACTTGTCCGACAGCTAGACGTGGACGAAGAAGGTAAGGGCAACCGCCTGTACGATACTGTGTTTGACCAAGCTCTCTCACTGACTGAGATGTTGGGTACGTGTAACGTGACAGGTGACACCCAGATGGAAGCCATGAAACGTCAACTCGAACAGGCACTACATCAATCTGATGGTGCACCGCTGACTGTTGATAAGATCAAGAAGTCACCAACGTTGCGCGAAGATACACGCGCAAAACTCGACGCGGCTCTGTCTGCTCTACCAAGTCTGGACATGTAATGAAGGATTTTATTGGAGATTTACTAGCAGTCCTCGCCATATTCGGTGGGGGCTACGCACTACTAATCATCGGCCACGGCCTTGGATACTAACTCAAATAGGGAAATCCCTAAATCAAATGGAGAAATAAAATGAATAACGCCCAACAAATGTATGCCCTATCACTCGACGAATGTGTCACGTTGATAGGCGCTATTGGTCACGAACGTACTGTCCTGATGCAAGGTGACATCGGCAACGGCAAATCGTCAACGCTCGGTGAGGTTGGTAAACTCAAGCCAACACATAAGAGGTTCTATGTAGACTGCACTAGCCTCGACCTCGGTGACATTATGATCCCGATGATTATGGAAGTTGACGAGAACAGCAAGTTCGTTCGCTACGTCACCAACGAGGAGCTTGGCCTACACACTGGTGAGCCTGTCATTATTATGATCGACGAGTTTGGTAAGGCCAACCCGTCTGTTAAGTTGGCACTGCTACGCCTGATCTTGGAGCGCAAGATTGGTAGCTACGAACTGCACCCAGACAGCATTGTGTATGCGACGACCAACAAAGGGTCTGAGGGTGTGGGTGACATGTTACCTCCACACGCACGTAACCGCATGAGCGTCGTACAGGTTCGCAAGTCAACAAACATGGAGTGGATCGAATGGGGTATCAACAACGGTATCGACCCTAGTTTGCTTGGTTGGTGTAAAGACAATCCACACTTGTTTGCATCGTTCGAGGACGTGAAAGACCCTGACGAGAACCCGTATATCTTTCACCCCAAACAACAACGCGCCGCGTTTGTAACACCTCGTTCGTTACACTCTGCATCTGACATCCTACACCAACGACACATGTTCAATGACACCACACTGACTGCCGCCCTGATGGGTACTATCGGTGATCGCGGTGCGATGGACTTGATGGCGTTTGTAAAACTATCAGATCAACTGCCAAGTCTACAGTCTATCAAGGACGAACCGAAGACCGCCAAAGTTCCTGACAGTGCCGCAGGTATATGTATGGTTGTCTATCGTACACTCGCGTCTATCGAGAGTGGTTGGGTCAACGCATGGATGGATTACATGCCACGGCTCGACGTAGAGGCACAAGGTATGTTCGCCAATGGCGTACGTGCACCCAAGTATTCTAAGCAATCAATGGTGATGCAGAATAGGAAGTTCACAACGTGGGCTAAAGAAAACAACTACATGTTCCAAGCGGACAAGAAATAGGAGAGTGACTATGACTAACTACAAAAAATGGACAGCCGCAGATGATGCGGAGCTAGTGTTGATGCGTGAAGCTAAGACACCGACGAAAGAAATCGCAATCGCATTGGGTCGAACACCTTCTGCCGTGATGAACCGCATAAGCACGAAGTCTGTGCCGTATGGTAAAGAGCCTACGTTCCGTGAAGTTGTGGACACAGCGTTCGCCAAAGGTGAGATCGAGTTCGGTGAGCCTGATGGAGTTGATGCGGCGTATGAACATTTTAAACAGCGGCTGTACCCTGACGGTTTAGGGAAATCCCTAAATGATATGGGCATAATGCTTAATCAAATGGAACAAGACATCAAGCCCAAGCCGCAGTGGTGGAAAGCTATGATGTGGTGGAGGAAGTAACATGTTAGCAGTAGGCAAACAAATAACCGAGGAGCAACGGCTGTCCAAAGCAGTCGTAGCGGTGATGGGCAAAGTGCCTGAGATCGCAGGGCTTCTGATGATCGGTGAACGTGAAATCACAGACGATCCAAACATACCAACAGCGTGTACCAACGGACGTGACGAGTGGTACGGTAGAGCGTTCGTTGCAACTCTTACTGACGCAGAGCTACGGTTCGTTGTCATACACGAGGTGTTCCACAAGATGTATCGTCACTTGGTAACGTGGGCACACCTGTGGGCTATATGTCCTCGTACAGCCAACATCTCAATGGACTACGATATCAATGGCAAGATCATTGAGGAGTATGGTCAAGATGGTTGGGTCAAGATGCCCGATCTTGGTTGCCACGATCCCAAGTACAAAGGTTGGGGCACAGCTAAAATCTTCTGGGATATATACGACCCCGATGCGGCCAACGATCAACCGCAAGGTGGTAGCGGAGGTGAACCTCAAGACTGCCCGGGTGAGTCCACGTCCACGTCACAGGGTAACAGCCCACACGGTGATGGTCATCCCGAAGGTTTTGACAGCCATGATTGGGGCGGCGCGAAGGACATGACCGCGGACGAACAGCGTGAAATACAACGCGAAGTGGACGAGGCTATACGTCAAGGTGCGTTGGTTGCAGGTAAGATGGGCAGTGGTGGAGCGCGTAGTCTCGACGAGTTGTTACAGCCCAAGGTGGATTGGCGCGAAGTATTGCGTGAGTTCATACAGACTACCTGTGCAGGTAAGGACTTCTCTACATGGAAGCGTCCAAACAGACGTTACATGGGTACTGGTATCTACATGCCCTCTGGTGTGTCGGAAAAAGTTCAATGTATCGCGGAGCACAATGACATGTCTGGCTCAATCGGTAAGCGTGAACAGCAGATAATGATTAGCGAGTTGGTCGGTATCTGTGAAGCAGTCAAGCCTGACGAGTTACACGTAAGTTATTGGGACACAGAAGTCTGTGGCTACGAGAAGTACACGCATGAAGAATTGGATACTGTGGCATCTAAGACTGAACCCGTAGGTGGGGGCGGTACAGATGTACGTTGTGTCCCTGCATACTTGCGTGAGCATAACATAAAACCACAAGCGTCTGTCGTGTTTACAGATGGCTATCTCTACGGTGGTTGGGGCGAGTGGGATCACCCTGTGCTGTGGGTAATTGTGGATAACAAAAGTGCCAAGCCAGAACACGGCGTAACAGTGCACGTAAGTTCGGAGGATTTGTGATGGGCAAAGTAAAAGGGTTGTTCATGGACGCAAAAGAGAACCCGTTCATTGATTGTCCTGAGTGCAAGGACACAGATCGACAGGGCAAAGTTACGAGCGAGGAGTTCAAGTGGACGGGTAATACTTACGAACCGTTCGAGACATGGATTGATTGCGAGAACTGCGGTGGGCTTGGTGAAATAGAACGGGACTGGGACGACGACGATGGGTGATCTACCTAACACGTTAGAGGTAGAGTTAAACCTGCTCGGGGTCCGTACAACAGGTGACAATAACACTGCTGTAGGTAAAGAAAAGCCAAAGGTGGAGCGTGACTACACGTTCAAGATGCCAACACTGGACGAGAACGGTGATCCACCTTGGTAAACTAATTAGGGAAATCCCTAAATGAAAGGGGTAACGCGGTGTTACCTCACAACAAATGGAGAAATACAATGGCCTTATATTGGCAAAACAATTACTTAAATACATTCGATAAAGTGGTGGCATACTATGAGAGTATCAAACCGCTTGTGTCTAAACATCATACACTAGCTGACGATCTAAGACCTATTGGTGATCGTAACCGCAAGTGGGAACGCATACAAAAAGTCAACGCTAACTGCTACATACTGCAAGACGGTTGGAACGGTAGCGACAGTATATTTACTGGTTGGAGCTACTACCACGCAAAAGGAGAAAAACCGAACCTACCGAAGCGGAGATGATTAAGCTCGCGCCTATCGTGTGGCGCAGACATAAAGATGGTACAGAGACCATCAAGGTGCGCAATGGTACAGGTCAAGGTGCGCATAACAGCAGGTATAGTTTCTTTGCCAGACACTTGCCATCGGGTCTGAACTTCTTAATCCGCAATGGCAAACACTTTGTGACCTTGTATGGTAGAGAATACTTTCTCGCTAAGAGTAACACAGTGGCTAGTTTTGATCTGCCAAGAGACGGGCAACGACACGAATGGAACAAGAATTTCACCACACGCGACGATGGTGTGGCGCTGACGTTCCGTAGGTGTGACGGTGTAGGAGGTTTTGAGTTCGTTGATGGTGGCAAGCCGCTTCCTATTCCGCCGAAGGTTCGTGTCGATAAGGTAGCCAAGGCTAAGATGAAGGACGCTATCGCTGAGTTCCGTGATTGGGCGTTTACCATGTATCCGCTGTTACCAACACGAGACCATGACTATCACACCGAGCGCGTAAACGAGGTACGTACGGCTATGTCGGCAGGGTATTCGTATGGTTGGGGTCTGTTGGGTATGTTCGAGGCCAATCCAGATATAACGAAAAAGATAATTCGTGACCCTGACCACGAGTTACGTCTGCACTTGATGTATGGGTTGATGGGTGAAACAGATTATCACTTAGCCCACACGTTCGACACGCCAGAAGAACACGACAAGAGGGTCAAGGCACAGTTCGAATCGTCACATAAACAAAATATGTGACTTCAACAAAAAGACGAAAGGTTAATACAATGAGTATAAATCATGTAACAATGGCGCAAGCCAAGGAACACTACGAACTTCATAAAGAAAGGTTCGATAAGTTGGATAGTAGGCTCGGTGATGATTACTACAAAGAGGCAAACAGTAGGTACACCGCGTTACGAGACTTTGCCAGTGTGGTAAGAAAGGAGATGCGCGTCCATACAATACCGCGCACAGACAACACCATGCACATATACCGCAAAGGTGAGCTTATGATGATGGGGTACATTGGATACGGCGACTTTGCCACCAGTGTGCATGGTGACGACAAGTATATTGTCTGTGCACGGGGTATAGAAAACATGAAGTATTGCGCAAGCGGTGACCAACACAACATGCGTATGTCTGTCAACATGGATACCGCGGTCAAACACGCTAAGAGATCGTTTCAAAGTTACTCCATATACGAGTGCGCAAAAGCGTTGGTCAGTGGTGTGAAGAACAGTGTGCAACATGTGATAAACAAGAAGCAACAAAAGTGTAATGAAGCAATCGCGGCTGTGGGTTTGGACACAACTGGTTACTCTGGTGCCAAGAAAGCTACGCAGAGGTTGATGGCTGAGATACGGAGCATGGTGCAGGCAGGGCATACGTTCAACGACAAGGAGCTAGACGCTGACATACGTGCCATGTTTGCTTTGACTGAGGATCGTAAACTGTTCAGTGAGGTTGTGCCTATGAATTTTGTACACGTCAATGAACGCTACGGACAACAGGTGGTCGATTGTGCGCGTATCAAAGATGTAACCAACTACATGGCTGAACTAGATACTGTGCAGACATTCGCAATGGACGAAGTGCCAGAGGATATTGAGCACAAGTGTGCGGCCTTGAGTATATGTGAAGATGGTCACTTTGTCGAAGGTGTTGGTCAACGTATAAATGACCACACGTTCTACCTCTATGTGTAAGGTGTTATAACATGGACACAACGTCTGGTATTACTTACCGCGTGAACGTAGCTTATGATACTAAACAAGTTACGATAACAAGCATTGGCATTAACCGTGTTGACAAAGAGATAGACGGTGACTATGCTTCTGTGGACGAACTTCCAATGTGGATGCAAGACAGGTTAGCTGTACTGTCTCTGTTGGAAGTACCACCACCACCTAATGACGTAGATGGTGTTGGGTGTAGGATCGGCCCATATTTGTTTTGGGTCTACAATTAGGGAAATCCCTAAATGGCGAGGGGTCACGGCTCCTCGCTTCTGGGGTACTGGTATCATGGAGGGGTCACGTTGGCCAAATGGAGTTTAGATAAATTGGACGAAGGTAAATACGCAAAGCTACAAAGCAAGGTTTCCGTACAACGCAACGAGATTGCTAGGCTCACTATACTTGTAGAAAAGCTGATGGCTCAACGCGATCAGTTAACCAAAGATTTACAATGGATGCGTGGAGAGAAAAATGACACCCGAAGCAAAAGTTAAAAGAAGTAGTCGCACAGTTAAAAGAACTTGGCGCGTATTACTTCTACCCCGTTACAGGTGGCTACGGACAAAGCGGAGTGCCTGATATCGTGGGTTGCTACAAGGGTTTCTTCTTTGGGATAGAGTGCAAGGCAGGGAAGAACAAACCCACGCCGTTGCAAGATAAGAACCTAAAACAAATTCGAGCCGCAGGTGGTCTGGACTTGGTTGTAAACGAGGACAACATGCTCGGCGTTACTGATGACCTAAAAGCATGGGCTATTATAGTTAACACTTAACCCAAGCTATGAGTGGGTTGCGGTTTTATTATTTGTCCCGCGAAAACCATAGCAGTGTAGGCAATGCTCTCCATGATACTTTTTATGGCGTTGT
>FUIF01010036.1_pt1 | contig 12699 bp, 11 predicted proteins | sample 1003461 | NCBI WGS metagenome assembly FUIF01 (sample SAMEA80401918, study PRJEB19352) | marine metagenome | reverse complement strand
CCACCATAAAGGGAACCAGATAGAAGAAGCGTTAAAAGAGTAAGAACCAGTATCACAGAATCCATTGATATCACTTCCTTCTAGCCCATCAATAACAGTTGATGCGTATTCATTACCCGAACTTGAAATAATTTCATTCAAAAAACTCATGTATTCTCCTTAAGCGAATAGACTTTCTAGTGTGTTTCGTTCTTCTGCTGACCATCCAATGACAGTCAGGATGTTAGACAAAGGATCTAAGAAACCCTTATCGAACTGTGTAGTATAATCGACAAACCTGTTCAAGTCAAACTCTTTTGGAAGAGATGACGGGAATGCCACTACGCGATCACCGATGTGGTTTGGAACCTTGAGGTAAACAAACTTGATCTTGTCACCCTCTTGGATGATTGGATACTTCTTCTCAAGTTTCTTCTTCTTAAGATAATGATTATATAGAAGAGATCCCTTGACGCCGATCGGAGTTGACTTGCGATAGATGTGAGTCCCATCGGCATAGTTACTGAGGTTGTTAACGCCTCGCGGGAAAGCAACAGTCTCTACATCGAGTTTGTTGAACTCGGTTCGGAAGTCGGCGATGTATTGTTGCATCGTCTCTTCGTTATCATACATGATGATCTTGATGGCTTTCTTGAGTCGATCACGAATGATCTGTGGTGTAGAAGATCGAGTAGTTTCGATACCCATAATTTTCATCTTGGGTGTTTCGTAACGAACACCCTCAGAGTCGATCACGTTAAGCATGTACCGCTTCTTGGCAGTCCAGATACCCTTGTCTGAGATGACTTCTCGATCCATTACCATCTTGTTTTCATAGGCGTTCATCAACTCCGAGAGTTCATCATACTTTTTCTTGATGAAAGGAAGTATGATCTCTTTCGAACTCTTGTCGAGGAAGTTCGTGATCTTGTCCTTATCATCGCAGTCAGGAAGAACCCGATCCACAAGATTACCAAGGCGCAGATAAACAGAATCGGTGTCAGATGCCACAACATAGTCATAGTTTTCAGTCTCCAATGTTTTGTTTAGGAACTCGTTGAGTGCAGTCATAATCCAACGAATACTCAACTGTCCAGACAGAGTGATAGACTCTGCCATCTCTGTCGAGTAGTAACGAAAGTATTGATTACCAATCGCACCGTAAGCACTGTTCAACTGAATCTTACGAACCTGCTGAAAGTTATGGAACTTGGCAATCTGATAGTCTAGATCCCTGTTCGTGGGATCTTTCTCCTTCTGCTTCTGACACTCGATCATCTTCTTCTTAAACTCTTTGCGTTCTGCATACATCTTGTTCATCAGCGAGGGTAAGAAACCCTTCGCATCAGTGCGGAACGTGTTACCTGTAGCAGCAACAGAAAGATTCTTTGACTTGTGCTTCTCGATATACGCCAGTGTATCGGGCGTCTTGTCGAGGATCTTGTCAACATCAAGTCCACGCCAGATACCGTCGTCAGTAAGCGTCTCGGGACTGATGTTATACATCTCGATCAAGTGAGGATAGAGTGAGTTGAGGTCAAATGACACAACCCAATCGTGCATACCAGTGATTGGTTCCTTCACATACGCACCAGCATACTGATCGGTTTTCTTACCGATAGTCTTCGGAGGAATCACGATGTTCTGTTCACGCAGATAGTGATAGATAATTGCGTCCCACGTTCGTACCTGTGAGAACACATCCTCGAAGTTAACCTTGGCGGAATACGCAAGTGCTAGAGAAAGTTCAATCAGTTTGAGTTTCTCTTCGAGTTGCTGAACGAGTTCAACGTCAACAATGTTGTACTCGATGAACTTCTGAAAGTCTTTCTTGTAGAACTCGCGGATAGAATCGTGTTCCGCATAGGATAGTTTCTTCTTACCGAGTTCTACAAAGGCAATGTGGTCGAGACGATACGACTCTTGGTTCACATAGGTGAAGGTCTTATAGAGGTCGAGGTAGTCGATGACGGCAACACCATTGATATGGAACGCCGTTTGATCACGACCCATCTTCGTGATAGTCTTCTCCTTGATCTTGTTCCACGGAGAGATCTTCTTCGCTTCGTCTTCACCAAGCACTCGCTTGATACGATTTACAAGATAAGGAATGTCAAAGAACTTGACGTTCCAACCAGTCACGATATCAGGGAAGTCTTGCTGCCAGTGATAGATGAAACGCTGAAGCATCTCCTCTTCAGTGAAGGCAGTATGAACCGTGATGTCTTCGCGGTCAGTCTCAAACTCACCGAGACAAAATACATTCATCTTGCCTCGCATCAGCATACTGATTGCAATGACCTTCTCTTCGGGATTATCTACCTGTGGAAATCCATACTCACACTCGGTTTCGATGTCGATGTTTGCCACACCGATCTGCGACATATCATACTCAATCTCATCAGGGAACTTGTCCGCGATGAAAGGATAGATGTAATCTGTGTTACCGAAGATGCGGAACCCATTGATGTGCTTGTATTTCTCTACGAACTCTCGGCAGTCATGAATGGTGCCAGGTTGAACTGGCTCCAAACGATGACCGTCGAGAGAACGATGGATAGATGTATCATTAGTGCTAGGCACAAACAGGGTAGGATGATACTCTACCCTGTCTGTGATTTGCTTTCCGTTTTCATACCCGCGATACAGAACATTCTTACCGTAAACACAAACGCTTGTGTAGAATCTACTCATTCAGGAGGACTTCCTTATTCACCATGGCTCCGTCCTTGTCTTCCAGAAAGGCAGACAAGAGAACCATGTAATTGATTACGTCTACTATTGTATCATTAAATGATTCATTTTCAACATGCATCTTCCCACAATCGATAAAAGATGACAGCCGGCTCATCTTGTCAGTGATGCGGGTAAGAAAGCCTTGTTCTGTAGTACAAATGCCCATCGCTTCAACGCGAGTAAAATTGGCAAAAGGCTGATTACCGTGATCTCCCGCATAATCTCGATTCTTTAGGTTCATCAGTTCTCTTGCTTGGTTACAAATTTCAGCATGATAGATTAAAAGTTCATCGCGGTTCATATTATACTCCTGTTGAACCAAATCCGCCTTTGCGGTTGGTCTTTTGTGTTTTGGGTGATGCTTGGGTGTAAGTGATAAATTGTACTCTACGAGCAGGTTCGATAATTTCTACCTGTGCAACTCGATCACCATGCTTAATAGTGAAAGGCGTGCTGGTCGTGTTCCATAGAGGAATAAAAACTTCCTCACAATAGTCAGAGTCAATCACACCTTCTGCGTTGATGAGAGTCACGCCGTTCTTCCATGCAAGACCAGATCGCGGATGAAGACGGGCAGAGAAACCAATGGGGATGTTCATCACCATACCAGTGGGGATCAACGCACGACACTTTGGTCCGAGTTCAAATGTACACATAGGTGTGTCGTCTTCAAAGACAACATGTGGTGTAGTTGTATGTGATTGGTTGTAACAGTCAAACCACTTAATGTCACGAATCGTCGGTGCAACATCTTCGGGAGTGACTGGGCCACGCAGGTGTGCGTGAATATCGTAACAGGCAGCCTCATGACTACCCAGTTTTAGTTCAAGTGTATTGGGATACAACTTGTGGATCTTCATCGTCTCGGACATATCATCTCCATAAAGTAAAAGTTATACGCAAAGTATAGCGTATTAAGTTCAATTGTCAAGTGTATTTACTAAGAAGTAACCCCACTCCAAACGATGTTCGGAGCAGTACCACCGTATGTAACAGTGGCGGTTAGTGTCGCACCCGCTACTACGTTAGATAGACTAAGGTTGGTGATGTCTGCGTTGATCATGGTTCCGAAGTCAACAGTAGCGCCAGTAGTTCCCTCACTATTAGTGAGAGTCACGACACCTGTGAGGTTACCAGTCATCGTTACGTCAGTGGCAGGAACAGTTATGACATTGATGCTGTTACCCATTCCAGAATGGCTATTACAGTAGTAGTAGAGAGTCGCAGGGGCGTCCGCAGGAACAATGAATACTGCCTTTGCTCCGGCTGAACCCTGTGATCCTGTTGCAGTATAACCAGTTGTATATGGACTACCATTACTAGAAGTACCTATTCTGAATGGATGCGATCCGTTTGAGGAATCTGAGAGATCAAAGGTATATTGAACACCTCTGGTCAACGCTAGAACTGGCTGTGCAGCACCATCGATGAGGTAATTGCTAGATCCATTTGCTGTGACAACGAATGTCTGCTCTGCATCTACAATCTCACCAGTTGCACCGAGGACGTAGCCATATCCAGTAGCACCAGAGATAGCAGCATCATCATCGTACCACTGGAAGGACGTAGCAGGAGCAGGAAGACCCGTAGAACCGTAGGTGAGGAACGTCATGCGTTCTCCTACGTCTGGGTTTGTAGTGGATCCAGATGGAGTCCCTGTAAAGTATGGAGCAAAGTTAGAAGAACCCGGTGATGGAGTCGCAGTTCCACCAGCACCACCGAAAGCAGTAATACCACCAATATAAATCCTACTTATAGCAGCATTCGAGGCAACTTTATTAATTTTAATACTGCCGACGTATATACTCATGTGCTAATAATCCATTTTATCCTATGTATATATCATTCATCAATATCGGCTGGGAGTGTAAACGTCTGAGGAAACCAATATACGCGGAACTGGTCGCCTTCATCTACTTGATTAGGTGTTGCCATCGGAGGAGTGTATCCATAAGCAACATTTGAATCAACGGCGTCATTTTCTTCTCCCCTTACCAAAGCAGAACCATCTGTTGTATATCTCTCAAGTAACACATTATTTCTATGTCTTTCTATCATCATCTTTGGGTTTTGTGCCACACGATAAGAATTCCATGCTTCACCAAGAGTACCAGTATTAGTGCCATCATCTATTGCCGCTTGAGTGCTATTGTAATTGAAAGCAAAGAAATCAAACGCACTATTATTATATCCATAAGCACCTGCATACGTTCCAGTTGTTACCATTGTAATATTACCTTTAACTGAAATTAATCTAGCATTAGATAAAGGCCATTTTATGGTGCCACTAGTCCAACTTGCCCAACCATCAGGATAAGTGTGCAGATCAATATAAAGAATATCAAGTGCATCTTGGTAATAGAAATCAACAAGTTCTCCCTGAAACGCACCACCAAACCAACTCATTGATTATACCTCACCCCAAACCTAAATTCTTGACAAAGTGTGTTACCACTAATAGTCATCTCAAAAGTTCCGCCTACTGGTAGAGTGGTATTAGAAAGTGTTCCTGTCGCTCCTGTTGTATTGATATTAGCAATAGTCGTTATTACTCCATTAGTTCCAGAGAATGCAGCAGTACAACCTCCAGTAGCGGCTATTACATATACTTCACTAATGGTTCTCTGTACTGGAACTCGCGGATCTATGTAGTAAGTTTTATCATTAATAATTTCAATATGTCCATGATAAGAATCGGTGGAAGCAGTAGAAGCACTAGACTGGAAGGTTCCATCGGGGAAGGTGATACCACGGGAATCGAGAGAGATACCCTTTTCAGCGACTATATGTTCCTCTGCGATAAGAGGACCTTTGATTTCTGTTCCCGAACTGAGAATCCTCACTCGCTGGTTGCCGCCGGTTTCGATGGAAATAACATGGTTTGTCTCAAGATTTATTCCTGTATCGTTTCCGTGATCAAAATCAAAGAACTTCTCACCATGAACAGTCCCGGCAAAAGTTGCGCCTCCGTTCGAAGACACACCAGCGACATGGATAGTTTCAGTTGGATCTATACCCAGAGTATGTCCTACACCAACAACGGTTGCTGATAAAGTCATACCAGCACCAGCGGCAAGAGTAGTACCAGCACCACCAGATGCAACAGGAGCAGTTGATTGGAAGGTTCCATCAGGGAAGGTGATACCAACATCCAGCGAAATGCCTGCAAGAAACTCTGCGATTGGTTCTGATCTAAATCTAACTCCACTGTTAACGATCACACCCTCCGCCCTAGTAATACTAAACGCAGGCATGTTATCAGGACGGAATCTGATTTGTCCATCATTTGCATCTTCAAAATAGATGTAACTATTTCTACTACCGGCGTCGTTCTGGATCGCCGATCCACCGTTGAATACGATGTCTGAAACTGCTCTTATCTCACCACCAGCAGTAATTCCACCATCACTGGAGATACCAGCGACATGGATTTCTGCGGTTGGATCAATAGAGAATGTATTACCAGCAGAGAGTGTAAGTCCATTTCCTGCTTGATAAGTTCCACCCCCACTGGAGTCAGCAGCATCACTGATAATGTAAACAACATCACCAGATGGTCCTCCAGTAATACCATCGTACTGGGCCTGTGTCAAGGTCACTATACCACTTACACTATCGGCTGTTACAAATCCAGCCGATGATGGCACATAAGGTGATGTAACTGCACCAGTGATACCAGTTCCAGATGCAGCACTAGACTGGAAAGTTCCGTCAGGGAAGGTTATACCAGAGGCATCACAAGAGATACCCTCTCCTACAACCAAAGGAACATTGTCTACTGAGGCTTTTGTATTACTTACACTAATCTTACCAGGCGAACCACTATTTTTGGATTGTATGTAAACTTCATTAGTTAAAAGATGAATATGTGCCGGATCGGCTTGTGAATTAACAATCTTTCCACCGGTAGGAATTTTAATAGCAGTTGCGGGATTGTTTCCATCACCTACAGGTAAATTCAACAAACCATTTATTGTAACCTCGCCGCCAAAAGTAGCACCACCATCACTGGTAACACCAGCAACATGGATAGTTTCAGTTGGATCTACTGAGAACGTGTTACCAGAAGAAAGTGTAAGTCCATCACCACCATAATAAGTAGCACCACCACCACCTAAAACGCTTGCGTTTAGTGTAATACCACCCACACCACTGGATATTGACATATTACTTCCAGCGTTCAGTGTAATACCACCAGTCAACCCATTTAATAAAGTAACTGAATCGGGAGAGGAAGCATCACTGATAATGTAAACAACATCACCAGATGGTCCTCCAGTAATACCATCGTACTGGGCCTGTGTTAGAGTTACAATACCCTCAACACTACCAGCAGTAACAAAACCAGCAGAAGAGGGAACATAAGGTGAAGTAATTCCACCACCAGATCCAGCAGGTCCAGTATCACCAGATGGACCAGTGTTTCCTATAGGCCCCGTATTGCCCTGCAAATCATTGGGCGTAAGGTTCTTTATTGTGACCACACCACCCATACCACTGTGGAATTGACATCTGTAGTATAGAGTATTTGGTGCATCATAAGGAACAGTAAATGTTATATCACCACTATCTGCTCCTGCGTTTACAACTCCCGTGGTGTATAGATTACCAGAGTCATAAGCCCCGCCATTGTCCGTAGTCTGTAAGTGGAATGGGTGTCCACTTGCGTTAACAGAGAAGATATATTTCTGTCCGCGAAAAAGATACACTGTATCCTTTGCAACACCATCAATGAAATACTGACCACCCCCAGCAGTAACACCATAAGTTTTTGCAATTACTTGTTCACCAGTGGGACCACTTGGACCAGAAGGTCCAGTGTTTCCTGTGGCACCAGTGCTACCAATAGGACCAGCAACGGTAGAATCAGCACCAGTGGGACCACTTGGACCAGTAGGACCAGTAGGACCACTTGCACCAGTTCCTCCTCTTGGTCCTTGAATTCCTGCGACTTCTCCTAGAGAAAACCACTCAGTACCATTCCATTTATATACAACGGAACCGAACGATACGGTGTCTCCAACTGAAGGGTTGTTAGGAAATAATGCCATGTGTATTGTACCTACCTAATGTTTACATCATATTTATATTAGTAATCATCCCTGCTGGAAATTCATAAAGACTGTGAGACGACTGATAAGTTCAGGAGTTCCTGTGATTTGGAATTCTAACATATCATTCTCGGCGTATTCGGCACTAAATCCACTTGTATAATTTGCAGTCTGTCCACCAGCAAGACCAATAACTGCTGCGGTAGTTCCTGCTAACTAAAGTTAGTCCCTCGATTAATCTGAACACTTGCGGTTACCTGTAACATTTCCTAGAAGGAAGATACTGTCAAGAGTACAACCAACAGGAATTAATCTATGTCCTTGACTTCCTGCCGTAATAACATCTCCGGCACCATCTACAACTATTCCTGCACTAAACGCTGATGTAACACCAGCACTAGATTCAACAGAAGCAGTTGTCTGGAAGGTTCCATCTGCGAAGGTGATACCTGCATCCAGCGAAATACCTGATTGAAACTCTGCGATTGGTTCTGATCTAAATCTAACTCCACTGTTAACGATTACACCCTCCGCCCTAGTAATATTTAAAGCGGCCATATTATCAGGACGGAATCTGATTTGTCCATTATTTGAATCTTCAAAATAGATGTAACTATTTCTACTAGAGGAGTCGTTCTGAATTCTAGAACCACCATTGAACACGATATCCGAAACTGCTCGTATTTCACCACCAGCAGTAATACCACCATCACTTGAAACACCAGCGACATGAACTACGGCGGTCGGGTCGATACCTAGAGTAGATCCAGTTAGGACCATACCAGCACCAGCAGTTACACCAGATCCAGATGCGGCACTTGATTGGAAGGTTCCATCGGCGAAGGTTATACCAGCGGTATCCATTGAGATACCCTTTTCTGCAACCAAAATTTGAGTTGCAGTATGTTTGGTTGGAGTTACCTTAAACGCACCACCTGATGATTGCGTTCCCATAATATGCACTTCGCCATTTTTTAAGTGGACCTGTGATCCACTTGTTGACTTAAGTCTTGCACTATTGGATGTTGCGAGGTCACCAGAAGATAAATTAATTCCTGCTCCAGCATTAATCAAACCACCAGCACTAATACCACCATCAGCAGAGATACCTGCGACATAAACTACGGCGGTTGGATCAATACCTAGAGTAGATCCAGCGAGTGTCATACCTGCACCAGCGGTTATAGTGGATCCAGATGCAGCACTTGATTGGTAAGTTCCATCAGGGAAGGTGATACCCTTTGTATCCATCGAAATTCCCTTGGCGGTCTTAAAGATTTGGGCTGCGGTCGTGGAAGTAGCACTTACGAAGAAACCGTTTGTGGTGTCGTTGTTTGGTAGCATCATCACTTCGTTGGTCGCTACTCTAAACGTACCGTTAGTAAGGTTACCGAATCTATTTCCGTTTGCAACTGTGATATCACCAGCCGAAAGATCGATTCCATTGTCACCACGAATCTGACCCGTAGCATCAATAGATCCATCAACGGTAATACCAGCGTCAGCAGAGACACCAGCGACATGGATCACGGCGGTTGGATCTATACCTAGAGTATGACCAACACCAACAACGGTTGATGATAATGTCATACCAGCACCAGCAGATAGAGTAGTACCAGCACTACCAGCACCGTCGGCACCAGTTTCACCAATAGGACCAGTTTGTCCCTTACCACCTACAATTTGAACCCATTGTAAGGAGTCACCATCATTAACATAAACAAAGAACAATCCACTAATAGAATTAAACCAAAGGTTTCCTTCTTCAGGCGATCCCGGAGGAGTATCTGAATAAAAAAGTTCAACAACTGACGCACCAGTAGGACCACTTGCACCAGTGGGACCGCTTGGACCAGCAACGGTAGAATCAGCACCAGTGGGACCGCTTGGACCAGTAGGACCAGTGTTTCCTGTGGCACCAGTTGCACCAGTTGCACCAGTGGGACCGCTTGGACCAGTAGGACCAGTTCCACCAGTTTCACCAGTTCCACCAGTTCCACCACCAGCAACACCAGTAGCGCCCCGAGGGCCTACAGGCCCCTGCGCCCCCACCCCAGATGCTTGTATAATTTTTACAATGTTTGGTAAGTTTTGCTGACCGCTTGGAGAAGATCCACCTCCAACGGCCTTTGCATTTGTACTACTGGTTAGTATTCTTACTTGTGGCATTATCTAGTCACCTCGGCTCGAACCTCAAACCGACCTTGTAGCACTCTTGTTACAACATCACCTGCTATCAATTCAATATCATACAAATGTCTACCAGCGGGACAGTTTTTCATAATATTAGAGCCTATATCAACATAGACTCCGCCAGTTGCACCAGTTGCACCAGTTTTACCACCAGCAGAAGCGTTTAATAACATACCACCAACACCAACAACCCCATTATTACCCGAATAAGATCCAGTAACACCACCACCAGTAGCAACACCAGAGGTGTCATCTCCAGTTATACCAATTAGAATATCTGTAGAATAAGAAGATCTTCTTATCTGCATTCTTCCTTCATATGAAGTTAGATCGATGGCATCTGAACTGTTTGTTTCATATACAAAATATAGAACATAGTTCGCACCCTGATCTGCTAAAATGTTAAATTCTCCAGCAGCCATATTTATCTCCTGATCTATACTTTATATAGTCTTTTCAGGAACGGACTTTTCTTTTCTTCTTGTATGTTTTAGTCTTAATATTGGGAGTAGAAGCAGATACTTGTTTCTGTTGCTTTTCCCATTCAGATCTTGCTTTTTGAATTTCTCGAACCTTTTCTTCATAAAAAGGAAGATTACTCTTGATTCTTTCCATTTGATCAGCAGGAGCCTTGTTTTCCTTGAGGAGTCTTAGAGTTGCTTCGTATCCCTCTTCAAACCTAAACATATAGAAAGCAGTAGCAGATAGTTCGTCCAATGCTCTCCAGTGATAACAATCTTCCGAAACAAAGAGAATATCATGAGGAGGAACTTGTAGGTCTACTGCCATTTTTGCATAGATATACGCGGTTCTTGGACGATTGTTCATACGATAAAGTCTTGACAATTCTACCAGAGGTTCAGCACGAATTGGTCTATATTCAAATGACTGTAGAAGATGCTCTGTTATTTCATTGAAAGGCTTACCTTGCATACCAGCAATCATAGCCCGTCTAAACAGAGAGTAAAAACATTCTTCTTCCCAACCACCCATTTCAACACGCTTACCATAAGCCTCAAAGGACTTTTCCCATTGCTGTGAATCAAAGTAAGATTGAGCCAGGTAAAATTGATATCGCTCATTTGTTGGTTCATAGTTTGGATCATCTGGATTGGTAAGAGCAGACAACAAAACCTCAGCGTCTCGACTATACTTTTCCTGTGGTGTGATCCCTACGTTGCGATTACCCTCGGTTCTGGCGATAATAAAATATTTACCATTGATCTTATCAATCCTTGTTTCTTCTTTGGGTTTACTAGGACAGTGAGCGTATTCGTGAAGCACTCCTTTGTATTCCCAACCAATACCCAACTTAAAGATTTGATTCCTCCACCACATAAACTCAGGACGACCAAGACGAATTGAATACGGGTCCGCGTCCATCTTTGAGGGATACCTAAAATCACCATCGATGTAATCATCTGCATCGATCATCCATGCGTATTTCGGCATCACTAGTCTCTGCATTCTTCAAGGACTCTGTTCTCGAAGGACCAAAACCTTTCCAATCCGACTGATGTACAGTGCCAGGAACACCCAACTCATCCATTGTCTTCTTGATTAGATCCTGTGTTCCATCTGTAGAACCAGTATCGGTAATGTCATAACGATCAATATATTTTGCCATCGATCGAAGACACTCTTCGATGATATGAGTCTCATCTTTCACGATCATACACAGGGTAACTTTTGGTCGGCTCATGATAAATCCTTAATCCATTCTTGTAAATTTACTTGTGGTTTCCAGCCCAAATCCTTGATTTTTTCAATCATTGCTTGGGTGGCAAACACTTCTCCACTTCTCTCATTTATGTAGGTGATATTTTGTGAGATCATATTTGCGATCTCTTTGATCGAGTAACTCACACCAGATCCAACATTATACACTCTGGACGCTGTGGTATTTTTCTCTGCAACAAGTATGTTCGCATTAACCACATCAGAAACATGAACAAAGTCCCTTCTCTGTTCTCCCTTACCAGTCACCGTGAGAGGCAGTCCTTCCTCATTCTGTTTCATGAAGACTCCCAACACAGGAGCATATTGCCCTGTCGTGTGTTGTCTGTCTCCATACACATTGAAGTAACGCAGGATGGTGGTGTGTAGTCCATACAGTTTAGAATACATTCTACACAGATCTTCACCAGCATACTTTGATGATGCGTATGGGTTTAGTGTTGGGCAGAGTTTAGAATCTTCACCTTGTACCATGTGATTACACTCATACACTGCCGAGGTAGATGAAAACACAAAGTTCTTCACATTGTTATTTCTTGCTGCTTCTAATAGTGTAACAGTTCCATGAACATTAGTTTCATAACAATGAATAGGATTTAGTATGGCATCCTGAATCCTAACATCAGCAGCCATATGAAACACATAGTCTATGTCTTTCATCAACGAATCAACTAATGTATGATTACAAATATCACCAATATAGTTTTTGGCTGATTCGTTCCAATACCCATGAGGGTTTATGTCTAGACAAGTAACAGTATGACCCTGTTCAATCAGTCGATCTACTAAGTTACTTCCTATGAAACCTGCACCACCTGTTATTAATATATTCACAACAAATATCCTTTTTTTATACTAAAAGACTTTGTACTTCAAAATCGTTATCATACATCATTCTTGCTAATTCTTTAACTTGTATATTTGGTTCCCATCCTAGTTTTTCTTTTGCTTTATTACTATCACCTAAAAGATAAGGGACTTCATGTGGTCTTAAAAAACGTAG
>FUIF01010905.1_pt1 | contig 12708 bp, 14 predicted proteins | sample 1003461 | NCBI WGS metagenome assembly FUIF01 (sample SAMEA80401918, study PRJEB19352) | marine metagenome | reverse complement strand
GTCCAATTTCTCCGTACCTCCTGATGCCCACCGAACGCAATACGTTTGCGAGCCCCATGGTCCGTACACATCCACTCTAAGTTGTCCCCCCACTCCTCTTCTGAGTTGCAGAGAACACCAGTCTCCATGTGAGTCACCGTGCGTTCGTACTCTCCCCACTTCTCACCCACGAAACACGCGCCTACCGCACCGGCCTCCAACCATTTCAGGTTGCTCTTGGCCAGGTTGAAGTTGTTGCGCTCCATAGGGCTCACGATCAGGTCCGGCGCCACCCACCCCACAAACCGTGGATACTGCTCCAGGGGCACCCACTGCACATAGACAACCTTGCCCACCGGGTAGTCTGTGGCCCACTTCGGCATGGACCCCATGAACACAGCCTTGACGTTGGGCAGCTTCAATGCCCTCTTCAGCGGTTCAGCTATCGTCCCATAGTCTCCCGCCCTACCGTTTCCATAGGGACAGAGGATGTCCACTTCCTTTTGGCGGCGGGCCTTGGACTCGCGTGGTGGCTCCGACCAGTCTTCTGGGTCCACGAAGTTTGGCGCGCAGTAGCCCTGATACTCCTTGGCCAGATACGGTGTCGAAACCACCAGGCGATTCGTCTCTTTCGTGAGGAAGTCCAAGTGCCGCTTCATACGAGGCCCATCCCAATACCGAAACATGAAGTTACCCTTCGGTACCTCCGTAAACAGGTCATCCACCTCCCCAACCACCGAAGCTCCCTGCTCCCAGAAATGGTCACAGATGACTTGCGCGCCCGCCGTTGAACTGGCGCTCCAGACTGCATCGATCTTCACATCCCCAAGCTCGTCCAACCACTTGGCTGCTCTCTTTGCAAAGTCTTCCGAGTCAGCATCGTTGTATGGCGCATTGAACGTATGCAGCGTCACACCATTCATGTACTTGGCTGGCTGCAGGATTCTGTACCAATCCTGGGCCGGCGCACCCCACGGGATGACTACGATGTTCATTCTGGCATCCCCTCTGGGAAGAGCTCCACTAATTGCCACCCGCGCCTTTCAGCCTCCAGCCGCAACCCATATGATGCCTCAACGCAGAACATGACATTTGGCACGCGACCATTAGATATCTTCTCAATTTCCTCCAACTTGAGGTTCGCTTCCTTCGGTTCCCAAATGGTGCATTCCAGATTAGCCCCATGATATCCAGACCACCCCTTACAACACGCCTTCTTCGACCAGTGATTGATCGTGTCGTTGTTGCACTGCCCAGGCACCAGATACGCCTCATCCAGGGTGTCGCTGTTATCCCACGGTGTCCGGCTGGTAATGGCGTAGTTCACTTTAGGCGAGGCCGTAACTGACATAGCGCGACACCTCCTTGTTGCGGAAGTTGAAGTACTCTGGATACTTTGCCGCCTGACCGTCTTCGCCCATGACGTGCTCCACCTTGAGCCAAGGAATCCGTACCAACATGGCTTTGCGCCCATCCTCTTTCATGCCACGCACGCGCCACATCACCTCTCTCGCCTCACCAAATCCCAGAGCTCCGAACGGATTGAATCTCCACGCCACACCATCGGGGTCCTTGAAGAAGTCACGATGATGGACGCGGCAGGCCCCACCGATGATCGGCACAGTTTGGTACTGAAACCCCACATCTTCACCTGCCACGTCGTACTCTGTGGGCACTGGGTTCTTTAGCTTTGTGATCGTCGGTGTTACAATGGGCTCCACGCCAGCGGCCTTGATTGCCTGAGCGCACTTGACCAGCTTCTTAAGGAAACGACGACCTCGCGGCACCATGTCGTTATCCCACCGTACGATCCACTCGTACTCACCCTCCATGATCCAGTCGAGGAGTATGTTGGCAGCTATGTTCTGCCCGTAGTTCTCGGTGCCCACATGCAGCCGCTTGATGGAGTCTCGATTCTGCAACCACTCCTGCGTACCGTCCGTCGATCCGTTATCAAAGACGAACTGGTCAAACGGCACACCGGCCCGTGACCGCAAAAGTGCAAATGACTTTTGGGTAAGCTCTAGGCGATTTCGAGTGATGGTGTAGACCGCGATCAATGCACCACCTCCCGGTGTTTATCCCAGGACGGCGGCTTCTTGGGCACAACCAATGCGGTGCCCTCTTCAAGCGGCCGATCTAGCTGAATCTGCTCATGACCCCAGCGGTAGGTCAGGGTGACCTTGTCTACACCGTAGAATTGTAGACCGGAAAGGGACGCCCTCCGGAAGAAGTCCCAATCTCCAAATTTCCGAATGTCTTCATCCCATGGCTTAGATCCAAGGGCGATGAAGATTGATGCTTTGGACCAAAGTGTATGGGAATTGATAAAGTTGTTTTGAGGCTGGGACACCAACAGTCGTTGGGTGAGGTAGTTGTACGGTACATACGGAAACTCCCATCCTGTGGTTGGTCCACCACGGTCGGCAGAGTTTTCCACCCGGAACCGTGAATACACAAGGTCTACCCGCTCACGCTCGATGGCGTCAACCAATGTCTCCAGATGGTCCTCATCCCACAGATCGTCATCATCTGCCTGGGCAATGTAACTGCCATGGGCATATTGAAACGCCGTGTTATTGGGGACCGACTGGAACCCACTGTTCTCAGGCATCTGCATAATGAGAAACCGCTTGCCCTCAAAGAGATACTTCATGGGTTCCAGCGCCTTCTCTGCAGTATTGGACCCGTCGTCCACCACAATCAGCTCGTAGTCCGTGAAGGTCTGCTTAGCGATTGCAGCCACAGCCTCCTTCAACATCTCCGGCCGATTGTATGTGGTAACGACCACCGTAACCTTAGGGTAGATCATCAGTACGCCCTTGTGGAATTGAGTGGTTCCTTGATGGCATTGGCAATCGCCTCATGGAATTGACGCGGGCCAAGTACCCTCTCTAGCTCCTCCGACTGGGGGTCGAGAACATAATCGCAGAGCAGAAACTGGAGCAACGCGCGCCAACCACGATGCACGATTGCTCCAGTGTCCGCGTCTGCAAGTGAATACTCGGGGATGGAGCCGACCGGGACGTTATACGCCAAGCCGGCCTCCATCGGCCCGATCACTATAGAGAACGTGTCCTTGGGGGCCTGTGTCGGCCCCGCTTGGGTCATCACTCTCCGAATAAACCGAACGTCTGTACGAAACAGGTTCCTTTGAACGAGCGCCACGAAGTCGCTGGCATCCATGCCGCCATGGCGCCCGCCCTCATTCTCCTGTGTCCTCAGCCATTCGGTTTTCATTGCTCTCCTACAGCGTCTTCCCAACCGCCGAACGGACAAGGCTGTTGCCCGTGCGCGCAGTGCCCTGCACCGAAATGCGCTTCTTCACAGCCGCAAATCGGAACTTCACACCAGCAGTCATCAACTGCTCGATTGGGTCATACGTACCACCGCTCGGGAACCCCTTCACATAGGTACGGAATCGGGTAGTTCCCAGATCAATGGCACCAACAGCGCCAGGCCCCATACTATAGACCTGATACCCACAGTTGGCAGACTCCATACCACCGGCACCAGCAGACGGCGTGTCGCTGGTCGCGTGGTACAACAGTCGCGCAGAGTGGGTAGAGCGAATCACGCGCTGCCCGCCAAGCACACCGGCCGTGGCGTTGACCAGCTTCTTGGCACCGAAATCGGTCATCTGCATGAAGTTATCATTCAGAGAACCGACCTGGCCCATTTGACCGGTCGCAGACGTGTTCACAAACAGGTCATGCTCACCGCGAGGGTGGACGACCGTGGCATAGTTTCCGTCCCCATAGGTAGGCACGTCGTTCCCAGCCAATGTCGCAGTCGCATCAAACAGGTAGCGCTGCTTCAGGTTGGTGGTCGCGAGCACCGCACCAGAGGCGGTGGACCCATCAGGACTGACGAACTCACCGGAATTGCTCAACTCAGCTCCGATGAGGGAGTCAACCTTCTGGCCCGAATACATGGACATCGCTTCGATGTCATTACTGACCATGGCCGGAATCTCGTGAATGTCGATCAGGAAGTCTGTGTACGAGGTAGCGTCACCATACTGGCCAACGGTAGCCGAGTAGTAGTGCGCGCTCGTGGCACAGGTCCCGATGATCGCACCCTCAGTGAGAGCCCGAACACGGTTCTTGGCAATGTGCCGTGGGATGAAGATGGTCTTACCCGCATGCAGTGGCAGCGGATGCTTATCCGACAGCTCGTATAGGACCGGCACAGCAAACAAAGTCTTCTCCGCGACCTTCTCCAGGTGGCGGTTGAAGAGTTTCATTTCCTGACTAGTCGATACACTCTTCGGAAGTGTGGCCATTCCTCATCACCTCCTCTAAACGTCTTGCTTCGGATTACCAGTCAGCAAACGTTCGGTTCGCAACAAACGAGCGGCCTAGCAGTGCTAGTCTCTCTTCCTCGGTCGCGTTTTCGAACTCTTGCTCAATAGCTTTTTCCGAGTCGGTTACAATCGGTTCAGAAGACTGATCGCTTTCGACCAAGTGATCGGCATTAGCCTCAACAACCTTGGGCTTCGGAGCGGGCTTTGCGCCCTGCTTCTTGGCCAGGTCCAACATGGCGGCTTCCTGTGAGAACTCGGGCATATCCGAGAGCCACGGGAACTCTTGCTTCAGCGCTTCTCTCTTCTCATTTGTTAGGCCAGCCTTCTCGGCAGCCTGTTTCATCTCGCCAGCCTTGAGTGCTTGCAAGATCCGGCGTTCAGAATTGATGATGGCCCGGGCAGACTCCTGCATCACTTCGCCCAAGCCCATAGCAAGGTCTTCGTAGAACTTGGTAGCGTTCTTGCCCTGCTCTGATTCCTTGTCACCCACGAAGGCATCCCATTTGTCCTTGAATATTTTCTTTCCCCACCAGTTGGGGTCCTTCATGTTCTCTTCAAGGGCATCCAGCCGCGCCTTCTGATCTTTCTCCTTTTGGGTACGTCTTTCCTCTTCACGCTCAGCCTTCAGTGCCTCTACTTCAGCACGCAGCTTGGCGGTCTCTGGATCTTCCGTAAGAGCTTCTGGCTCTTCTGCGGGAGGCTCTTCCGTTGGTGCCTCCTCTGCAGGTGGCTCTTCGGTCGGCTCCGCTGGTGGTGTTTCCTCGGCAGTCGGCGCGAGGCCAATAAGGTTGTCCGTGTCGATGCCCATCTCTGCGGCAAAGGCACTGGCGAGATCAGAACTCCCCAGATCGACCTCTGCGCCAGACTGCTCCGCGACCTCTTCTACGGTCTTGGGGGTTTTGTCATCATCAGCCATCTTCTAGCTCCTAGTTGGTCGTGACTCTATTCTTGCGTTTCGTCCATTCGCGCAGCTTCTTTTCGTTGTCCTCGATCTGGTTCAGCCGCTTCTTTGCGAACTCAGCAATCTTCGGAATCTCTTGGAGTACCGCGACCGCCTTTTGGTTGCGTTCTGCTCCTTGCATCCCTCGCGCCCACTCGGCAGTCAACTGATCCTTCATGGCGTTAATGGCCAGCATCAGACTGTTGTAGGCCTCGCTCTTTTCAAACTCCTCCCACGAGCGCACCAGCAGGCGCATGTACTCAAGGTCGGTGTAATCAGGACGCTTCGGACGATACCCTAGGGCGACCTGAAGGACTTCCTTGGCCGGACTCCACTGCTCGACTTTGACTATTCCTTCCGGCAAGGACGGCGATGAGCTCTTGTGTGAGCTGCTGTTCTTGCTGGTCAGCCATGATCGAATCGATTTCATTCTCGGTCCTCACGAAACGCATGGGGGCTTCCAGACCAGAGCGCCGCACAATCTCGCGCGCCAGTGGCGTCCAACGAATGGCGACCGCTGCCTCTGGAATATTTGCAAGTCGTTCCAACATCTCCATGATTTGCTGGGAACGGAGTGTGTCTACGGTGTCATCGGGCTCCATCACGATGTGAATGTTGTGTTGGAGCTCGTTGCCGCGAATAATTACGGGCGTGCCAAACTCGTCCTCCAGAGCGACGACCTCATCATCTGTGAGGAATGTCTTGGCCAAGTCAAAGCTTTGCTCCAAGACGACCTTTTCTACACCATAGGACATCATCAGAGTCATCAGCTCAGCACGCCCGCCAGACTTCTGGGCCACTAGGTTGGCCTCAAAGCGGGTAGTTCTTGCACCCAGGCCCTCGCCAAAGTGCTGTTCATCAACGCCAAACGTCTCACGCGAATGGCGCTCCATATCCTGTTGCACCACAAACGCAGAACTGTCCATCGGTGGACGCTGCTCATGCACAACCATTTGACGTAGGTCTCTGCGGTCTGGGTTTGGCCAGATCCATGTGGCCCCTGGGAACTGGTACATGCGGTTTTCATCGAGGTCAGCACTGCCGTCTACGTGACGGATGCCAAAGATGCGCATGTAGGATTCAGCCAGGAGGTTGTTACGTAGTTCGGATCTGGTCTCGATCTCTGGTCCCACCCACATGAGCGGACTGCGGCCGTAAGGCTCGTCACCAATCTGCTGCACAGGGCCAGGACGGTAGGGATGCTTGTGATCTGGGGTTGGCGCTGGCACATCTCTTAGGATGAGGGCACCGCTGTCGGGGTCTCCCATGTCCGTGCGCAGGATGAGGCGGTTTTGGGTCTGGCCGCTGTAGTTCTTAACGCGCTTGGGCACGGGGCCCCACCACTGCTTGACGGGAATGGCATTGTCACCATGTAGGGTTTCCTCACCGATTCCTGATATGCGGGCTGTGGTTGATCTGTTATCTTGCGCCCCCACACCAAATCCCCAAGGGATGCTCATTTGACGCATGCCGGACGAAGAGTTGGATGGCCTCGCGCTGATCGTGGTCTGCAGCTTGTTGAGACTCTTATAGAGAGTCTGCCCACGTTTCTTGAATCGGTCGTTCATAGCCACCATCCAGTCCAGATTCAGAGTCATCAGCTCTTGCATCCAGATGTGGCGCCCCATGACGTCCTTCTGTGGCGACTTCCACAGCTTGTGCAGATCGGGGTAGCTGGTCCACGGCCCGTTAAAGGTCAACTTGTCGCGGGTCTCGTAGCTGGGTTCCGCTCGTTGGATCAGCTCTCCGTTCGCATCTCGGAGTTCGTCCCCCATGATGGGGATTAGTTCCTCTCCCCACTCACGGTGCCAAACGGTCTTGGATTCAACATGCCCTTGAATGAAGGCCATCCGGAACGATGGAACCGTTCTCCAAACGAAGTTCTGCCTACGTAGGGATTGCTTTAAGTAGGCGTAAACCCCATCTACATACTCATCGCCCGTTGCAGTGGGGGCTTCGACACGGAAATGGTCTGGACGTCCGATCACTCGGAGCACCCAGGTCGGCAGCACGGACTCAACGAACTTCATGGCATCAGCGATCATGTCCCCGCGCATCCATTCAGCCCCAGGAGGCAGATTGGTACGCACGAGGTTCATGTACCACTGTATGCACTCGTCCCAGATCCACTGGTAGTGCTGCTTGATCTCTTGTGACTTGGCCTCTTCTGCTGCCAGGTACAGAGATAGATCCGCGTCGCCTCTGGCCACCTAGTTTCCGACCTTGATTAGGGCTTGGTTACACTCGTCGTGCATGCACCTATAGATGATGGTGGTGCGTATCTTCACCATGTTGTGACCCATATGGTCGTCGATGGTGTCAAACTGTGGTTTTGCCTGACTGGTGCCAGACGCTACCTTGCTAGTTAGTTTCTTCTTAGCCATTCGTGGCCACCTCCGCGTGAGCCTTGGAACGGGACATGACGTGGGGCAGGTACAAAGCGGCCGGTCTCGTCGTCAAACTCTCCAGGCACCATGGGCCTAGGCCCAAACCGGCCGTGCATTTCTTCGACAGCCCCATGTCGTGATTTAGCGTTGGGGCGGTAGACGTCAGGATGAAAGTTGTCTTTGTAGGCGTCGGCATGGTCGTCGTGGTCGTGGAAGCCGAGTGCCTTAAGCTCGTACTGGAACTCATCGAGGATGGGCACGTCATCACAGACAAAGACGCGTCCGTCGATGATGTAGGGGAAGGTTGCTTCAATAGAGCGTTGCTTCTTCTTCTTGCCCACCATGCCTTCGTTGCGGTTGATCTCAATGATGCGTGGGCAGGCCATGCCTTCACGGTGGGCGAGGCCGATGAGCCAAGGTTTGCGGGAGACAGAGTCACCAGTGGGTTGGTCGCAGGTGATGATGCGTGGCATCCGCCCGTCCACGCGCATCTGTCTCCCGTCTGCCGTGGTGTGGATCTTGGATCGCTTACACCACTGCAGTGCGCGGACGAACTGATCTCCGAATTCCCTCAGCGTGACCCGGCCGGACCAGCCCCAGACCATGCAGATACGGCCTTCGTTGTGGCCCCATATCTCGATGACGGCCTTGTCGCCCCGGTCTTCTCCGGTGGTCTTCTTGGGGGCGAAGTCGAGGTTCATCACGAAATCGAACAGGAACTCGACGTCCATCTTTTCGCGGGGGACCTTCATGCGGTACAGCACTTCGTCGGTCATCGGGTTGTCGGCACGGGCGAAGGGCTCGTTCTGGAGCTGGGTGGCGTAGAATTCCTCCCCCTCTGGCCCCTCGTCTCGGAGCTCGTCGATGGCGGGGAGAGAGTGGATGGTCGGGTAGACGGCGTAGCGCTTGCCGTCCTTGTCCCAAGCCACCGCCTTGCGTGCAATGATGTCTATGTTGCGTAGTTGCTTGGCATACTTGCGCCACTTCTCATCAAAGTCCTCAGGCACCTTGCCAAACTTCTTGATAACAGCCGGCTTAACCCATTGCTCCTTGATGCGCCCCGTCTGGTCGTTGGCGGCGTAACGGGTGTAAGCCATTAGAAGTAGGCCATCTCTGTCGATGACCGTGTTCCGAAGGTCCGTGAGCTGGGCCCAGACCTTGTCATGCCAGTTGTCCCCATACTTATCCACAAGGGCCTTGGTGGTCGGGTCGTCCAAACCCCCGAACTTGTAGTGCCCAGAGGTGGCCCCGGTCTCTACGGAGTAGACGGAGACAGTGGCCTCGCCCGCCTGGTTCTTACGGCGGGCCGTCACCATTTTTTCGTCTGTCCACTTGCGGTTGGGATCGTAGAAGGGGCCGAAGAGCTCGTTGAGGCGGGCGTCGGGGGTGCCCATGAAGTGGTGCTTGATGGCCGCCGAGAACTTCTTCGCCATTCGTTCGAACTCGGCGGACATAATCATCATCGCCATTTCGGATTCGTGGACATGAATCCAGACGATGAGGGGGACGAGGTGGGCAAAGGACTTACCGGTCCCCCTGGGTTTTTCCAGCATGATGATGCGGCAGCGTTCTTGGCGGCGGCAGACGTGGTCCCGGCGGGTTGATGGGACCCGGACTCTCTCGCCGCGGGAGTCACGTTCCCAGTTGGAGCACTTCTGGTTCATGCATCGCCAGACGCTGAGCCAGTCCAGCACCAGGGCCCCGACCTCGTCTAAGTCCTTTTGTACCTGCGGGTCACGGATTTCTGGGAAGTCCAGGCCCAGGCAGCCCAGGCAGAAGTGCCGGAATGAGGTGAGATACAGCTTTTGCTCAAGGAGGGTGGCGAGCTCTAGCTTGGCCCGGGCCTTTTCATCCAGATCCTCGATGGAGGACATAAAGGCTTCTTTGGTGAGACCGGTGTCCACAGGTTTCCCCAGACCCGAGTACCCCACCAAGGGAATACTTGCATCCTACAAGCTTTGTCAAGTGTCTACATTTAGATACAGAAAAGGGCCCCCTCCGAAGAGAGGGCCCAGCCGGCGGCCGTGTGGTATCGGGAGGCCAGACCCGAGTATGTTTTTGCCACAATTCCCTGGCCGGCGATCAACCCGGCCTCATGGTCTGGTTACATACTAGACCTTCAGGGCGTTGATGGACCAGGCGGAGGTAGGAGGAAATCCCGGTACCCCCTGTCCTCTCTTACCTGGCAGTTGGCCCGGTCCATTCTGACGGCGTCAGATAGATATTCTGAGTAGGCTTCAGATCAAGACTGCCGACGTCAAAGGACATGACCTGCCCAACTGCCTGTTGCAGGATCTCTGACCTCTCCGCCTCTTTATCACCCTCAGTCCGGTAGTCCGTCTCTGGCTCTGACTTCTCCTGCTTTTCACAGGGACGCTCCGACAAACTCTTGGCCAGATCGTAGATGTGTTCTTTGATGGACTCGTTGATCTGTAGCTCCATCACTCCCTTGTGCGGCACTATTGCCGCATCTGCAAAGTCCGGAAAGCCATTGGTGTAGCCATAACCACAGTGGTCACAGATCAAAGCAAGCCGGAGGTCGCAGACCAAGCCACCGTAGTCTACGGCAACCTTTGGTGAGTGCTGACCTGAGTTGTCCTCGGCTATCCGGTGCATCGAGATTAGTATGTCTTCCTGAATCATAATCGTGTCTCCTTTTTGGTTATCAGATCAATGGCTGCCTGCCATTTCTGGCGTTCGTGCTCTTGGCCTAAAGCATAGGCATCTGCAATAGACATGTGCTCCCCCGTGGCCCACGTTTCGATATCATCATACCTAATGGGTTCCCGCAGATTTGGTATCTTGGCACGCATCACAGAATTCAGCCTTGCTATGGCCTTAAGCTCTATGCCCATCACACGTTCAGGCACTTCATACTGGTGCATCTGTATCCCCTTTTTGGTTAATGGTACGGAGAATGGGATTCGAACCCACATCTACTTGGTACCAAACCAAGTGCTCTCCCGTTAAGCTACCTCCGTTCTAGAATCAAACCGTAGTCCTCCGGTATGTGCCCCATGGCCTCAACCAGCTCAGCCCCCATGCTCGTATAGTCACCCACTAGATTGGGGTCCATCCGCCGTAGCCTAGAGAGCATACCGTAGATTTCGTGCTCATCCGGGCGGGGAACAAACATCTGTGAAGCCGCGGGCGCCCTATTCACTGGCTCGTCACCAGCTTCCCAGCTAATGGGCCCATTCATATGCAAGGTCACATGCTTGCCAATGCCCACGGGAATCTCATAGTCAGGAAAGAAGAGCCTGGAATCCCATGAGACCTTCTTCATCTTAATGGGAAATCGTCGCTTAAACCAGCCTGGAGCGTTGTTGGCCTTCCATGTCTGCCAGGCCCCGTCCGGGAACTCAAAGTCTAGGGTCTTGGAGTCTTTGCCCAGAATGTAGACCTTGATGCCAAGGGTCAGTTGCCTAGCACAATCATCAAGAATGCTGGGATACGTTACGTAGGTCTTTGGGTCATTGACCATGAAGGCAGACCCGATAGCATGGACATTGGCCTCAAATGCCTTGGCCATCAGAGATTTCTCAGCATCATTCATCGTGTACCCTCATTTCTTCTTCCTAGTCTTTTTACCGGTCTTCAGACTCTGCCCCGTACTCTTCTGACAGATCTTGGCAGCAGACGCCTTCCCACGCCTCTTCTTCACCTTACTGAAGCACCTATGTACCTTGCTGCCCCTTGGCATTATTTGGCCACCTTTGTGACGCGTACTTTAAGACCGTATTGCTTCGCCCTGCGCATGGCATCTTTGGTGCCACTGCTGTCAGGGCCAGGGAACGCAGCCACCAGAACTTTGCCATCGTCATTGTATATGGAGGCGGCGGTCTGCATCATGGCTTCGTTGCGCATCGGGCCAGCCTTTGGTCCAAAGGTGTCCCACATTGCTTCAAACAGACCGTACTGAACTTTGTTCTTGTAGCACCAATACCCAGCAGCCCTATCTGCCCCTGGTGCTCCACCGTGTAGAACCAGTCCCGTCTTTTCCTCTGTGTGGAGCTGGTCCAGAATGGGAACCACCTCTTTGTAGGTAGCCTTTCTAGACCCTGTCACAACTAGGACCCTCATCACTCAGTCCTCAGTTGGTATTCACCACAGGTATCATCGGTCCGAGTCTTTGGCCATGCCCAGTCGGGTGACCTTTCCCCTATGGCCTGTGGTGGATAGCGCTTACACCACCCCATACCCCTTGACCAAACACTGTCTTGATTGGGACTCTCTTCCCAGTACGTGCATGTACCACAAGGCATCTGTGTACTCCTTTATATAGAGAGGGTGGGTAGTTCCCAGGAAGGGTACACGGAAAAACCCAAGAAGCGTACCCACCCTCAATCAGTCCCAAAGTTCTTCTGTGCAAGGTATTACTACCACAACACCACGATCGGTTGTGACCCTCACATAACCATGGGGAGACGGTTTGTTGATGGTTCTCAACCCATCGTCATAACACCTACAAACAAGGCAGGATAGTGGGTACCAATATTCAATCTTGGGCATGCCAGGACTAATCATCGTGTACCCCTACTTTGGTATGTCGATCACTTGGGCCAATTCCCAGCAGCAATGTCAGCCTTCAGCTTGGGACTCATAGGCGCTCCACTGTCCTTGGACTGCCCACCCTCAAACCACTCCCCCAACGACTGCAGACAAGAAATACAGAGGTCTAGGCCCGGACCAGCCCGATTGAAACCGTCAAAACCATCTCTGTTCCTCGGTGTATAAGTAAGCCTTGTTGATATCCTGGTCATGACTGACAGAGATGCGCCCTCCTCATCTAACTCAGGCTTGTCATCATAAGACCCACACCGATCACACTTGATCGCATACATACCGTATCCCCTTTCTGAAGATGTACCCTATCTAGTCTTCTTCTAGACCATCTGCCAATCTCGGGACATGTTTTGTCCCAGGGTCTATGGCAGCTTGGTATAGCCACTCTCAAATGGCTCCCTCGGTGAATACGACCGGTAACCATCTTCATAGACTACGTAGTACCCACCAACCTCTGGCTTGTGACGATGCATAAATTCATGCTCTAAACGTATCGGAGCAAAACCCTCGTCCACCGGATGTAACATCGC
>FUIF01013697.1_pt1 | contig 12717 bp, 17 predicted proteins | sample 1003461 | NCBI WGS metagenome assembly FUIF01 (sample SAMEA80401918, study PRJEB19352) | marine metagenome | reverse complement strand
CTCCATAGGGTATGGGCTACGATTAATATTGATTGAGTCACCGTAGGCTGCGTCGAAGTTAGAGTAGTAGAGTTCTACCTCGGCCCAATCACCGTCTGACAGCAGAGCAAGACATAAATTATACCATGTACCATCGTCTAACTCAAACGGTCCTTCGATAAACTTGTGTACTTCTACTGCGGCCATTTGATCCACTCCTCTGGAATTAGTTTGTCTGCGTAAAGGAACCCATGTTTGTCACACCACATTCCATAGGTTGTCTTCGATCCTTTGTTGATCTTAGCCCTAGAGTTACTGAATACAAAACGAATGTCAAGTTCTGGGTATTGCTTTTTTATGAGTAGATGTTTCTTTCTGTCTGCTACAACAAACCTACCCTTGCTCTCTATGATGATGCCGTTAGGTAGTTCGAAGTCAGGGGTATATGTCCTGACCTCGTTGATAGCATACTTGATCTTCATCTCTTCATACTTGACTGGCACTGACAGAGACTTGAGTTGTTTAGAGATACGGTCCTCTAGTCCTGATCTATAGCCGTACTTAACACCATACTTTTTAGAACTCATTTCGATCCACCTCAAATGCTCTCGGCTCAGAGACTACATCAACCAAGTGAACTGGTCCTGTACTATACAAGAAGGTACGAGCCTCAGGCCAGCAGATACGATTGAACTCACAGTAATTACAGGAGATAGATAACTTAGTATTAGGGCTAGTCTTTGACTGAGGTATTGGAGGTATACGATCCTCAGGGATAGGGCCATTAACCATCTCTTTTGTTTCCGACATCTCTCGTTCTTTAGTCTTTAACTCTTCCGTAAAGTCATAGACATCTAAGCAGATGTGTCCGTTTACTTTGTCTATAACTAGGAAGGCTCCAGCTGTCTTGTTGGTAACCAGAGGATCATCCTTGGCTGCATACACGTAGGACGATAGCTGAGAGATGTAACCAAAGGGATCATCATTTCGTAGGTTACCTTCCTTGAACTTCTTGAAGGCAAAGGGAGAGGCTGACTTGACGTCTACAGTCATACCATCAATCACTGCGTCTCGTTGTCCTTTGATACCATGTACATTCAGACGATCCTGTTGGCCTTTAACATCATGCCCTGCTGCCATTGCAACTGTTAGTGCTAACTCTTCAATCATGTCTCCAAAAAAAGAACTTGAGCAGACCATTGGGCTGTATCTTCTCAGCATCTTTAGTCTGGTTGATCTTGTACCAGAGTTTACGTTTACATGATGTACCTATAGAAGACAGGGACAAATAGCCTCGTGGTTCTTGTGGTTTACTGAACCGTTGGTTTGCTACCAGTGCAATCCCTTGACCCATCATTGAGCCAAGGGTTCCGTCCCAACCACCCTTACCTTCAATCACATTGTACATGTCTTCTACTAATGTTTTAATCTCTTTGGTCATTACTAATCTCCTCTACTAAAATCTAATCTGAACACACCCTCAGGTGAGTGGTAAGCAGTCATCAGGTCAACCCATTGCTGGTAGCTCATAAATACCATCTGATGTTCATTAAGTCTCTCATCAAATTGTCTGAGGTAGATTGTACCGTCATCTACAAGAGCCATCTCAACATCCTCGAACCTGTCCTCTTGGTCTAGTGTAGTAATCACAGAGGCATCAGACTCAAACTCTACTGTGAACATAACAAAGCCTTCCAAGAAACAGGGAACAACTCCTCCATCTTCTCACTGATCTGATCGGCTACTACCTGTGTCTCTAGCTGTGTGTCAGGTGCACATCGTAGCCTACACATGTCAGCCCAAGCATCAAGACTACCTGACCAGTACCATTCTGTCATCAGGCTAGTTGGCAATACCATACGTGCTTGTTCCTCACATACACCACGGGCTAACAGATAGGTGTACTGTTTAGCTGCCTCAATGCCTTCCTGTTCTATGACGGCATCTAACACACTGTCTTCCATGTCATCCCCACTACCTTGCTTCTTATCCAAGGATGCTTCCCTTAGTTGAGGCTTGTAGAACTCAGGCTTATCGGAGACATATCTTCTAGATATTTCATTCCAACGTAAGAACTTATGCTTCACTAGCTGCCTAGCTACAAAGACTGGAGCCTTGATGTGGAAGGATGCAAAGCAATGCCCGAATGGGCTAATATGTTTATGCTTACCAAGCCATCTGATAAGCTTCTCATCTTTCTTTTTAAGATGTTGTTTAAAGCTGTAAGCATCTGACTCCTCATAATCCCACTCACTCTTCTTACCGAAGCTCACTCGTGCAGCGTCAACTACATCCAAATCATCACCCATATGGCGTCTGTATGTGACTATTATTTGATTTACCACGGTGGTTCTCCATTCTCATCTAGTTCAGGCATGTTAAATTCAAAAACTCTAGGCTGTGGTTTATCCTCAACCTCTTCTAGAAAAGAACGGGGTACAATGACCCCGATCTCTTCCATAAACTTCTCTAAATCATTTTCCACTAGAGCCGACCTAAGCCACAGTAACGCCGCCCCTCTGACACCATCTCAAGCACACGGTCAGGCTTGAAGGATTTGACAGTATCTTTGTCAACCCAGATGGGGATGAGGTTGTTCTTACGGAGCATACGGGAAACAGTCTCTGACTTCTCTGTACCCTTAAGATACTTCTTCACATTGAAGCGACCGTTGTAAGTCCGTTCCTCACCACTCTTGGTCAAGAAAGTAACAGTGACAAACTTACCTGTTGCACAGATATTGGTGACTAATCTTTCATCAAGCATTTCATTCTCCTCTTGCTGATGTGAAGTTGCTATTCCGATTCGCTGGGTAGAGTCAACTGCTAATTTAGTTCAGACCGTAGAATATTTAGTTCAGACCGTGGCCCCTCGATCATTTTCCACTGGTGGTGTACTAAATTCCCACGGAGGTCAGACATTTTCCACTGGAGGCCAATTTCCACCGGAGGTCATTTTCCACCGGAGGTCATTTTCCACTGGAGGCCCCGATGTTCCTGATTCGTTCTTTGTTCCTGATTCGTTCACGATTCGTTCCCCGTTCATGATTCGTTGCCGATTCGTTCCAGATTCATGATTCGTTCCTGATTCGTTCCAAACTACCGATTCGGATAGATCCAAAAATGCCGTCAATATCTCAAAAGGATAGTTGACAAGGTATTTCGGATAGTGTGGTTTTTTTACTATGATTCGTTTGTTCTTTATTCTTGACTCCCTTTTTTGCTTGCCGAATCGTTGCGGCTTATATAACGGCCCCGAATCATTTTTGACTCTTGGTCGATCTTTTGACCCTTGGTCGGTTTTCCGACTCTTGGTCAATTTATTATCTTTTGGTCAATTCCCTGACTCTTGGTCAATTATTTGACTCTTGTTCATTTTATTAAACCTTGGTCGGTCTTCTGACTCTTGGTCAATCGACCCCGATTTAAGCCTGACTCTTTCAATCGGTTTTGTTATTCAATCGACCAAAAGAGTCAGGCTTTGGAGTCAATTCGACCCTATCGGCCCCGACCGGTCGAAAACATGAGTCACGTTGACTCACCCCGATTCTATATCCAAAATTGCCCTGTCAATCTATCCGACCGGTTCTTTTGCTCAAAACCTATCCTTCAGGATATAATTTTAGGGCTTGTGTACTAAAAACTAGCCTGTTTTGAAGGCCATTTTCGGGAATCGCATAGGGTCTCACACTCGATATAAGGCCCGTACAGCGCCGAAAGGCCCTTTGCTTGATAGCCCCAGCTTGAATAGTGATTCACCCCCTTCACGCCTCAAAATAGCCCATATTCAATTTTTGGAATATGACCCGATTTTTGCCCTTTTTCGGGGTCGGTTTGGCCGGTCGAAAATTGCCGGTTTGGTCGCTTGATCGATCGACCAAAAAGGGCCTGAAACGGTCCCTATATATAAAGGAGTAAAAAAACCCGGCTTTTTTTCCGGTCGGTTTCCGGTCGGTTTGGTTTGTCCGTTTAAGTATTGTTTGACAATGGGCCAAAATTGAGTCTTTGGTGTGCCACCGGCATTCGTGCCGGTACGGGGACGATTCGCCCAAGCATATCTGAATCGGGCTGCTAGTAGGCAGGGCCATCCGGTAGGGTTTGAGGTTCCTTAGACAATCCACCGTTGAACGGCTTTTTCTGGTTTCGGGGTCATACGCTTTTGCAATGGGCAACCGGTTTTCGGTTGTCTTTTTCAGAAGCAAAAGAGGAGTCTTCAAATGTTTAATTTATTTTCGTTTCTCGCTTGGTTGTGCGTTTTGGTTTCAATCGTTCTAGCCGTGTTTGCCGCCCCTTGGATCTTTTCCACATTGTTTGGGGTTTTGGTCTTTTCCTTGTTCTTTGCGGTTTCGGTCGCATGGGCCTTTATCGTTGCAACGGAGTCTTGAAATGACAAAATCAGACACAAGGGCGATAGAAATTGCGGCCAACATTTTCGCAACGGAAACCAAAGGGCTTTCAATGCTCAGGTTCAAAAGCTTGTTCGTTCGGCCCTGACAAAAAACCAAGCGGATGAAATCAAAGCTTTGGCCTTTGACATTCAATTTTCCAAAGGGGTTTCAAAATGACAAAACCAAACCCTGACAAAATCCTTGAGCAAATCCAAAAGGCGAAGCAGCTTTGCATTTTATTAGAACAAGCAATCCATGACACCGGCGATTGGGAAAGCCGTTCTTTGGATTTGGCTTGTACAAAAACTGGTGAAATCACAAAGCTTTTGCACACCGCACAACAAACCCTGACGTATGAGGTCGAAAAGGGACAAGTGAAGGAACAGACATAATGGGCCTTGCAATCTTTCTTTTGGGTATATTGATCATCGCTGGTTTGCTGGCGTCAATCCTTGAGCATTTCAACAAATGAACGCAACGGAAAGCGGCCCCATGCGGGCCGTTTCTAGGTGTGTTCACACCAAAACGGAAACCCTTAAACAATGGAGTCAATCATGGGTATTCAATCAAACATTCTGTCCTTTAATCAAGCAACCGGCGCAATTTTCCAGCATTGGAACAATGCGATTTTGAAGCAAAACACGCAACGGCTTACGTCCAGAAGGCGGGTTGCACCAATCCAAACCCGTCCCTTGACGATTTGCAGGCCGTACCGGATCACATCGCAAAGATCATTTACCGGACCGACACGGGGCAAGCTTTGGGACGCACCGGAAACCGGTATGGCATTGTGCAAAATGCAGCATTGCAGGAACAAATGGTCCAAAGCTTAGAACAAACCTTACCGGCTGAATATTTGAAGGGGATTGAGCTGGAAGAAAACACCAGCGGAAACGGGGCCTTTTGTAAATTCACTTATACGTTCCCAAATGCGGCTGAACCAATCAGACAATTGCGTGACTCAACCGGTTATCAATCCGATCGATATGGTCAACACCATAAAGAAACATGGTTAAACCTTGCCTTTTCGGTGATCAATAGCTTTGACGGATCGACACCGGCAATTTTCAAGGCTGAGGTGCGAGACGTTTCTTGCCTGAATAGTTTAACAACCGGCTTTTTTGATACGTCAAAACAAAGACACACCGCAAAAATTGACGCCGGTCGGTTTGCCAATTTTATTGAGCAGCAAGCCACAAATTACAAAAAACGGATTGAGATTTGGCAAGCATGGGCTGGCCGGTCGATCACACCGGAACAAGCCGAAACATGCCTTAAAGAGGCGGGGCTTTCTGCTAGATTGACCAAAGGCTTGATGGAACAATTCGAGACGGAAGCGGCACAACGGGGCCGGTCGCTTTGGGCCTTGTCTTCAAGCTTGACGTTCTGGTCTTCACATTCAAGTGAACGTTTCACGGTGAAGGGTTCAGCTAAAAAGGACAATATAGCCGAAACCCTCAACGCAAGATCTAATCGGGTCAATCAAGTGATTGCATCCCCTGCCTTTCAAGCTTTGGCCGCTTGATATGGGGGAAACAAATCACCGATTTTCGGGGCCGTATTTTGTCATTAATAAAAAGAACAATACGGCTTTAGAAGCGCATAGAAGCTTGGCTAGTGCGTTTAAATCTTGCTCGACCCTGAACGACCATGAAAAGGCACATCGACGCCCGCCGGTCTATTTGGTCGAAGTAAGACAAGAAAAGGATTTATGACGGAAAGCGGCCCCAAACGAAGGGGCCGTTTTTAGGTGTAAATCCGCACCAATTGGCAATTTAACAATGGAGTCAAAAATGCCTTATTTAACGAAGAAAACCCTGTCCGATCTTTTGTCAGCACACAGAAGCTATTGCGAGCAAAATGAAACCTTTGCGCCGGTAACCTTAACGGACAAAGAAAAAACCGACGCCTATTTCAAAAAGGCAATGGTCGTTTCCCGATATCTTGAAGCTTGCAAAAATGCTGATTTTTATTGGTTCAATCAAAACGCACCAAAGGCGAAAGCCTACGCTGATTTGTACGACCGGTTGAAAAATCTTGAACAATTGGGCGATTGTGTCGGCTATCTTACGAGTCGACATGAAACCCCAAAGGCCCCTAATCAATTCAGGGGAAGAGGGGCACCAGCAAAGATCAAAGGGAAGCGGCTGGAATTGCTTAAAAACCATGCTTGAACGCAAGGCCAAAGGGGAAGGAAACGCAAAGCATTTGTCCTTCGGTCAATTGGCAAAGGCCTTCGGTATTTCTGTTTTGACCCTTTACAGAATCCGTGACTCAGAAGGGGCCTATAAATGATCCCTAAATTCACCGATTGCGGCAATTGTTCAGGGCTTGGGAAGTGACTCAAGCCCTTTCCGTCAATGATCCGGAAGGCCCCTTTGTGGCTTGTCCTGAGTGTAAAGGGGACGGGCTACAGGATAGGCCCTTGATCGATCAAGAGGCTAGACTCTACGTTCTTACCCTTCACCGGCTAGAACGGCTTCTAATCGACGGAGTCGACCGGTTTGGGGCAGGGGATTTTGAAGAGGCAATCGACCAAATGAAAGCCTTGTTCGATCACTATCGAACCTTGAATCTGACGGCAGCCGTTAAACCGGCTGAACCTGATTTTACAGAAGGGCTTTTCCAATGGTCGGATTGAAGACAAAAGAGGCGGCCCAGCAGGGCCGTCCCTTGTTCCCTTATAAGGTTCGAAGGGTCGAAGACATGGGACCGAATGAACGTGTCCTGAAAGACTCGACCAATAAGAAATTAGGGAAAGTGATCCGCAAAGGGGTTTGGAAAGGTTACCGGATCAAAAGCCTGACTCTGGCTGAACGCACAACGTGTCCAGAGTATTGCATTCATTGGATCGATTGCTTTGGTAATAACATGCGTTACGCCACCCGATACGAAGCAGGGCCAGCCTTAGAGATGCAAATCAATTCTGAGCTTTCGGCCCTTGATCGAAAGGGTGACCCCTTTGCCTTGCGCTTGCATGTGTTGGGGGATTTTTACTCTATCCAATACATTGACCAATGGTATCAGCATTTGCTCAGGTATCAGGCTTTGCATGTCTTCGGGTTCACGGCCCTTCGGAAAGACTCAGTGATGGGTCGAGCCATTGACGCAATCAAGACAAGGTTTCCTGACAGGTTCAGGGTGCGATGGTCGGGCCAGCCTTGGATAACTGACTCGGCCCTGTCACTTGATGACCCTTTGACCGATCGCTTGATTGATCAAGGGGACGCAATCGCTTGCCCTGAACAAGAGGGCAAAACGGAGTCTTGTGCCTCTTGTGCTTTATGTTGGCATGAAACCACCAAAGCAATCGCCTTTGCGACCCACTAAAACGGGCCGCTGAGTGCACCTAAGCCAAAGGCGAAAGGGGTCGATAACCTCTTTTGCTTTTGGCTATTGTACGGGCCTCTTTTGGGCCTGTCTGACAAATCGGGTTTTGCTTGTTTTGTCATGGTCTTAGCTTTTGTTCTGTGATCACAAGTTTTCGTTTGTTCGATCAAGTGTGATCACAAAGGGAACCGTAGGGCTTGCCACAGGCCCCGCCGACCGGTCGTTTTTCTTGCGTTTACAAAGCATTCGTGCATGGGACCCTTGAAAAAACCGACAAGTGATTCGTTTTGGCCCTGTTACCACCCATATTGACAACATAAAAAATTTAGTTACCGTTAGGTATAGTACACGTTAGAGTTGTACATGCGGAACAACTACAGTACACACAGTGTACAAATTGTCGCACCTACTAAATTAACTATTGACACGAATCACTTCTGTCCTTATACTATAGTATATACTATAGAACAGGCAGGGTTAAAAAAAACACCCTGCCAAAACAATAGAACTATACTATAGTATAGAGAAAAGACAACTTATTTGTCATTCTATTCATTTTTTACTTGACAAATTGTCTTCTTTGTGTCACAATACGAATCAGAGGACAAAACCGTCCGAACCTTCACACAACATAATGTATAAGAGGAAGACGAGGGACGTTGATTTGTCCTCGCTTAATATAAGATGCCCTTACCGTCATTACCATATAGTGCTGTCATAGCTAAGAAAGTGCGAGAAGGTATTCGCAGTGGTGTAGCTGTCAAGGACATTCTGTCATCCATACAGAAGTATCAGAATGCTCCCTCTAGCACAGCTACGTTCTATAAGCTCTACGGAGAAGACATAGCAGAAGAGAAGGCCTCTATAGTAGGGGCTGTAGGTTCTGTTGTCATCCAACAAGCGTTAGACGGTGATTTTAAAGCTGCTGAGTTATTCCTACGGAGTAAGGGTGGTTGGTCACCTACACAGACGCAGGTAGAGGTAGAGGGTACAGAGGACGCTGACACTGATGAAAGTGCCATTGATGCTCTGATGAACCTGTTAGGAAAGAGTAGTGATAACAGCACAGACTCTTAGAGAGTTACCCGACTCTGAAGTTGCATCAGTATTACAACAATTAGGCCCAAAGAAAACGGAAGAGCTACAGCATGACTGGAACTTTTGGGCTAGACCTGAACAATTAGAACCAGAGGGTAAATGGAATGTTTGGGTTGCACTTGCTGGTCGTGGCTGGGGTAAGACCCGTGCTGGTGCCGAATGGGTCAGACACAGGATCAAGAAGGGCGATAAGATTGTCCACTGTGTTGCACCTACTAAAGGTGATGTTCGCAGAGTTATGGTTGAGGGTGACTCAGGTTTACTCAATGTCTGTTGGAAGGGTGATAAGACATATAGGGGAAAGCATATTGGATTTCCTACTTGGTCGCCTACCAACAATACTCTAACATGGGAGAATGGCTCTAAGGCTGTATTCTTCTCAGCGGAAGACCCAGAACGACTAAGGGGACCGCAAGCTTATTCCGCATGGACTGATGAGTTATGTGCTTGGAACAACGCACAAGCAACATGGGACATGCTACAGTTTGGTTTACGTCTAGGTAAAAGACCTCAAGTCTTTGTCACCACCACACCTAAGACAACCAAGCTAATTAGAACTATACTAGCAGACGATAAGACGATCATTAGCAAAGGGAGTACCTATGATAATGCAGCCAATCTAGCCGATACCTTCTTAGAAGCAGTAAAGAAGACGTATGAGGGAACAAGGTTAGGTAGACAAGAACTATATGCAGAAATACTTGATGAAGCATCTGGCGCATTATGGAATAGGCAACAACTTGCTAAGTGTGAAATAGACAAGGATGATTTACCATCTCTTAATAGGGTGGTTGTTTCTATCGATCCAGCTATCACATCCAATGCAGAAAGTGACATGACTGGTATTGTAGTGGCCGGTATTGATGTCAACGGCATAGCATACGCTTTAGAAGACCACACTGCAAGATACACACCGCAACAATGGGCAGCAAAAGCCTCTGAACTCTATCACACTCACTCAGCAGATAGAATTGTAGCGGAAAGAAACCAAGGTGGTGACATGGTTCGTCATACCTTACAGACAGAAGATCCGACATTACCCATTAAGCTCGTACATGCATCCAGAGGAAAGATGGCACGGGCTGAACCAGTTTCTGCTCTTTACGAACAAGGAAAAGTAAAACACGTAAAGGGTCTTAATGAATTAGAAGATCAGATGGTACAGTGGGAACCTCTAGGGTCCACAGGCTCACCAGACCGTCTTGATGCTTTAGTTTGGGCTATAACGGACCTCTCATTGAATGGCTACGCAAAACCTACGCTGAAACTAGCGTACAGTAGCGCCAAAGGATTACGGTAATGGTTAAGAAGCTCTCAGAGACAGAGGCCAAGAAGGTATTAGGTGTAGCAGGTGATAACACCTACAATGGTCAGATACGGGCTGATGAGTTTCTACCTGAGTTGCGTGGCAAGAAGGCTATACGCAAGTATCGTGAGATGAGAGATAACGACAGTACTATCGGTGCTGTCATGTATGCTACTGAACAAGTCCTTCGTGACGTTGATTTAAAGGTGATGCCAGCTAATGATAGTGCAGAAGCTAAAGAAGAAGCTGAGTTCGTTAAGTCTGTACTTGATGATATGGACCATACCCTTGATGACCATATTGCTGAGTCCTTATCGAATTTGTCGTATGGCTTTGCTTGGTTTGAGGTCATCTATAAAAGACGTACTGGCCCTACTGAAAGAAGTGATAAGAAGCGTTCTAAGTACACTGATGGCCGTATGGGTGTACGCAAGATTGCTATTCGTGCGCCTTGGACAATCTCTAGGTTTGATGTAGATCAACAGACTGGTGATGTCAAAGGTATTTATCAGGATGGGTCGGGCTATAACAACTCTAATTATATACCTACTCGCAAAAGTCTGTACTACCGCACGACAACGATTAATGGTGATCCTGCTGGTAGGTCTATTCTTCGCAATGCTTATACTTCTTATGAATATGTCAATAACCTACAGTCTATTGAGGCTATAGCAGTTGAGAGGGAACTTGCTGGTATCCCTGTTGCTCGTATTCCTGCTGAGTACTTGTCAGGGGATGCAACAGCCACACAATCTGGATTTGTCAATAACCTGCAATCTATTCTCAGGGATGTCAAGTTCAATGAGCAAGGATACATTATTCTGCCTTCCGACACCTATCCCGATAAAGACGGAGCACCTACCAATCAGAAGCTGGTAGATGTTGAGCTTATGTCTTCTAGTGGTAGTCGTAATATTGACATTGATCCTATTGTAAGACGTTATCAGCATGATATTGCTCGTAGTGTCCTTTCTGAGTTTCTTATGCTTGGTGGTGGTAATACTGGCTCTTATGCCCTCTCCAAGAGTAAGACAGACCTGTTCCTTCGTGCATTAGAGAGTTATATCCAAGCTATTGTTGATGTTCTTAACAAACAGTTGGTAGAACGACTATGGGAGTTGAACGGTCTGAACTATGACCTGATGCCGACTATTGTAGCTGGTGATGTAGCTCCACATGACTTACGTGAGATTGCAGCATTCCTACGGAACCTGAATGGCGCAGACATCAACGTAAGTGATCATCCAGAGGTTATCCAAGACCTGATGGATATAGCTGAACTAAGATATGAGCCAGATGTCACACCAACACAAGCTGAACAACAGGAAACTGAATAATGGCAACTTTAAATAACAGGGTCTTTGATAACGGACTTAGCGTTTTAGACACAGAAGCAAATAAAATTCTAGTGACCTCTCAGGAAGCTACAACATACACTGAAGCTAATGCAACTTATGCTTTAGGTAACTCAACCTCACTTTCTATCGGCGCACCTGCTGATCGTAGTGGCGGTGGTCGTGAAGTAACTGTAGCAGCTATTTCTGATGGTTCAGTAACGGGTACAGGTACAGCTACTCATTTTGCTATCGTAGACACTTCAAATACTCGTTTGTTAGCTACTGGATCTCTCACAGCCTCGCAAGCAGTTACATCTGGTAACACATTCACATTAGGTGCATTCACTATCGGTATTCCTGATCCAGCTTAAGGGTTAGTTCTATGAGTAGCAGAATACTTAAGGAAAGTAGTGACCTTCTACTCACTGAGAATAGTGAACCGTTTATTAATGACAACTTTATTTCCGCTGATGGATTTATAACTGGCAGTCCTGAGCTACAGACTACTACATTATCCCACATCTATAATTTCACTACCGCTGATGTCGTTACAGGAAATCCAGCAGTCTCCAATGCCAACATGGCAGAAGATGAGACTTTCCTAGCTGACAATGTAATTACAGGCGCACCTGTTCTAGCTACTACAGCAATAGTACAAGACCAAGACTTAACCTGTAATTCTATTGTAACTGGCGCTCCTACATTAGGTACTACAGCGATAGAGCAAGAGCATGACTTAACTCTTAATTCTATTGTTACTAATAACCCTGTTATATCTAATGCTAACATAGCTGAAGATCAGGCATTCTTAGTAGATAATGTTGTTAGTGGTAACCCTGTCGTTTCTTCCTCAGTATTTACTAATGTTTATGTATTTACAACAGGTGACGTAGTTACAGGTAATACTGTAGTATCAGACGCTGCAATAAACCAAGAACACGCACTTAATGCCACTAGCATAGTCACTGAAGAGCCTACTTTAGATACATCTGTAATTAATCAAACGCATGTTCTATCTGGAGACGTACTAGAAACGCAAGATCCTGTTGTTGGTTCACCTTATTATAATGCAGCTTTATCTCGATCTGTTTCATTAACTGCTGACTCATCTAACAGTGTTACAATAGAAGAGATAAAGAATAACTCAGCTACCATAACTGAACTCTCTAATGTTATAGCCTTAGGTCTTTCTACTAATTCTTTCAACCTAAACAATCCAGCTAACGATACAACTATTAATAGCCCAATCAATGAGGTAGCCTAATGGCTTTTACGATTAA
>FUIF01007663.1_pt1 | contig 12717 bp, 15 predicted proteins | sample 1003461 | NCBI WGS metagenome assembly FUIF01 (sample SAMEA80401918, study PRJEB19352) | marine metagenome | reverse complement strand
GTGCCCGTTCCTCCGGCGTTTGTAGAAAATACGAGCTTACCCGGCATGTCTGCACTCCCAGGAGTGCCGTCAATTTGACATTCAATATCAGCAGCACTCACCATCTTGCTGCCATCTGAACCTTGAAAAAGCAATCTCCCCTACTTTGTCGTTATTTTGGACAACAACATTTGAACCTGCAGAAGTTCCACGCGATTTGCTTAAAGCAAAACCTGCGGGGCTGTCATCACTTGAATTACGAACAATATTTGCAAAAGCTGTTTTAAAGCTGGTGCCTTCAATCTGAAACTGTGCATCCACACCACTTGCATTGTTGAAGTTTGCGCCTCTAGAACTAGTCGTTCCCACGAGAAGCCTGCCCGAACTATCAACCCGGATCGACTCATTAACAGAGCTTGTGTTTCTAACAACAAAATTATCGGACGAATCCATAAAAATATCGCCAGCTTTGTTGCCACTGCCGTCATGCCATGTAATAACCTGCCCTTCGGTTAAACCTATATTCCCATTCACGTCTAAATGAAAATCAGGGGTCGAAGTATTAATGCCCACAGTCCCATCCGACTTAATCCTTATCGCTTCGGTGCTGCCATTAACGACAAACGACATAAAGCGATTACCGGAGCCGGAAGGATAACTAATCTTTCCCCTATTGTTTGTGTTGCTAGTTTCTCCAAACAAGATTTCTGCATCCTTTCCCGATGAAGATGATGCTTCAAGGTAAAGCTGTGCATGGCCACTATTTGCTTGGGCGACATGCACGCTAAAAGCCGGAGCCTTTGTCCCGATGCCGACGTTACCACCACTGGCAACCCTGACTCTTTCACTGCCGCTAGTCGAAATACCAAGCTCATCAGCAGCTGGCCTATATAAGCCAGTGTTTGAGTCAGACCTAAAAGCAATACCAGGCGCCGATTCAGTGCCGTCAGCTGCCATGCCTGCAGACGGCAAATAAGCCAACGATGCCCAAGCCGTAGAGCCATCCCCGAGCTTGGCCAAGCCTGTATCTGTCTCATATCCCAGCTCACCCGCCAGCAGAACGGTCCCTGCAGATGTCCAACCTGCGGCCGTGTCGCGCCGCTGCTGCATCTGAACCTTGATTTCAGTGGCGGCCATTTGCTTAGTCTGCGTTAAGGATCAGTGTAGCCAAGGCGCTAGTGCTGCCATTCAAGATAAAAGGGGCAGTCCCGTCAAACACATATTTTGTGAATGACTCTTCTGCGGGCAACGTTGCCGGGCCTCCGTCAAGCTGAAACAGCAATTCAAGCCCGCGCACTACTGCTAGCTCAACAGTAACGTTGAAATAAACGCCAAAATGCTCCTCAGTCGGTGTGCTTAAATACCGAAAATTGCTGGTTGAGTCAAAAACGTTGACGTTGGCGAGAATGGCTAGCGGCACTGCAAACTCGCCCGCAGTCCCTTGACTATCAACGTAATGACTGCGAATTAGGTCAACATCGGATTGCTGAATGTTTTGGAACTCAAGAGTGAAGCCCTGACTGTTTAGATAAAAATTATGCCTAAACCTAATAGGCCCAACACCAAATGAAGTGTATTCACTGACCTGCGCTTTTCCGTGGTTAAACGAAATTGAATTTGGATAAATCGTGGGGAAAGTAGACATGGTTAAATGCCGTAAGGAAGCAACCAATTCAAGCTCAACGCTAACCTCTACGTTCCCCGGCGCAAAACTTACCTCAGGGGGTTTTGCGTAAATCCACTGATAATTCGCAGGGAGAGAGATTCCGCTGCCATCGGTTATTGATGAAGGCAAGTCAAAGGGCTGAAATCTGTTTTGAATTGCATAATGGGCAAAAATGCTGTTCTGCTGCGTCGCGTCACCGCTTAGAAACGTCAAAGACAAAAAATAGTCTGTTGCCGCGTTAGTCCTTCTCACAGAGAAGTCATCTCCAGATAACGTGCTGGTCCTTAATACAGCGTATGAACCTGGCGTATAGGTTCTAGTCTCTGGAGTGAATGATGGAAAATCTGCCATGGTTAGCTAGCGCAGCCGACGCTGTAGTTCCAAGCTGTGCCTGAAGTCGGGGCAAACACAGTCACCGTAATGTAAGGGTCTGCGCTTGTTTTTTGCACCGTCACATTCACGTTAGTTCCACTGACAAAACCTGTATCCAATGAAGCTGCGCCGGAAATCACAAAGCGGTCCTGAATGGTAAAAGCTGTGTACGTGAAAACAAACGATGCCGGGAATGCAGACCCAACGTTAATAACCTTAGTAAACGTGCCTTGGTTGCCGGAGTCGCCACCGCCAGGGCAATCCAGGATTTCATCAAATACATCAACAGTGTTTGATTGATTGCACGGCGCATAACCGCTAGATGTTGAAGGATCAGGGCAACACCCTTCCGCATAAACTCGGACACCCTCCTGCTGCAGTGCCTCAGTAACCTCAAGCGTTGCGCTAACGCCTGATCCAATTAGAGTCGCTGTGCCTGTATTGATGTTTATTTTGTACCACTTGATTAAAGGATCAGCGCAACCTGGCGAATAGCTCAACGTATCACCAGCGGTTGGCGTGTCCGTGTATCCCTCAATTTCTGGCGTAAGGGGTTGCTCTAACGGGTCATCGGGGTTGTTAGGCGGATCAGGGAAGGGTACGTCAAAATCAGAATCAACATCAAAATCTATGTCTAGCTCAGTGTCTTCCGCGGGTGGTTGGTTGTTTCCTCCGCCGCCAGAACTGCTGCCGACAAGATCTGTTGACGTAGAACTGTTTTGATCACCATCAAAAGTGCTTCTGCCAACATTAATTGTGTTCCCAGCCCCAACAGCAGCAGCGACCTCACGCGCAATAATGCTTCTACCCTGAGAATCTAAAGGGAAGTGAGTTAAGTCATAAACAATCGTTCCCTGAAACGCCTTTTCAATCCTGTTGATCTCGTAAGCTTTGTCATGGTACTCAACGCCCCCCTCATCGGTTTCACGACGCAACCGAACACGAACAAGATCACCAATGACTAGAGAAGCGTTATAGCTGCGTTCTCGCACGGTCAAGCGCAAATGATGCGTGATGAATTTACGCTGCGCCAAACGGAAAGTTCCAAGTTTAACTGCGTGATTTTCGTTTGTGCAGTAGTCACTCATATCGATGCTTATGAATGGCCCATTAGTCGCCTCGCCTGTATATCTAACCTGGACAGTTCGCACAAGCCCAAAATCGGCCTCAGGCTGTTGACGCCAGGCGATCTCAAAACAAACCGGCTCACGATCCTCAAGGCTTATATATTCAATCTCAAACCACCGTCAACAATATGCTCCTCTGTAAAGGTGAATTCAGGCGTGACCTGAGTCGTTTTTATGGTGTGGTCGGTGTTGTAAGGCAATCGCGGCGATAGTCCAAACTTGCCGCCGGAGTTTGAAAGTCGCAGCAAGAAATTGACCGATGTCGCCTGCAGCCAGTCAAGCAGGTTTTGACTTTTAGTAATTTGGCCATTGAAAAAGAAACTATTTGCATCGGTAAATTTAGCGGCCGTTGTCAGCGCAGTGTTGTCTATCAAGTCATCAGCCAAACGATTGTTTGTTTGAAACAGATATTTAACTAGATCAACAAAATTGTCAGATTCACCAGCAACGCTGTCAACTAAACGTGTCACTTGCAAGCCTTTTCGGATAAATGCGCTAACGGTTTTTTCTACTTTTTCACTTACCGTGTCTTCCAAAGTGTGCTCAAAACTCAAAGTAGTTAGCCCGGAATATGTCCCAGATGTTCCGCAAAATGTTGGCAGGTCATACTCTTGGTGCGGCAAGCTGACTAAATCACCGTTTGAATCCCTGTAATGGATCACAGTACCAGCCCTTATAGCTGTCCCGTTTGACATGCTGAAGATTGGCGCAATGTTGTAAAAACCGTTGGTTTGTGGAATGTTACTGCTTATGTAATCGTCAATCGTGTTACCAGGGCTCCAAGTGCCAGCTCTGCCATTGAATGTTTGATTAAAGGTTCCACGCCTGTTCGCCCCATAAAACAAATCCCTAATTTGCAGCGCCGGGATGTTGCCCTCTCCAAGAACAAAAAGAAGTTTGATTTGCAGAGTTATATGGGATGTTCTCGTTGTAGTGCTGCCGTTTTGATTTTCTTGTTCAACGATCGAATTGGTGAAAAGTCCCTCTGTTATCTTTGGCTGCACAAGTACGCCGCCATTGCTATTCCTTCGCCGGCAAAAAATGATTGGGATTGGTTCGCCAGTTTTGAGGGCTTTCTGCGGTTGGTTTACATCGGGATTAGCAGAAGCAGCCTCTACTGCAAGCGCGCCAACCTGTAAGCCGGTCTGCGCCGACAGCAAAAATAAAGGGTCTTGAACGCGAATGCTCATAGCTGGATCGGAACCCCTACCAGGCGATTAGTTGCGGTGCGGCTTGGGATTTGTGCCCCAACTGGTGCAATCGTAGAGCCAAGCTCAACAGAAAGCTCAGTGAGAGATCCGCTCATCTTGGCGACATAACCTAAAAAGGCCCCGATCTCTGTTTGACCAGACTGTGGCGTAGTTAATCCGAGGCGTGCGTCAAACTCATACGTTTTTAGCTCGCAAAGATGCTTTGAACTAAACGCAGCCTCAAAAGCAGATACTGCCAACGAAGTTGCGGGCAATGTTAGTTGAATTGTCTGCTCTCCAATGGCAGAGCTTTCGCCAATTCCACCCCAGGCGAAAGGAAAGTATCTATGGGTTTTAGAGGATACTGTGACCGATTGATTTACATAAAAATTTTGCCACAGGTGGTGATCAGAACCGCCTGAGGTGTAAATGCGCAGAAACTGTGATTGTGCCCTGTTACCGCTCATCAGCTAATCCCCGTGAAACGGCGTGAGCCATAACTGCGGCCACCTCTTGCCACTGCAGCTGCTACGTCGCGCACGCCAGCTTCAAACTGAGCCATGGTGACAAAATTTGTGCCGCCCTGCTGCATTACAGGCCCTGTCGTGATGTTCACAGGCCCAACATAACCGCCCTCTGCATAAGCAGGAATAGCCCCAGGACCACGAACACCAGCAAGAATGTTTTTAGCAAATCCCTGAGCCTTACCCGCCGGCACGATGTACTCAGGGCCAGCTTCGCCAACAACTGCGAGCTGTGCCCCGTCGACCATGCCGCCTTTCGCAAACCTAGGGATAGACACGTTTGGAATTGTAGGGATAGCAGGAATCCCAAGTTTGCTGGAAAGTCTGTTAACGCCTCGAATTAGATTGTTTATGGCGTTGATTACAGCATTCACTACATTTTGCACAAAACCCAAGACATTGTTCATAATCGCTTTGATGTAACCAGCAATCGCCTCAAATGGCGCCCGCATGGCTTTGCCAATAGCAGCAAAAACATCTGTGAACGGTTGCAGCAAGCCACTCAGAAACTGCCCAATCTGATCTCTAAAGGTAAAAATTGCAGCACCCGCACCGACAAGCAACGCCGCCCAGCCAACGGGACCTGTGAAAACTCCTGCAATGATTGGCAGCAGGCCGCTTAAAGCCGATCCAATCGTTGGAATCACAGCAGCATAACCCGCTAATGTCGCGCCTATCTTCAAAGCTGCAAGAGCTTTGAAAGCACCAACAACCAGCGGGATGACTGGGCCAAGAACAAGCATGGCAGCACCTAGCGCCGTCACCCCTGCGATAATCGATTGCAAGGGTCCTGGCAATGCTGCGAATGCACCCAATAAACCTTCGAGAATGCCAGCAAATGACTCAAGAGCGGGCAAGAGCGCCTCAGTCAATCGCAAACCAAGATCCCCGAACTTCTCTTGCATATTTTCAAGGCGATCATTAAATGCAGCGGCTTTGTCTGCAAATTCCTGAGTTAAAGCCGTGCCCATGTTCCGCACAGCATCACCGCCGCTATTCAGCAAAGGGATCAGCTCTGAACCGATACGAGTGCCAAAGACAGCAGACGCTAGGGCCGCCTTTTCTGAACCGTCTGCCATTCCTTGAAAACGATCCGCGATGTCAAGCATCACTGAATCAGCAGATCGCAAGCTGCCGTCTGCATTTTTGACAGAAACGCCTAGACGCTCAAAGGCTTCAAACGCAGGACCTTTGCCCTTCTGCGCGGCCATGTCCATATTTTTAGTCAGCGCCGGGAAAGCACGTTCAAGGCTCTGAATGCTGGTGTCGCTTAGTTCAGCAACCTTGCGGAACTTGTCCAGTGTTGGCGCTGCAATGCCGGTTCGCTGCGACAGCTTCGACATCGAATCAGCAGCATCAAGACTCCTTTTCGCAAACGCTGCAATAGCTCCAACGCCCAAAACAGGCAGAAGCCCTCGCATTGCTCCAAGCGCACCGCCAGCGGCCATTTTTAGACGGCCCATTGCCGTAGCCGTTTTGTTCGACTGCCCAGCAACTTTCCTCAATCCTGTGTTCAATCCGTTGATCTGACTCTGACCAACAACGTTCGCCTTAATGGTCAGCGCGGTGGTCATGTCCATAGCCATGGCTATTTCTCGCGCTGATTCAGTGTCTCAACCACTGTAGCTTCGATGATCTGCAAATCATCGAGCAGCTTGCGCGGCTCTCTCACCTCATACATCTCAAACACCCAGCGCACCGCGCTGTAATCAAGGCCCACAATCGCCCCCGTACTAATGCGCCACTGTGTCTGGACACGCAGGAACATGCAGACCGCAGGCCATGCGGCAGGAATAACCTCAAAATCTTCAACACGCTTCGTGTCTGGCATCTCTAAGCCAAACAGCTTCGCATCTTCTCCTGTGTCGTCGATCTCTACGCCGCCAGCCCAATACTTAGCGGCGCCGATCAGTTTCCCCGCTTCTCCTCCACCAGCGAATTGAAGTAAGCCTCAATCAGAGTGCCGGCCATCATTGGCAGCTCTAGCAACTGCTCTTTCGTCCGACGCGAAAACGGCAGAGGCTCACCGTCACCGTCCAAAATCCCTTCCCAGCCAACGACAACCTCATCAGCAATGCTCACATCAGAGATGTCAACCTCTTCGCCATCAATGCGTTGCTGCACTAACTCTTGAATCTCAGTGATGCGAGATTGAGGCAGACGCTTGAACTCTGCCTCAAACTCTTGCTTCTCTCGTCGGCCTCCTGATACAGGCTGGCGATAAACAATCGGCCAGCTGTAAGAGTCAGAGTCCTTGAGGACAAGCGCCATTAGGTGAAAGCCAAACTGAAATCATTATTGCCCGCTGATGTTGGCGTGGCAATGTACGGCAAAGTTAGCATCTGGATGCCATCTTCGTCGCTGTAAGAAGGACCGCCAAGATCAATCTGAGCAGCGGTAAATGTGGCAATGTTGCCGGCAGTGCTGCCGTGCTGGAAGGTCAGGTTTCCGGTGCTAGTGCCAGTGGCTGCGGTGAAAAAGTCCTTAGTTGCAATGCTGACGGCTTCAATCATGCACTCTCCAGACGGAGCGCGGTCAGTGATCTCAACGCCTTTCGTGCCTCCGACAAGCTCGCGGTAGATGACCTCATTAGCCAACTCAAAGCTCAGCGACTGCAATGCGCCGCTGTAGCTAAACACTGAGAAGCTTGAAGTGTTGCCGTTTTTGAATACCAGCGGAGCCGCTTGATTGGAATAAGTCGGGCCGCTGATGGCAACGTCAGACGGAGCCGAATAGATGCCGGTCATCTCAAAAGCGATGAACGGAATCTGCCCCACCTCACAATTCAACGTGAAGGTTCCACGGCAGCCAGTGGCCTTGTGCAAAACGCCGTCATTGTTGAAGTAGATGGTGACCGATGAAGGCGTGGCGTCACTGTTTGGCGCATAGGTGACGCTGGTGCTAGCAACCACAGTCTCAGTACAACGGCAAGCCTCAAGCAAAGGGCCATAAGCCGGAGCCGTGCCAGCGGTGCCAGATCCTGCGAGTTCAACCTCAAAGTTGATCAGAACACGCTCAGAAGCCAACAGCTGATCAGCTTGGCCCAGGAAAGGACGAACAAGCTCACGGTTGACAGTTTCAACCTCAAGAGGTGTCACCTCAACGTTGCGAACCAAGATCGCATTGCTCGACTCAGTTGGAGTCGGATCGGTCCCGTAAGTCGATTCCGTTTCGGCCAGAATCAGCCGCTTTCTAGACAGCAGGGGCATGACTCCGCCGGCAGGTTTCCTAAGTCGATCTTAGCAAGGTCAACCAGAGCTGAGATCTGTCAATAGCGTCCGGTATTTCACAACAAAGTTCATGCCAATCACGCCAGCTGGTTGATCAGCATCGATCTGCTCAAAGCTCACAGAACCTGGCTCAACGTCGATCGCGTAACCCCCAGCCGTCAGATCATTCATCATCTTGCTGTGCACGTCTTCAACGATCGCATCAGCCGCGTTATCTGGCACAGCAGAGCGAACAATGATCGAGACACGAACGCCCAGACTCCAGTCCAGCCGGTCAAGTCTCAGGCTGTACTCAGGCGTGTCACCCGTTGGTTCAATCACAATCGCTGGCGACTCGCCGCGACTCAACGGCACAACACGGCTGCGATAGATGCGCGTTCCAACCTGCACCGTGCCCGCAAGGCTTGAGGCAATATCAGCCAGGATTGATTCGCGCTTTGTCGTCATGTCTTCTGGAGCGTGATTTCACAGAGCAGCCCATCACCCAACAGGCGTGTCTCTCTCACGGTGTAATTCACCGAATCGACAGTGATTGCATCATCTGCCGTCAGTGTTCCAAATTCAGAAGCCTTAGCGGTGATCTGATAGTCGGTAGACAGAACCATTCCACCGGCTAAGACTTGATCAGGCTGATCAAACAAGACCTTTCCAGTCGTCGCACCTGCTGTTGCAGACACGCCGAAAGGATCGTCAAAAAGACGTCTAGGTCATTGCTTAGGAAATCAGCTAGCGCCATCAGCCTTAGGTTTGCGTGTGCGTTTTGGCTTGGCCTCCTCGGCCTTTGCTTCAACAGCTTTACCCATGGTGATTAGCAAAGCGCCGTCTTTGTCGGACACGTCATAAGTCTGGCCGGCTTCGAGAGCCTTGCCAGATGCCATGACGCCTCTTGTGCAGGTGATTTTCATGAGAAAAAAAAGGGGCCGTTGCCGGCCCCCTCCCCGTTACTCAAGCGGTGGTGATGTCTTCGATGCTTGCGAAGGACTGAGCGTGCCTGACAGCAACATCGAAGGAGATGATGCCGCGGACAGAGCTGAGTGCCTTGGCGAAGTCGTCAGAATCTTCACCCACAACGATCTCAAGACCGTTGCCGTAGAAGCCAACCATTGCCTGGCTGAAGTCGCCAGCAACCAGAGCCGAGCAAACGCTGGAGCTAGTGCCCTTCGTCAGGTTGGAAGGGATCGCGTTGGTGGTGGCGAGCGGGTAGCCGTTCAGGGTCAGCGGAGGTGGGGCCGCGACCGATGGCCTGCAGGTCAGAGTTGAACAGGAAGGCACCGTCAGTGGTGGTGGAACCACCAGCGCGCAGTTTCTTCAGGCCAGCGACAACCTTGGCGTTGGTGACATACGCCATAGCGTTGCCCACCAGGGCGTTGTCCTGCAGGATCTCAGTCTCAAGATCCACCACCTTCTCCATGGTCAGAGCACCACCATTGGTGCCCATGGCGACGGAGCCGATGCCCGACACGTTGCGGATACCGGTGGGCTGACCGGAGGAACCGGAGCCGTTGATGATGGCCGAATCCAGAGCGGCCAGGATGCCGTCAGTCAGGTCGGTGCGGACCAGGCTCTCAATGCCAGGGGTGGCCTGGATGAGGGTTTGGCGGCTGTACTTGGACAGTGCTGCCAGGTTCTTAGGTGACATGGTCACCTGATCAAACGTGGACTCAGACTGCGTGATAGCAGTGGTTTCACTGCTCAAGTAATACGTGGATGCGACTCCACTGCGGCGAGGAATTGCCACATCACCGACAAGGCCAGTCATGCTGCGAACGCCAAGACCCATCACCGGGGATGCGTTCCGCAGTGCCTCGATGAAGTCATCTGCCAGCAGATCGGTCTCAACCAAGTTGCCGCCAGTGGTGGCACCGCTGGTGACGTAGGTGGCGCGGGTCAGTGCGCTGAACGGAACGTAGAAAGAACGCTCAGAGCTGGCGGAAAGGCCAGAGCTGCGCATCACTTCCTGGCTCAGCTCGCGAACCAGGCCGGCACCGCGGGAAGACCAGTCACCGGTCAGCATTGCGCGGAGACCGTCAGCAATCTGATAGTTGCTGTGATCGCGCTTGTCGAGTTCGACAGGCTTGACGCTTTCAACAGGCTTAGCGCCGAGCTTTTCCAGGACGGCAGCGCGGGCTTCGTCGATGGAGCGGCCACCCTCGATGAGTTGCCGGCCCATGTCTTCGAGATCGTGCTTAGAGCACAGGGCAGAAATGCCAGCGATGCGGGAACGCTCAGCCTCAGCGGCTTCGGCCCGCACCTGCTGCAGATCAGGTGCAGTGTTTTCCATTTCAGGAACAGTTTGGGTAGGTGCTGCCGGAGCAGCTTTTGCAGGTTCGGAGTCCACTAAAGAACGGCCGATCCCAACCCCCGGGTCAGCGGGGATTGAAACAACCGAGACCTCATAGGGCCTCCAAGATGTGGCAACAAAGTCGCCACCCTCTCGCTCCTCCATTTTTGTCAATGGAGTAGCCGAAAGAGACATTTCGGAGAATGCCATCTTTCACATCGCTCAGAACTTCCTGAGCGAATTCATTGCGGCTAAACCGCACTTGCGTGTAACCCCGACGTTTCTTTTCGTCGATGTAGGCACGCTCCACAACACCGATCACACGATCAGGGTCATGGTTGAACAACAGCGGTGCGCTGTCATTCAGCCGGTCAAGATCTGCTGCGCCTTTTTCGTGGCTCAGGATTTCGCTGCCAAAATAACGCTCAACCGGAAACTCAGAGGAGAACGGGAACTGATAAGTGCGATCCTCGACCTCATCAAAGGTTGTGGTCTCGCTGCGCTTGTAAGTCTTCCCTTCAAGCCAACGCAGCGCCGGGATCTTGGTCAACGCTGAGAACCGATGGCCCACTTGCACGTCAAGAGCTTCCCAGCCGTCGTCGCCTTCGCGATAAACAGTGATCAGAGCAGCGGGATCATCTTCGTCACCGTTAATCACAAAGTCAGAATCCGGCACGTTGATCGAGCCATCACGCTCAATGCGATCAATCTTGCCCTTAGCTTGACCGCCTGAAGAATTCCATTGGACAAAATCGCCCACGGATAGTTCGTCAGGCTCAGCCCTATTCGTGTCCATGCTCCTATCACGAATTGCCTTAATTCTATCTGCTTTACCCGCAGACCACCTCATTCCGGGATCGCCACCCCAAGCCGCCCATGCAACTCTGCCCCGCGAGGGATAGCCATCCTCATCAGGCGTAAAACCTTCGCCCTCTTTGTCCCCAAGATGGCGAGCAAACCAAGCATTCATGGCAATCACAGTGTCGGCGCTTAGCTCATCACCGCTCAGGATTTGCGTGGCCCTGCGTGCTGCGACTTCAGTGCCGCCCGCTTCGCCGTCAGCTTTCCAGTCGCGATAACGCTGCGCCTCTTCCCTCATGCCTTCCGTCGGCATCAGGTCAATCTCAACGCCTTCAATCGTCGCCATCTTCTGGCACCTCCTGCTCAGCGACAGGCTCAACCTGCTCCTCAGAAATCTCCTCAAGCTCAGGCTCTTGCTGCTCTTGCTCGCCCGGTCGCTCAGTGTCGTCAAAGGCTGGGATCGCGCCCATGCCCAAGCCAGGCTGAACCCCACCGCCGCCGTTGACTTCGCTCGGGTCAGTGTCCAGAACGATGTTCATCTCATCGAGCATCGCCAGCTCTGCCTGACGTTGCTTGAGTAGATCGTCAAGGTCTCCGCCCTGCTCAGCCACAACATCGGCAAGCGTCTTGAAGCCACAGCGCACAGCTGCCTTGTAAGCGGCAACTTCTTTCTGTGGGTCGACGTACCCGTAAGCGCGCGGGCACCATTTAATTGTGCGGTAACGCTCAGGGTTGGCCTCATAGGCAGGCAGGTCAAGAGCGCCGCCCATCACCGCCATCTCAAGCCACATGTTGAACACGGGCTGATGGAAGTTCTCAATCAGAAAACGCTGGATTGACCGCCAGTTGTCGCGATCTTCCAGCATCGCCAGGCGGCTGCTGCTGTAGTTCGATTGGCTGTAGTCACGGCTCACGCTTTCGTAACTCGTGCCTAGACCGGCAGCCACAGCACGAAGCATCCCGCGCGTGAACGGCTCGAACTGCCCATCAGGTGCGTCCAGTGACGGCACCGTCACAGACTCACCGGGCTGCAAATAAGCAAATTTGCCAGGAGCGAACGAATCAACACGGTCGCCGTCATAGACCTCATCAGCCGTGCCCAGCTCACCCTCAGTTGTGGTGATAAAGCCCATCAGGCTGGACGATGCGCGGGCGCGGATGACCTCAGCCTCCTCATAACCAGCGAGGTGATGCAGGCGCTTGATTGCTGATGCAAACCAAGTGACGCCACGGGTCTGCCCTGGGCGCTCTTGGATGTAGAGGTGCAGCACCTCATCAGCCTGCAGCATCAGGTGACGCTTGCCTGCAGTTCCGCTAAACGGTGCATCCCCAGGATGCTTTTGCAGGAACGCATATTGCACAGCGCGGCCGAACTGATCGACCTCAACACCCATCCGCCACTCATTGCCATTGGCGCTGCTCTTGCCGGTGTAAGTCTCGTCCAGCTGATCTGACTCAATGATCTGCAGCGCAAAAGGAATGCTGCTGCCGCCAAAAGGACGACGGATCACCCTGACGAAAACCTCGCCGGATTCACACATCGCGCC
>FUIF01007121.1_pt1 | contig 12717 bp, 18 predicted proteins | sample 1003461 | NCBI WGS metagenome assembly FUIF01 (sample SAMEA80401918, study PRJEB19352) | marine metagenome | reverse complement strand
CACTACGTACACCCCGAGGCTATTTCTGATGAGTGAAGCAACCTTTAATTTCCGACTTCAAACTCTGCTCGATGAGATCGAGATGCACCCGCAACGTGATGAACTCATCACCCTACTACAAGCCCAGGTTGCGGACATGAATAATACTCAGTATCATTACTCAAAGCCTTTGAGTGCTGCATGACGAAGAAACGGGTGAACTTCGACATCGATGCCGAATGCCATGCTTTACTCAAAGGAGTATGTGCACTTAAGAACCAAACTTTAAGTGAGTATGTGTACAACATATTATCTCAAGATTTCCACCGATTGGTAAAAGAGGATAACCAAGTGCAAAGTATGTTCCTTGCGGGCACCTATAAGGCCGGAGGCAAGGCATACGTTCTCAAGGAATCCTTAATTGAGGAACTTAAAGAGTCTTGACCACATTGATTGGCTTCAAAAATTTCTACTTAGGTATTGACGAACACTCTTTCTTCGATGTGTCTGTGCACCTAGGCAAATTTCGGCTAGAGTGCGGAGGCCACATCCCCACCAGACATGAATCCTCTCAGAAGGGAGGTCACCAACATGGACCTGATCCCTCTTCTGGAGGTGATCGAAGAGATCCGTATCCGTGACCCAGACATGACGTCCACTGTTCTCAGCATCTTCCTGTACGTCGCCACCCACGACGATTGTCACAAGCAAGCGATCGAGGAAGACCTGGAGATCAGCACGTCCAACTGCTCACGTGCAGCCGATTGGCTGCTCGACAAGAAAACTCTTCGCAAGCCTGGCCTGGGGCTACTCACCAAGGAGCTGGACCCAACCAACAAAAGAAGAGTGATGTATCGCCTGACCCAACAGGGCAGGCACCTTGCCAAACGCCTACAGACATCTCTTTATGGCTGACTATCAAACCTGGGGTCAGTGTCTCGACTACACGTTGAAGACACGTGACTCATGGGTGCACGGAAATGGTCGCCCGACAGCGATCATCAACACCAGCCACTTCACCCGTCACTACGGACGTGGCCTGCGTGTTTCCAAGATCGACCAGGCTTTCATGGACTTGTACGTGCATGAGCTGGAGAAGGAAGGCAAAAGCCTGGCACCATCAACAGGTGCATCAGTGCTGTGTCGACCGTGCTCCGCCACTGTGCACGCCGCAAGCTGATTGCCACTCCTGACACGTTCGAGCGTAAGAAGGAAGCACCACCACGTGAGTTCTTCTACACGGTTGATCAACTACAGGAGATGGTCAAGGCCGCCAACACCATCTTCCGTATGCCGGAGCTGGGGGACATCATCCTCTTCGCCGTGCACACAGGGATGCGTGAAGGCGAGGTGTTACGGCTTGTGACAAGTGACGTCGACTTCGACTTCAACGTCATCCACGTCCACAAGACCAAGAACAACACCACACGGACAGTGCCCATCAATCACCAGATCAAGCCCATGCTTGAGCGACGTGTGGCTGATGCAATCGATGACCGTGTGTTTTGGGAGTTCGACAACAAGGACACACTCCTTCGTCAACTCAAGAAGGTGACGGCCTTCATCGGCCTGGATGAGAACTATCTCTTCCACACCTTGCGGCATACCTTCTGCACAATGCTGGCCGGTAACGGCACGCCACTGCACCAGGTCGCCGAGGTCATGGGTCACAACGACATCAAGACCACCATGCGGTACGCCAAGGTCTCAGCCGAGGCCAAACAGACCGCAATCCAGCAAATGCCAGTGATCTAGCGAGACTAGGGACTCGCCGTAGTACCATTTCTCCGTCCAGCAGCAGCCCAGTCTCAAGGCTGCGACTCGCTGGAATCCCCACGCGGATGTGGCGGAATTGGTAGACGCGCTAGTTTCAGGTTCGATCCTGTGATCTAACAGCATTTGCACAGGTCAGGGCTAAACCCCTGGCCTTTCTTTCACACTCACCTGTGCCTACGTGCACAGAACTAATCAGTAGATCTAGCTCAGTCTCATATTGGCAACACCAGCAGAAATTAGTGCTCAGGTTGATCTTGAGCGAGAACAAATACGTCAAGGACTCAAAAAGATCCGAGACAACACCAACAAACTTGAAGACAAAGAGTATGCGTCTGCTACTGCCTACGGCGTGGCTTCTATTGAGCAGCTTTTGCCTCTTGTGGTGGCACGTATTCAGGACACTCGCCTAAGACTTCGCAAGGGTCAGGCTGGTGTCGCTTTCAGGGACATCCACAAGTACCTGAAGGACGTGGAGCCAGAGGTGGCCGCGGCCATTGCTTGCAAGGTCACGTTCGACAAGGTCTTTGCCACCAAAAAAGCTTCGACACTTGTGCCTAACGTCACAGATGCCATCGGCCAAGCGGTCGAGAACGAGTGCATGATGCGCCACTACGAGGCAAAGGTGCCTGGCCTGCTGCACACGCTCAAGGAGAACTACTTCCACAGCTCCAGCGGCACCCATCAGAAGGTCAAGGTCATCACGACATTGATGAACCGATACGACGTGCCGCACTGGGAGTGCTGGGGACGTGCCAACAGGGTCAAGCTCGGTGGCTGGTTGCTGGATTGCATCTGCGAAGTCAGCGGCTGGTTCCTAATTGACGTGCGCCGTGAAGGCAGGAAGTCACCGACCTACGTGATCCCTTCACCTGGATTCATGGAGATCAAGGATCAGGTCATGGCCCAGGCGGAGCTGTTCAGCCCGTTGGCCTGGCCGATGCTGATCCCTCCGAATGATTGGGACACCGAAAGGCCAGGTGGTTACTTGCTTAACGAGGTCATGCGTGGGTACGACATGGTCCGGCGCGGTAACCCCTTATGTATACAGGGAGAAACTCCAATCGACTTTCTGAACAAGATTCAGAAGGTTGCATACACCCTCAATCCTTTCATCGTTGATGTCGCACAGACATTGATGGAGAAACGTACTGAGGTAGGTAAGTTTGTCCCTCAAGTAGAGATGCCTCTACCACCCAAACCAGCAGACATTGACGAGAACAAAGACAGTGAAATGTCTTACCGTCGAGCTGCTGCTGAGGCATACAACTACAACGCACAAGCGTTTCAAAGGTCATGTCGTACAAGGATGACCATGAACGCAGTGGAAGTATTCCAGGATGTAGACAAGTTCTACATTCCTTGGAGCTTTGATTACAGGGGTAGGGCTTACCCTATCCCCGCCTTTCTTACGCCACAAGATACGGACTTCGGTAAGTCATTACTTAAGTTTAATGAGGGGTCGTTCATGACACCCGAGGCAGAAGATTGGCTCGCCTTCCAGGTCGCCACTACCTATGGCCTGGACAAGGCACCCATGCAAGAACGTCTTGAATGGACACGTGACAACCATGACCTGATCGAAAGCATTGCTCTTGATCCGATTGGTTATCTACACGAATGGGAGGTCGCAGATGAACCATGGACCTTCTTGGCAGCATGTGATGAATACTTCCATTGCATCATTGTGTGCGATCGAAGTCACACTAATCTGCCAGTAGCTGTTGACGCTACATGTAGTGGTCTGCAAATACTTGCAGGTCTTGCAAGAGATGCATCAACGGCAAAGCTTGTGAATGTTTTGCCTAGTGAACAACCTCAGGATGCATACAAGGTTATTGCTGAACAAGCTAAACCACATGTGCCTGAGTGCATACGTCCTCACATGGACAGAAAAACGACCAAACGCACGGTCATGACTGTCCCCTACAACGCTAAACCTTATTCAAACAGAGGCTACATACGCGAAGCTCTGAAAGAAAAGGGTGTCGAAGTAGAGAAGGACGATCTCACTGCAACAGTCAAGGCTGTACGGGATGCCATGGACGTCATTGTCCCTGGTCCCATGAAGGTCATGAAGTGGATTGAACAGGAGGTCGCCAAGGCTATTGACCGTGGCGCCACCTCTCTTGAATGGATGACACCGTCAGGCTTCACCGTCAGTCAAAGGTTGATGAAGCCCAAGATTCAGAACATTGAGCTGCAACTGATGGGTCGTGTACAGATCAAGGTTGCCACTGAAGAAGGCGACAAGGTCGATAAGAACCATCATAAAAATGCAACAGCTCCGAATCTTATTCACTCACTAGATGCAAGCCTCCTGCACTTATCTGCGCTGCGCTTCAACGCACCGATTTCCCTCATACACGACTCGGTACTTTGTCGTGCTACTGACATGTCTGTTTTATCAGCCATTGTTCGTGAGACATACATGCACCTATTTGCGGAGCATGACTACCTGACAACTTTTGCCCATCACATTGGGGCAGAAACTAAACCACCGATCATCGATACGCTGAAGCCAGCGAACGTGATTGACTCCACCTATTTCTTTTGTTAATGGCAAGAAACACCATTGTTACTGAACAGCCTGTTGTCCTCGATGGATTCCAGGCAGTACTGAAACCCGGCAAGTTCGGGTACAACCTGAAGGCCGTAGTCGGCCAAGACATCGTCGATCAGCTCGAAGCAGAGCGTTCCGATTGTCTGAAGTGGGCTGAATCAAAGCTTGCTAATCCGAAGCGTTCGACCCTCAAGCCTGAACCTTGGGAAGAGGTGGCCGAAGGCAAGTACACCGTGAAGTTCTCCTGGAATGAGGAGATGAAGCCCGGCATCGTTGATACCGAGGGCACGCCGATCGAAGACGTGAACACTCCGCTGTACTCCGGTTGCAAGGTCAAGCTGGCCTTCTTCCAGAAGCCTTACATCCTCAAGGACAAGGTGACCTATGGCACCAGCCTGAAGCTGCAAGGCGTCCAGGTCGTGACCCTGTCTACCTCTGCTGGCATCGATACCGGCGACATGGATGACGTGGATGTGGCCGAGTTGTTCGGCAAGACCAAAGGATTCAAGGCATCAGAGCCTGCTGTCACCGCTGCACCAGAGGGTGACGTCGACTTCTGATGGCTTTCCGATCCGGTCTCGAAGAGAGGATCGCTGATCTTCTCGTAGAACTGGGTGTCAAATATGAGTACGAAAGTACAAAAGTCCCCTATGTAATCCAACACAACTACACGCCTGACTTCATTCTTCCGAATGGAGTTTGGCTTGAAGCCAAGGGTTACTGGGACTCCAAGGACCGAAAGAAGATCAAGTCAGTCATCCAACAAAACCCTGACATTGATCTTCGGATGGTCTTTCAGGCACCGTTCAATACAATCTCAAAAAAATCGAAGACGACGTACGCACAATGGTGCGACAAGTTAGGCATCAAGTGGACGTCCTTCGCAAATATCCCCCTTGATTGGCTCTTGTGAGCGACTCTGAATTTATCAGGCATATACCTTGCCCGGAGTGTGGATCATCTGATGCAAACAGTATCTACACAGACGGGCATGAGTTTTGCCACAAATGTAATTACTACAAACCCGCGGACGGCACCGCTACAAATCACACTCACCATCGCGTGCAAAATGTACGACTACAAGGATCAGCCGGAAGGCTGCACTCCAGAGGAATCACAGAAAAAACCTGTGAACTCTTCAAGACCTACCGAGACGGAGAACTTCTACGCCACTATTACTTCGACGGCACTGGATCGCCTGTTGGAGCAAAAGTAAGGACACCTAAGAAGGACTTCCGTTGTGAAGGTGAGGTCAAAACCCTCTTTGGGATGCAGAACTACCGTCACAAGACGTCTAACAAGACACAAAAGCTTGTGATTACAGAGGGCGAGATGGACGCTATGTCCGTCTGGGAAGCCCAACCATACTGGGACGTGGTCTCCATACCTAATGGAGCTGCCGCGGCCAAGAAAGCTATTCAAAACAACTACGAATGGCTCCAGTACTACGACAAGATTGTCCTCTTCTTCGATAACGATGAAGCGGGCCACAAAGGCGCTGAGGAAGCTGCCGGTGTGATGCCACCTGGCAAGGTTTACATCGGCTTCCTGGACGATTACAAGGATGCCTCAGAGGCTTTACAGGCTGGTGACACCGAAGCAATTCGAGCTGTCTGCAACTTCCAGCACACTCAATACAAACCAGACGGAATTGTTGATGCCAAATCACTGATCGATGTCATCACAACTCCCACCCCACCATCAGATCATGACTACCCCTTTCAAGGATTACAAAACAAGCTTCACGGGATCCGGTACGGAGAGCTTGTCACGATTACTGCGGGATCAGGGATTGGAAAATCGTCCTTCTGTCGCGACTTATGTACTCACCTGCTTAACAAAGGAGAACGGGTCGGTTACCTGGCACTTGAAGAGTCAAACCGCCGTACAGCTCTCGGACTTATGTCAGCAGCAGTCGGACGAAGTCTCCACCTTGGAGAGCATGATCGATCTGAGCTAGTTGAGGCGTTCGACAACACGATCGCCAACTGGAACCTGCATTTGTTTGATGGGTTCGGGTCTTATGACCCAGATCACATCTACAACCGTATTGAATACATGGCAAGCGGCCTTGAAACCAAGGTTGTTTTCCTCGATCACTTGTCAATCCTGCTATCTGGCCTCGACGGTATTAACGACGAGCGCAAGATGATTGACCAGACGATGACAAAACTTAGATCCCTTACTGAGCGGACAGGGATTTCACTATTTCTTGTTTCTCACTTACGTAGGACTTCTGGCGATGTCAATCACGAGGAAGGAGCACGCGTCACACTTGGACAGCTTCGAGGATCTGCTTCTATTGCTCAACTCAGCGACGCATGTATTGCGCTCGAACGAGATCAGCAGAGTGGATCTGAATCAGGCTCTACGACTGTGCGCGTCCTTAAAAATCGATATTCAGGCGAAGTTGGTGTCGCCTGCAAGCTGAATTACGACCTATCTACCTGCAAATTCCATGAAACTGCAATCGAAGCCGAGTTCGACGCAACGACAGATTTCTAAACCGAAGCCTCCTACTGAGGCCATGGTGCGTCGTGCTCAATTTGTGGACAAAACATACCAATGGAAAAATGCTGGTATTCGACCTGGAAAGTGACGGACTTTTAGATGATGTCACCTGTATCCACTGTCTTGTTATCCACGATACGGAGACTGACAAGACGTATGTCTACAACGATCAAGGTGATCAAGAACCCATCACTCGTGGTGTTCAGCTCTTGGAAGATGCTGAAGTTATTTGTGGTCACAACGTTATTGGTTACGACATACCGTGCCTCCGAAAAATTTATGCCTGGTTCGATCCAAAAGGACTGGTAGTAGACACGCTTCTGCTATCACGCCTGTACCACGCAGACATGCTGGACCTGGACCGTGGTCCCAAGTCAAAAGGTAAGTACCTCGGGCGCTGGAAAGAGATGCCTTCATACATGTGGGGTAGACACAGCCTTGAGAGTTACGGCTACCGACTGGGTGAGTTCAAAGGCTCATTCGGTAAAGACACTGACTGGAAAAACTGGTCACAAGAAATGCAGGACTACTGCATACAAGATGTAAACGTCACCAAAAAACTATGCGATCACTTCCACCCCTACCTGACTGGGTCGCGTTAGAGCATGACGTAGCAACAATTCTCACTAAGCAAGAACTACATGGATGGCGATTTGATGTCGATGCTGCATGGCAACTTGCATCGTCTCTCAGATCAGAGCTTGAAAAAAACTTGTCAACTACTACGCGACAAACACCCTTTCGTTAAAGGATCAGAGTTTACTCCTAAACGAAATAACAAGACCTCTGGATACGTAGAAGGATGTACGTTCACCAAACTGAAAGAGTTAAACCCAACCTCACGCGACCATATTTCATGGATCCTGCAAACATTTCATGGTTGGAATCCAACGGAGATGAGTCCTACTGGGAAGCCCATCATCGACGAAGTGATTCTGAAGGATATTGGGACGGAGATAGCCCTGGCTTTCTTGAAGTGTCTCGATATTACGAAGAAATTGGGGATGATCTCGGAAGGCACGAACGCATGGCTGAAGCTATGTACGAGTGCTAATCGTATTCATCATCATTGTTCAGTTGCTACAAACACGCACAGATGTGCACACCGTAAACCAAACCTGGCGCAGTGCCCGAGTGATCATGAATTCAGAGAACTTTTTATCGCATCGCCTGGTCAAATTATGGTGGGTGCCGACCTTAGCGGCATTGAGTTGCGGATGCTCGCCCATTACCTCGCTCGATACGATGCGGGGCGCTATGCGGACGTACTACTCAACGGAGACATCCATCAAGTCAATGCAGACCGAATTGGAATCAGCCGCCGCCAAGTTAAAACAGTTACCTACGCCTTCCTCTACGGTGCAGGTGACGCCAAAATCGGACATTCCTTTGACTCTGCCTTAAATGATCGCGATGCGAAACTACAAGGCAAGGAAATTAGAGCGGCGTTTGTTTCTGCTATTGATGGACTTGCGGAACTTCTGGAGGCAATCAAAAAGGCGTCTGAGAAGGGCTTTGTCAGATCGATAGACGGTCGAAAGATCGCTCTTGATAGTTCTCACAAAGCATTGAACTATTTGCTCCAGTCAGGAGCTGGCACCATCGCAAAGCGGTGGCTGCTTATCAACCAACAAACTATTGAATCTACAAAGTTGTGCTGTGCACAGCTTGCATTTGTACATGACGAACTGCAATTCGAGTGCCACCCCGCCCACGCAGCAGACCTATCAGCATCCCTGGTATACAGCGCAGCAGCGGCTGGAGAGTACTACAACTTACGAGTCCCCATCGCTGCTGAAGCAAAGCAAGGGAAGAACTGGTCGGAGGTCCATTGATGAAACTTCTAGTTGACGCCGACTATATTGTCTATAAATCCTGCGCTGGAGCTGAGACAGATATTGACTGGGGTGACGACGTCATCATGGTCGTCAGTAAGTTCAGTGAGGCAATGACAAATGTCCAACGTGAGTTGACCAAGATCAAAGGTCACTTCATGTGGGATGTACCGGAGCTGATCCTGTTCTTCAGTGACTCCGTAAATTTTCGGAAAAAAATTCTGCCTAGTTACAAGGGTCATCGAAATAGGAAAAAGCCCTGTGGGTACAAACGTGTCATCAACGCACTGTCTGAACAGTACGAAGTGATCCGCATCCCCACGCTGGAAGCTGACGATGCAATGGGTATCTATGCAACAGCTAACCCAGGCAATGTGATCGTCAGTCCTGACAAGGACATGCGACAGATCCCTGGCAAGTTGTACAACATGGATGAACTTGTAGAGATCACTGAAGAAGAAGGCTATCAATGGCATCTGATTCAGACACTGGCTGGTGACCAGACCGATGGTTATTCAGGCGTGCCTGGCATTGGAATCAAACGTGCCGTTGCTCTGTTCGATGAGCACGGATACACGTGGGACACAGTTGTCAAAGCTTTCAAAGACAAAGACATGACTGAAGAGGACGCCTTGATCAATGCCCGACTCGCAAAGATTCTCACCACTAACGAATATGACGGACAAGTCATACCCTGGACTCCCGCCGATGCCGGTGACGGAGCTAACGATGGAGCAGAACTTCAAGCTTCGGAGGCTTGAGGACCTGCTGCCTGAGGCAGACAAGAAGGACATCATCACCTTGTTCATGGCACTCCAACGCCAGAACTTTTGCCTCGCCAATACTGTTTCAAACCTGGTACAAAAGTGGCCCAATCTCCCACCCACTACACCCGCGGACACATAGAAGTCTGGGACTTCATCCGCGATCAAGAGCTTAACTATCACCTCGGCAATGCTATTAAATATATTTGCAGAGCCGGTTTCAAGGGTGATAACACAAAGACTGCCGACCTTAAAAAGGCTATCCACTATCTTGAAAATGAACTGCTACATACACCCGAGCCTCATGGATCAAGCGGACCAGTTCCGCTTCGCATACGGCGTCCCGAATGGACTGAACATGAGGAAGACGCAGAAGTCTTTGATCGATGAAGAATGGTCTGAGTTCCACGAGGCTTTTCACTTCGAGGACGAAGAACATCAGCTCAAAGAATTAGCTGACCTCGTGTATGTATGTTTTCAATTCGCCGCGTCCCAAGAATGGGACCTGGACGAAGCGATGATCAGAGTTCATGAATCGAACATGTCAAAGCTCGGTAAAGATGGCAAGCCTATCTATCGAGACGACGGCAAGGTCTTGAAAGGACCGAACTATAAACCACCTCATCTTTCTGATCTAGTTAAATGACCACCGCATCTTATATCTCAAGGACTGGCCGTGTTCAGTCCTGGCTTGACGACCCCACCTCCCGCCTCCCTGTCAGCTGCACAGTATTTGTTGTCCAAGACTCAATGGAGGGTCCTGATGGAATCGAAGCTAGCTGGAGATTTGTATCACATGCTCTACGTTTCGGAGCAGGTTGCGCGGTCCACTTGTCGGAACTGCGACCCCGAGGTGAAGAGAATGGAAAAGGACTGGTTGCATCTGGACCAGTCTCCTTCGCTAAAATCTATTCAACGCTAAATGAAATCCTTCGTCGCGGAGGAGTATACAAAAATGGTGCTGTGGTCTGTCATCTCGACCTTTGCCACAGCGATGCTCGTGAGTTTATTAGTACTCCTCGATCCGAACTTCCTTGGGTCAAACGATGCATCAACGTCACAGAAGATTGGTGGGAGGGGTGTTCGTTTAAGGAGGAACTCCTCTTCGCTATTAAATCGGGAGACGTCTGGCTCAACAAAGTGAAGTACGACCCTTATGGAAACCGAATCCGTGGAAACGTTTGTCTTGAAGTGTACTTGCCGTCTAGGGGAACCTGCCTTTTACAGCACGTCAATCTCTCTGCCTGTGAATATGACGACATTCCAAGAGCTTTTGTTGAAGGGATGTCCCAACTGTGCGAACTCCATGGTCGAACTGGGGTTGGCGATTCAGGAGAATATCTCCCAAGCACAACCGACCGACAGGTCGGACTCGGGATGCTCGGACTTGCCAATCTCCTACGGCGGTACGGCATAACCTATGAGCAGTTCGGAGTTGCTCTGGACAACTTCAATGCAAAAGAAGTGGTACGCACACCAGCCTATGAACTGGTGTCTGCCATTGCCTCTGGCATTGATGCTGCCGCCGAAGTGGCTCGTGCTAATAATATGGTTCGAGCCTTTGCTATCGCACCCACTGCCTCGTGCAGTTATCGAAGCAAGGATCTGGATGGTTATACTTCAACACCAGAAATTGCTCCGCCTATCAGCCGGACGGTAGACCGCGACAGCGGCACGTTCGGTGTACAAACTTATAACTATGGCGACGTAGAGATCGCCAGCGAAGTCGGTTGGGAAAACTACAAGCGTGTTGCCGATGGCATCATGACTCTTCTCAGCCGCACTGGGCTTCTTCATGGGTATAGCTTCAACAGTTGGAGTGATGTTGTCACGTATGACAACGCCTTTATCGAGGAGTGGCTAGCAAGCCCCCAGACTTCTCTTTACTACAGCCTGCAAGTGATGGGCGACGTACAAGATAAGTCAAGTGCATACGCTGCATTGGATGAAGACGACGTCAACGATTACTTGGCAGGGCTCCTCGAACCTGAGGAGGAACTTACCTGTGACTGTCAAGAATGAATCCGTACGAGAAACTTATCAATCGAAAAAGAAAGTGGACTCCGGTCCAGACGACTGCCGGTACATGCAAAGAAGGTGCAGAGGAAGCAATCCTCCGTGCACTTGCATTGAGGCACATGGAACTGCCTGTGGGAGATTTTATTACTGATGCACTCTCCTCTGACGTACCGAATAATGCACGGGACATCTTATTGTCCAATGTCAAAGACGAAGAGAATCACGACCTCGCACTTGGTTACATCGCCAATGCTTACGGCGTTGACCAAACGGCTGAGGCAGAAGCCTACGGCTTAAAGCCGCTTGGGAGGCACATCCAGATCACACGATTACCAAAGCACTTGTTGCCGAGCGTGCGATCTTCTTCGTTCTTCTACCATTCTTTCGCTTTAATGGTGACGCTGGTATGAGAACTGTCTCCGCAGATATTAGTCGTGATGAACAAATTCATGTGGCTACCAATAGTCTGGTTCATACTGAGCTGGGGTATAACATCAGTCCTAGTCTTGACAAACTCCGCAAGGCTACTATCAACTGGGTGATGCAACCTTTGGGTGATCACGCAGACAAATATCTAAACAAAAAATTTTGGCTGGACTCCAGCGATCGGCTGATGTATGAGGGCAAAGCACCTCAACTAGCTGAGACCAAAGCTGCTCGGATGCCAGCGTTCTTCGAGCACTCGAATGTCAACCTCCCCCAATACGCTTAAGTTCCAGTACGAAAAACTGGACATGATTGTCGCTCGTCTTGCGGCAGCCGTTCCCTGACGAGCCAATCAAACCTACAGATCTACCACCCGACATCTACTACAGGCTGGTCAAGCCAGTGTTGTTTCTTTCATAAACCAACTAATCGAAGAAGACTAATGTGTGTAAACATTGCAAGCTTGCTTGGCTTCAACCCTCCCAAGCCGCCCGATCCGCCGAAACTTCCGCCGATCCAGAAGAAAAACCCCCAGCAACCTGAGGCACCACCAGCGCCGCGCCCCATTGCTGACAAAGAAGACAAGAAACCTAAGGTTGACTTCGCTAAGAAAATGTCAACGACTAAGGCTAAGCGCGTGGGCGCTAGTGACCTGAAGATCCCTCTGCAACAGCAGTCATCTGGTGGAGCTACTGGAGGTCTGAATGTCTAAAGCGAAAGAACGGTACAGTCAACTGTCATCTGACAGGCATCAATTCCTCGACACAGCAGTTGAGTGTTCTGAACTGACGCTGCCTCACCTAATTACTGACGACCTACGTGTACGTCAGAATCACAAGAGGCTGAC
>FUIF01015763.1_pt1 | contig 12729 bp, 17 predicted proteins | sample 1003461 | NCBI WGS metagenome assembly FUIF01 (sample SAMEA80401918, study PRJEB19352) | marine metagenome | reverse complement strand
CCGGGCACGAGGTCGGCGTGTCGCCGGCTACGTCGCTTCGGATGTTCTGCATCGTCAACGGCATCGTGTCGGTCTACGGCGACGGCATGCTCGCTCTGGTGCAGGCGTCCGGCCTGCTGGAGTCGATCGACGAAAGCGACGACGGCCAGGTCGCGACCTGCGTCGTCAAGCGTGCCGGCCAGAAGGCCGTCCGGCGTCAGTTCTCCCAGGAGGATGCCCGCGTGGCAGGCCTGGCGACGAAGGACGGGCCATGGCGGCAGTATCCGGCTGTGATGCGCAAGCGTCGGGCTCGGTCGGTCGCACTGCGCGACACGTTCGCCGACGTGTTGATGGGCATCGGCGCTGCCGACGAACTCAACGACGAGCCGACGCAGGCGACGGCCGAGGTTCGGCGTCCTGCGTTGCAGTTGCCGAACGGGCCGGCGAAGTCTCGGGCGATGACGGAGCGTCCGGAGGTCATCCAGGGCGGCTCCGACGAAGACGTCGCGGCGTCCGACTCGGTCACCGGCGACGTGCCAGATCCGACGCCAGAGCCGGACACCAGCACCGAGGCCGAGTCGAACGACACCGCAGGGGCGCCTCCGATGGATTGGGTCCAGGTGAAGGCGATGAAGGTGCCAGAACTCCGGAAGCTGGCATCGTCGCTCGGACTCGAATCAGCGGGCACAAAGGGCGTGCTGTGCGATCGCATCGGACTGTCGCTTGCCAAGGCCAATCGGCTGCAGGGCCTTGGCGCTGATCGGTTCTATCGCAAGCTGCAGGCGAAGCCGGAAGCCGAGGCCAAAGACGCGGCCCAGCCACAGCCGGAGCCGGAGCCGGAGGCGTCATCGCCTGGCGATGACCCGCTCGGCGGCGAATCTGATCCGGTCACGTCCGACGAGGTCCAGCGTCGGCTGAACGACATCGAGTCGATCGCGGCCCACGGCCTGGGATGCGAGCCGACGGACATCGCGGCGGCAGACGCAGCCTGGTCGTGGATGCAGTCCATCGATGTCGATCTGGCAGCGCTCAACGCGCAGGAGTTCGACAATCTGGTCATCGACGCCGGCTCGGTCCGCTGGGCCGAGTTCGCGTCGTCTTGATTCGAGATCGCCCTGGGCCGGCTGCAGGCGTGCTGCAGTCGGCTCGGGGCCGTTTGATTGGAGTGGCGTATGTCATCACCGAAGCTATCAGGGGCTCGCAACTGCGGGTCGCGTATCAACCTGTGGGCTGTTGCGTTCTTCGTCACGATCATCGTCGTCGGCCTGCTGCTGCTGGTCACGCGATCGGGCGACGCTCCGTCGGCTGCAGCAGTGAATCCGTTCACCGGCCAGCCATGGGCCGAGGGCGAACTGGACGCATATCGCGACCAGTTGCGTCGCTGGCAGGATCGCAACCAGGCACAGTCCGGGGGCTGACGTGACCGACTCGGGTCCATCGTGGGGGGAGTCGATGCGCCTGATCAACCAGGCGGACCTGGCCGGCGTGGTGGCAGGTGTGAGGCCGGCGACGGCCAAGCATCTGCTGCTCGCCGTCGTGCCGTTCGTCAGCGGGCAGGAGCCAAGCCACGTCGTCTACGTGGGGGCTCTTGCCCGCTGGATGGGCATCGATCGGAAGAATGTCAGACGAGCCATCCAGGCTCTGGAGCAGGCCTCAATCGTCAGTGTGCAGCGGGTCCGACGGGGGGCCGAAAGATGCACGATGTTAGGGTCGATTGGGGCCTGCTGCGGAGCCTGTCTGGAGACCCGGAATCGGTCGAATCCGACCCGTCCGTCGAGGACGGCTGGCAGGCCGATGTTCGGGATGACGCCGACATTTATGGGGCGCAGCGCCCCATCGGTGAATCATTTATGGGGCGCAGCGCCCCATACGAGGAATCGCCGGCCGACATTTATGGGGCGCAGCGCCCCATCCGGGGTGACCAGTATGGGGCGCAGCGCCCCATAAATGGCCAGTATGGGGCGCAGCGCCCCACAATCCTAATACAAGGGCGCGCGCCTGCTGTGCCTGGCCCTTTCTCTCAATCCGACCCTTCGGAAGGGGTCGCGCGGCGACCGATTTCGCACACGATCGCGGTCGGCATTTCGGGGCAACACCCTAACGCGGTCGCGGCCGTCATCCAGGCCATGCCCAAAGCCATGGTTCGGAATCCGCTGCAGATCAGGCCGCTGGTCGGCGCGGCCCTCGGCGAGCAGATGGCAGCAGGCAGCCAGACGGCCGACGAGGCAGCCGCAGCGATCGTCGCCGGCCTGTCGGCCTACCTGTCCTCCGACGAGGCTCGCCGCGAGGGTGGCCGCTTCCGGATGTCCGCCAAGTCGTTCCTGGAGGCCGGCGCATGGATGTGCGACCCGGCAGTCTGGTCTCGCGGCGAGTCGTCGAACGGCACGCCAGGGACTGATGAACTCGATCAGATCATGCGTGGAGGCTGATATGACGAACCGACAGCCAGTCGAGACCGACTGGCATGAAACATGGGACCTGATCAAAGGCCTCTGGCCGAAGATGGTCGAAGCGATGACGGCGGAGCAGGCGTTGATCTGGCGGGACACGCTCGCCAAGCGCAACCAGGCCGTGCTGCAGTCGGCGCTGCGAGATACCTACCAAAAGTCCAAATACGCGCCGAAGTTGCCCGAAGTCGTGGAGGCATTCGACCGTGAGCTCGGCGCGAACGCGGCCACGCATCACGGCTCGCAGTCCGGCTCCGGCGACACGATCACGGCTCGCGACGAGGCCGTCGCCAGATGGACCGAGCGTGAGGCCAGGAGGGTGATCGCGTCGCAGCCGATCTCGCTCGTTCTCGCTCACCGCAGCCGAGATCGGGCCAGCCGCACCATGCTGCGATCGGCCTACCTGGCTCCGGCCGACCGAGTTCGCCAGGCGAAGCTGAGACGGCAGGGACTGACCGCAGACGTGCAGTGGAGCGACAATCCGGACGAGTGGTCCATGCGTGGCATCGCTCGGATGATGTATGTCATGAAGCTATGGGATCGAGTACCCGAACACCGGAGCACATCGGATGAGCATCACAGACCGACTCGACGAACTCGCGAAGACGGCATCGGAATCGCATAAGGCATCGCCCGACACTGCGACCCAGCGGATCGACCGACTTGCGGCGATCGAACTGCCCATCGTGCAGGGCATGGTTCGACAACTGGAAGCCGAGCGCGACGTCGCCGTCGCAGCGGCTCGCCAGATGGCAACGACGGCGGCTCGACAGCCGCTGCGGTCGTTCGTCACGACCTGGCCGAAGCAGACCGACTGGCAGGATGCACTGCTGCAAGCGGCACCAGACGACCTGGTGCCGATGGCTATCACCGGCTTTCCGTTCAAGCCGGATGTGTTCGACCCGACGCCTGACCAGGTCGCCGGGATCATCCATCATCTGCGTCGATATGCGGTCATGCCGTCGATGATCATGATGAATCAGGAAGGCGAATGGCTGCAGTCGCTGCACGGCCTGCGCGGTCCTGGGCCGCAGGCCAAGGCAATCGAACTGCTGGAGCGCGTCGTCGATGCGATTCGGGTCGAGTTCGGCCATCCAGACGACGGCGGTCCGCTGGTCGGCGTCTACAACCTGCCGATGCGAGGCTGGCGATCCCTGTCGGAGTCGCAGTGGCGATCCTCGATGGGCAGTGTCACGCGGGCCATGCGACACGTCGATGTCGGCATGCCGTCGTGGTACGGCAAGTCGATCGACGTGGACATTAGGGACGCGACGGAGCGGCTGCCGCTCATGATCGACGCATGCCTCGGGCGACCGTGCATGCCAGTCGTCTGCCCTCATCTTTTGCGATCTGGCTCAGATGCCGTGTCGCCGACCGTATTCATCAGGGACCACTGGCTGCCGGCAGTCCTGCCCTCGGTCCTGACGGCGGAGGGCTCGTTCGGTCAGCGTGTCTGGGGTCTGATCCAGTGGCACAACCATGAACGCATGGACGACCCGGCAGCCGTGACCAACGAGTTCTGGCGGCAGATTTCGGATCTCCTGCTGATGCGAGTCCCCGATGCATCAGATGTCGCTGTGGACCATGACCCGGCCATGTCCAGTGGCGGCATCGACGGCTGATGGTCGGCCGTGAGTTGGAGTTCGAGGTCATCGGGTCGCCCTCGCCGCGCAAGCGGCCGAGGGCGGCTCGTGTCGGATCAGGCATCCGGATTTATGCCGACATCGATAAGGTGTGGCGGGACCTGGTCGCCAATGCTGCACGTCGCGCGGCATCGGACTGGTCGCATCCAATCGACCGTCCCGTAGCAATCGAGTACGAGTTCAGGTTCGTTCGACCCAAGTCGGCGAGCCGGCGATGGCCATGCATCAAGCCAGACATCGACAATCTGGAAGGCGCTGTGAACGACGCCATTACCTATGCGGGCATCTGGACCGATGACGCGCTGGTGGTCGATTCGAGGACGCGCAAGATATACGCTGCCACGGCGGGCGCTCTCATTCGAATCTGGTCCATGGATGGTCAGGCGATGGCGTCAGGGTCCAAGCGGAGTCTTTTCGATGCCGGCAGCGCGTAGCAGTTCAACGAGTCGCAGCAGTCTCGACGCTCGCGTCGCGTCGCTCGAGACGGCCGTGACCGGCCTGGAGCATCGCATCGAGACGTCGTTCGACGCGCTGTCCAGAAGCGTCGAGGCGTCGCTCGCCGCAAACGAACGCCTGGCCTCGCAGATCAGCGCCGGGCGTCAGACGAACTGGGGCGTCGTGCTCTCCGGCATCGCTGCTCTGGGGGCGTTCATCTTGCTGTACGTGCAGCCTGTTTCCGATCGCCTGGCCGAGCACATCGCGCTTGATGGGCATGCTCCGGCGATGGCCAGGCAGGCTCGAATCGAGGAGCGTATCGGCACGCTGGCGGGCGGACATCGAGAACGGGCGCGAGCGGGACGCCTATACGCTCGACAAGTTCGATGCTCTGGCTCGCGATTTGAAGTCTCGCGGCGATTGGATGCTCCAAACCAGCCGAACCGACGCGACCCAGGCCGAGCAGATCGACGAGCTATTTCGCGAGCACGTCAGATACCGTGATGGCCTGGAGGCTGTGCAGGCCAATCGCTGGACGTCGGTCGAAGGCCTGGCGAACCGCGACCGGATCTCTGCCCTGGAGGCCAGGCTGGCGACGACGGAGGCTCTGCTGAAAGCCGTCCAGGACGAGCAGGTGCGCCGAGGTCCGATTGTGCACTCGGTCGTCGGCGACTGATCGCGTACCATCGAGGCATCGCGGGGCCACGGATGGCCACGCCAGTCGAGCTACGGCCAAACCAACGGCCCAACGACGAAGGTGCACCGATGCCGGCAGACGAAGTCCAGGCCGCTGCGATTCGCAACACCGTCCGTCCGATCGTTCGAACGCTACTCAAGCTGCAGGTCGGATCGCGGAGCCTGCCTCCGCTGCTGCCGATCATGATGCCGCCAGATGAGGCCAACGACGCGGACGTCTGGATGCCAGCCGAGGGCGAGTTTCCGACGATCACCGTCGAGCACGTCCGGCTCGCGTTGTCTGCTCGCAACAAGATCGCTGCTGTGACCGACCCGCAGCCTGGCGACCCTCCGTTGGCGGCGCTGACCGTCGAGGAGTCGTTGGCGTTGGTCCGGTTCTGGCCGTCGATCGACGTGGCCTCCTGACCGATGGCCACGCTCCGGTACTTCAATCCGTCGGCGAGCGGAGCCAACGACGGCACCAGCGAGTCCGACGCCTGGGAGTCGTTCGCCGACATGGCGACTGGCCTGGGCGGCATCACGACCGACCAGGTCATCGTCTACTGGAAGCGGCAGGCCAACGCCTGGAATCCAGGGGCCAGCGTGACCTGGTCCGTCAACGTGCCGACTGGCGGCGCGTACTACCACGTCGGATACACCAGCACGCCGGGCGACAACGGCATCTTCGAGATGGCGTTCACATCGTCGGGGCACACGTTCACGATCTCCGGCGACGGCAACACGTTCGCGAACATCCGATGGTCGAACAACGCGACCACGTCCGGCGATTTCGTCTCGCAGACGGCCGACCACGCCGTGTTCATCAACTGCGGTTTTGAGGTGACCACGCTGACGACCGGCAACCTGGACACGTTCGCCAACGGCACGTCTTCAAACCGTGGGCACACCACGATGGTCGGCTGCTGGGCGTACAACACGAGCACGCATACCACGGCAGCCGCGCTCAACGTCCACAACATCCACGCTCGACACTGCGTCATCAGGAGCAATGCTCGCGGCATTCGCGCGCGGGCCTCGAGTCGCCCAATGGTCATCATGGGCTGCGACATCGCACCGTATGCCGCGTCGCCGTCGGACATGTTTCGGGGCGTTGATCTCGACGACACAAACAACCGCCATTACCAAGCGATCGTCACCGGCTGCCGGATCGCCAGGGCCACGACGATGGTCCGCATCGAGACCGAGCCGGACCTGACGCGCGACGATGGCATCAGCATCTATGGCAACGTGTTCTATGACGGCACCAACGGCGTCGAGTGGCCGTCTGGAGCGTCGCAGTACAACGGCCTGTTCCTGCTGAACAACGCCTTTGGTGCGCTGTCGAAGAACGTCGCGAACTACACCGACATGCCCGTGTTGGACTGGCTCGACGTCGCGCTGTCTGGCGATCCGTTCATGGACTCGGGCAGCGGCGATCTTCGGATCGACCCGACGTCCGCTGGTGGTCGCCAGTTGATCGACGCTGGGCTCGGCGCGCTGCCGACCTACGATGCGTCGATCATGCCTCCTGTAAACCTGGCCGACGTCGCGTCGCCGGTTCTTCGTCGCCCTGTCCTGATCTCGTGAGGATCACCGATGCCGATCACGAAGGGTTCATCAGCCAAGGTGACCGTGTTCGCGTTCAGCACTGTGAACGGACAGCCTGAGACCGGCGACGCTGCGAACATCACGGCCGAGGTGAGTCTGGATGGCGGCGCGAGCACTGCGACCGACGACACAAATCCGACTGAACTCGACGCGACGGACCATCCGGGCGTCTACGTGTTCGACATGACGGCCTCGGAGATGGACGCCGATCTGGTGGTCATTTCCGCCGTGAGCTCGACCGCAGGCGTGAGCATCGAGCCTGTGTCGATCTACACACTCGACGTTGCGTCGATCGTCGATTCGATCTGGGATGAAGCGATCAGCGGACACCAGTCGATCGGCTCTGTCGGTCTGACCCTGGGCAACCGTTCGAGCCATTCGCCTGCCGACGTCTGGGCCGTGGGCACGCGCGAGTTGACGGCGTCGCTGGACCCGACGGCGTCTGCGATCGCGACTGCCGTCTGGTCCGAATCGACTCGGACTCTGACGTCGTCTCTGGACCCGACGGCGTCCGACATCGCCGATGCTGTCTGGGATGAGCAACTGTCCGGGCATACTGCATCGGGGTCTGCTGGCGAAGCTGCCGGCAGGCTGGACGTCGCCGTGTCCAGCCGAACCACGGCGGGCGAGGTCTGGTCGAACGTGTCGCGGACCCTGACGTCGTCGCTTGATCCTGACGCGGCCTCGATCGCCGACGCCGTGCTCGACGAACTCGTCGCCGACCATACGACTGCCGGGACCGCCGGCGAGGCTTTGGGCCGACTGGATGCCGCCGTGTCCAGTCGCTCATCCCATGCCGCTGCAGACGTATGGTCGGCGACTCCTCGGACTCTCACGTCGTCGCTCGACCCAGACGCGGCAGCTATCGCCGACGCGGTTCTCGACGAGGCTCTGTCGGGGCACACGAACGCCGGCAGCCTGGGCGAAGCGGCGGCACGCCTGGACGCGGACGTATCGACCAGGTCGTCGCATTCGGCATCCGATGTCTGGGCCGTCGGAACTCGGACGCTCACGTCGTCGCTCGACCCGACGGCCGACCAGGTCGCCGACGCCGTGCTGTCGCGAAGCGTGTCCAACGTCGAGGACACGGCAGGCACGCACACGATCGCCGAGTTGATCCTGGCGGCGACTGAGTCGTCGATCAGCGGCACGACCTGGACGATCAGGAAGACCGACGGCTCGACGTTCGCGACGCGGACGCTGACGACTGACGCCGACGCCGAGCCAGTGGTCGGGGTGACCTGATGGGGGCCGGCTGGCGTGACCTGCTCGGCGTCATCTTCCGATGGCGCACTGGCTCGCAGGCCGACGCAGCCGTCGAGGCTGGCGGCATATGCGCGTCTGTGGAGCAGCGACCATCGATCGAGCCTGGCTGTGATCTCGGCGCGGTTCTCGATCCGCAGATAGACATCGTGCCATCGCTGCAGGCGTCGTCTATCGTGGGCTCGTCGCTCGCTCCTGCAGCCGTCGTCGGCCCGTCGCTCGTCGTCATGGTGGAGGTCTCATGCCAGTAGGTGAAGATTTCTTCGGGGTCGGATCATCGACCAATGTGGCCGTGACCCTGACGCTTGCGACGACCGGCGCGACCGTGACCGGCGCGACCGTGACGGCTGTCCTGGAAGACGAGGACGGCGACACGGTCGAGGGCAGTCTGGCGGCCGTCGAGCGAGGCTCCGGCGTCTACGACATCACCGTGCCATCGACCGCGTCGATGGAGGAGCGCAAGCGATACCGGCTGGTCGTCACGGCTCAATCAAGCGGGCTCGTGCTCGTCTTCGAGTTGGAGCGCGAGGCACGCCGGATCGAGCTTCTGTGAAGCGGGCCAGGCGTCACAACGCCAGGCCGAGCGTCGCACAGCATCAGGCTCCGAGGCTCACGCAGCCATGGTCCGGGTACTGGACGGCTCGCTGGCAGCGCGTCCGGCGTCGCGTGCTTTCGACGGAGCCTACTTGTCGTTCGTGCCGGCAGGCCGGTATAGTCCGCGAGGCGACGGACGTCGATCACATCGTGCCTGTCCGGCAGGACCCAGATCGGGCGTACGACCTGGACAACCTGCAGCCGCTCTGTCGGTCGTGTCATGCCCGCAAGGGCAACGCGGAAGGCGAGATCGGAAGCCGTCGCCGGGAGTGTTCATCATGAGAATTGATCGATTGGCTCGGGCTCGCGTTGCGTGTGTCGCGGTCGTCGCCGCGTTCCTGGCTGGCTTCGGTTTTTCGTTCGCCACGGCCGACGACGGCACTGGCCTGGTGCACTATCCGGCCCTCGAGATCGACGTGCCGGCCGAGGTCGCGTCGATGCTCGACCGTGCAGGACTCGACGGCCTGCCGCCGTGCACCGACGGCAAGGTCCGCGTGATGACGATCGGCGACTGCTGGGGCGCCCGCCTGCACGTTCGCCAGGCGGACTATGAGGCGTGGAAACAACGCATCAAGGGTCGCGTGATCACGCTGGTCGAGTGCGAGGACCAGTGTGACATCGGCCATCGATACTGGCATCGCACCGAGTGCCAGGGCATGGTCGGAGCGTGGTTCTACCTGCTCGGCTGGGAATGCGTCGAGCCGAGCAAGGTCGCGGCATCGGATCGCCTGCCGTGGATTCCGGCGACGCCGTGTCCGGACGACGACTCGATGGTCTACGAACGCATCTGCCGATGCTTCGATCAGTTGGGGCCATGCCCGCCTGGCTCGCCAGGGTTCTGAGTCCGACCCGTCCACCATCAACACCAGGAGTTCACATCATGCAATCGATGCATCGATTCGCGATCGCTGTCGTCGCCACCATCTGCGTGGCCATGCTCGCCGGATGCGCCACGATGCCGGCAGCGTCGCCGGACACGGCGAGGCGACACGCGGACGTCGGCACGGTCGTCGCCCTTGAACTGGTCGAGTTGGAGCGAGGCCAGGACGAGGCGGCGACCGTCGCCGACGTCGTCGATTCGACGGCGTATCAGATCGTCGAGGCCACCGAGGACGGCTCGCTGGATGCAGCCGACATCGTTGCCATGGCGACCGGCTTGGCGTCTGACCGGCTCTCCGGTCCATGGACGGCCGTCGGGCGACTGGTCGCCGAGATGATCGCGGGCACGGCTCGGACCACCGAGGCCATGCCCGAAGACCAGCGGCTGATCTGGCTGCGTGAGGTCGCGTTGGGGCTGACCGACGGCGTCGCGTACTTCCGGGCGTTCAGCGTGCCGGGCACGCGATCGGCTCCGGAGTTTCGGTCCTGGCGTTGGGCCGACTGATCCCACCCCGGACGGCGACTGCAACGGTCGCCATTCACCACCACCGCTCCCGGCTCTGACGAGTCGGGAGCGGCTTCGCCTGGGGTCGTGGGGGCTCCAGGCAGTGACGGCCTGCGACGCATCGTCGCTGGGTCTCCAGGCTCGTCGCGTGCAGGGTGCGACGAGCGACACCACAGGCCAGCGCCGGGCTCGGCTCGCTCGGCGCTGGCCTCTTGCATGGGAGTGCATGATGAGCGTCAATCACATCGACTCGGAACGGCTCGACGAGGTCATCCAGCACTGCAGGTCCGTCCTGCTGGCCTGGCGTGATCAGTCCGACGGAGCGGCGACGATGAAACCGCCAGCCGTCGGCGCTGTCGAGATGGCGATGGAGTTCCTGCCGTCGCTGCAGGCCATGGTGCACGCTCACGAGGACGAGCAGACCAAGCCGCTGCCGCCAGCCAATCGCATCATCCGAGGCAGCCAGTCGCACATCGACAGCACGCGCCATGCGGCCGTCGATGTCGGCCGTCGTGGCTTCGATCTGCTGTCTTGGATCGCCTGGGTCGGCAGCCTGGTCGTGCCGTTCGGGCGGCGCGGCAGTGGCGACGCTGAGACGGTTCTGCGTCGGGCGTTCCGTGTCCTCGATGACGCGCCCTGTCTGAACATGAGCAACTACGACGAGCACCAGGTCGCCGAGGTCAACGACGCTGCGGTCGAGTCGTGGTCGATCATGAGCGCCTACCTGGACGGGGGCGAGTGATGGATGCCCTGGGGGGGGTCTGATCCCTGGATTTCGGCTTGAACGCTCAAGATAGCTGCAGCCAAAACATTAGCCAAAATGGTTTTGTAGGCAAAAGCGTAGCCGCGTACGAGCGGATATACCCAGACATGGCCAGGCTAATAAACACCGGCGTAGAAGTGTACTTAACGATAATTGACCAGGGTTAAGCAATGGCCACTAGGGTAAGAGTCCCGGCGGAGAACACCGAAGCCGGCATAACGCCTAAGCACTTTGACCGCTTTGTATCTGGCCACGCAAAAAGCGAGGGCTACGACGGCGAATACTTTACGGTCTATATTGACGACGGGGCGATAATTGAAGACTTCGAACTACTACTGGCCGACCCTGACGTAACCGTATTATGGTCAGATAATCCGGCAGTACTGGCCGCTATAAGCTGATGGCTACTGACAATTTCGAAAACACAGACGGCACGCTGCTAACGACACATAACAGTGACTGGACTGTAACCGGGAGCGGCGCAAGCAACTGCGAAATAAACGACAATGAAGTATTTGTCGATAACATATGGCAGGTGGCGTATTGCACACATTCAAGCACAGTAGATAGCTGCATGATCGAGCTAACGGGAAAGGATCTGCTAGTGCGAATGCTCGAATACGGCCATTTATTCGAGGATACAGCACCGGCTATAGAATGGACTTAGGATTTAGCGCTACTCATTTAACAGACGCCGTTTACTACCGCAACAATGTATGGCAGGAAGCCATAAACTTTACCGACGTTTCAAGGGCGGGCGCCACCGTTAGAATAGAAGGCACAATAGACGGCAGTAACCTAGACCTAGAACTATTTATAAATGGGGCTAGTGTTTGGACAGATACAGATACTTCGCCAGTAGGCAGCGCGGGAAGTCCAGGTTTCTATTTGTATTGTAACGGAGAGAATAAAGACAATTGCCGTATAGAAGGCTGGACAGACGAAGGTAGCTTTAGCGCGCCGGCTGGCGCTGTACCCAAACCAAATTTATTAAACAGACAGCCATACAGGCACCTGCTAACAAGGTAAACACAATGCGACGATTTAGCGTAAGTTTCGGCGACGTGGCAGTAAGCGCCGCGCAAGACGCCTTCCAAATTGAGGCGAAAACCACGCCGGCCATATTGCTAGGCGTTTTTCTTAGCCAATCAAGCGACGTAGGCGACGCGGAAAGCGAAGGGCTACTGGTCGAAATTTGCCGCGTTACAGACGCGGTTACTAATGACCTGGCAGAAGTTAAGCTAGACGGCGGCGACAATTCGGCCAATGCAAACCTAGCAATAAACGAAACCACGCAACTGGCAACGGGCATAGAGCGTATCCACCGCGAGGTATGGCACATAAACCAGAATTTTATCTATCTGCCTACACCGGAGCTGCAGCCCGTTATTGAAATCGACAACGCGTTAACGGTACGCCTGGCAGCACCAGGAGACGCAATCACCGCTAGCGGCGTTTTGTATTTTGGCGAACTAGGTAGCTAACAATGGGCTACGGCGTATTTAGGCGCCGCGACCTTTCTACCTTTTGGTATCGAAAGCGCCGGCCGCAAATAACCCGGCGGCGGGAACTACAGCACTATACGCTAGTAGCGGCCCAGGGTACCTACAGCTACACCGGCCAGGCGGCGACATTCGACCGCACCTACGTACTGGCAGCGGCCCAGGGAAGCTACACGTACACGGGCTACCAGGCAGGGTTTTATACGGGCTACGGCCTGCTGGCCAGCCAGGGCAGTTACAGCTACACCGGCCAGGCGGCTGGATTAACCGCCGACCGCACGCTAGCGGCAGACCAGGGCAGTTACAGCTATACCGGCCAGGCGGCTAATTTTGTAGTAGGCGTTACGCTGGTCGCAGAATCCGGCACCTATACGGTGTCTGGCCAGGCGGCGACATTCGACCGCACCTACGTACTGGCAGCGGCCCAGGGAAGCTA